>Ga0181522_10001296_pt1 | contig 15457 bp, 15 predicted proteins | sample PEATcosm2014_Bin_27_FD_121103 | JGI IMG/M metagenome (GOLD analysis project Ga0181522, IMG submission 121103) | Peatland microbial communities from MTU Mesocosm Facility, Houghton, MI, USA - PEATcosm2014_Bin05_10_metaG | ecosystem: Environmental > Terrestrial > Soil > Wetlands > Peat | place... | reverse complement strand
CGGGCATGCTAGCCGACTTTGTCGTTCTCGATCAGGACATTACGGCTGCTCCTGCGCCGACAATTCTCGGGACGAAAGTTCTGCGGACAGTGGTTGGCGGCAAGACCGTGTACGAAGCGAGGTAACATCGGTCATCTGCCATCGGGGTCCTCGGGTGATCGAACGGGGTTGGCGAAAACTGGGAGCTGAGGCTTTGGATGACCCAATCACCCGATGACCCGGTCAACCCATGGCGTGAGCGGGAGCGCGCTTTTCTCATCGGCGCCCCGCTCGCCATCGTTCCGGCTTTGGCTTTCCTTCCCGCGATCACATTCCTGATTATCTTCCCGCGAATTGCGCACGGACGCGTGATTGGAATGCTGGTGGTTCCGGCCTGCGCGCTGATCGGTTGTTTCGGGTTGTGGAAGCTGGCCATCGGCGCAGTGCAGAAACCGTGGGGATTGTTCAACGTCCTGAGTTTTGGGGCGCTGCTGGTTTTGCTGGTGATTGCGGGCTATACGGGAGTGTTTCTGGCCATCATGACCTTGAAATTGTGACCGTTCGCTCGCGGAACGGGACTGAAACCGCTTTTCCTGCATCGAAGTGATTTGGCACGCTTCCACTGCCCCTGCCCGAGGCGAAGGTATAATGAGTAGTTAGGCAATTTTAGGAGGATAGAAATGGATTCGCGCGAGAGCGCTTTCTTGGCCCGTCTCAGGGCCAACCGCTGGACATACACCTTCACCATTCTGGCGACGCTCGCAGTTGGAATTCTGATTGGCACGGTCGTTTCCTACGGAGTGAAAGGCAAAGAGGGACAGAAGTCGTCGGATGCGACGCCTCTGACGATCCCGGCTCCACAACAGCTTTCGAACGCATTTTCCCAGATTTCGAAGCAACTTGAGCCCAGCGTCGTAAACATTAATACTGAGTCGACGATCAAGAATCCCCACCATCGTGGTCGCTCCATCCATCCTGATCCGGACCAGGATCAGGGAGGCGAAGACGATTCTCCGTTCCAGGACTTCTTTGACAAGTTCTTTGGCGGGCAAGGCGGTCAGGGCGGCGCTGACGCTGGCGCAATTCGTCAACGTTCGCTTGGCTCTGGCGTGATTGTGGATGGGAAAGGCTACATCGTCACCAATCGGCACGTGGTGGAGAAAGCCGATCGCATTCGGGTGAAACTGCAGGACGAAAGTCCGGCTTCTCCGGGACATGATGCCAAGCTGATCGGCATGGATCAGGAGACGGATCTCGCAGTGATCAAGATCGATATGGATCATTCGCTGCCAGCCGCAAAACTTGGAAATTCCGACGGCATGGAAGTGGGCGACTGGGTGCTCGCTATCGGCAGCCCCTTCGGGCTGCAGGAGACGGTGACTGCCGGCATCGTGTCGGCCAAGGGTCGCAACATCGTTCCCGATCGGCAGTTCCAATCTTTCATTCAGACAGATGCGGCAATTAACCCCGGCAATTCGGGTGGACCGCTGGTCAATATGGCGGGCGAGGTTATCGGCATCAACACTGCCATCCTGACGGAGACCAGTTCTTACGCGGGCGTCGGATTCGCCATGCCTTCGAACACGGTCGCGCAGGTTTATAACCAGTTGATCGGACCCGAACATCGTGTTTCGCGGGGATCGATTGGCATTCAATTTCAGCCATCAAGCCCGGCCATCGCCCACATTTATGGATCTGGCGTGACCATATCGGATGTGGTTTCGGGAACTCCGGCCGACCAGGCTGGGTTAAAGGTCGGCGACACAATCACCGCACTCGACGGGAGAGAGGTGAAGAGCGGCGACGATCTGGTCGCCGATATCGCTTCCCGCAGGCCAGGATCGAAGGTGAAGATCGCCTTTGTGCGCAATGGCAAGAAGGACGAAGTGACGGTGCCGATCGCCGATCGCGCCAAGTTGTTCGCTGCCCGTCTCGGTGAAGAAGACGAGAACCAGAACGAAGAGGCGCCGCAGGCCAGCAAATTTGGAGTTACGGTGCGCGGTATCACACCTGATTTGGCCGATCGCCTCAGCATTTCTCCAGGCAAAGGTGTGGTGGTGCAGGATGTCAAGCAGGGATCGTTTGCCGAAGATCTGGGCCTGAACCGGGGTGACGTGATCCTCGAGGTCAACAAGCAGCCGGTGAATAATCAGGAGGGTTTTAGCAAGATTGAGTCGTCGCTGAAGAGTGGGCAGGACGTCGTGTTCCTGGTGCGTCCACGAGGCGCAAGGGCTCAGGATGGAACGATTTTCCTGGCAGGGACACTTCCGTAACCAGAGAAGAAGTCCGACGAGACTGGCACGCCATCCCCGTATCGGGGACCATTGGGGTGGGCCGGTTTCGCCGGCTTTCTGTTTGGAGTTTCGCAAACGGTTTTTTTGTTTGGAGTTTCGCAAACGGTGATCTAAGGTTCTGGGACATGCTGAACACGGATCTAATCCGACGGTTGAAACAGGTTGGCCTCGGCTGCTTGCTCGGTCTCACGGTTCGGACCGCAGTAACGCAAACTTCGCCTCCTCCGGCGAAACCCGCGCCAGCTTCTTCGGCCGCAGCCGCAACAGCCAGGAACGCCGCGAAGCGCGCCAGGTCCGGGAGCGGGCAGGCGACCGGCAAACGCACTTCTTCCCACGCCGCAAAAAATACCCGCACCCGAAAGGTTGCAACCAAGCGTGGCCAGCAGGGGATTGATTCGCCGCGGGCACGCGAGATTCAAAGGGCGCTGATTCGCGAGAACTACATGCACGGCGAGCCATCCGGAATGTGGGACAGCGCGACGCAGGACGCCATGCGGCGCTATCAGGCCGACCATGGATGGCAGTCGAAGACGATTCCAGATTCCCGAGCACTAATCGGACTCGGCCTCGGCCCAAGCAGCGATCATTTGCTCAACCCCGAAAGCGCGATGACCGCCGCGCCTGTGGCGAGCGATCCGAAGGCGGTCTCTCAAGCCGCGGGAAACAACATTCCTCAGCGGTAGCGGAGCCTTGCACCGCCAATTCGCAGGATCTCCATGATCTTCGGAGGATCTAGGATCTTCTAGGATCTCGGTTTCATTGACGCGCACTCCACGCCCCGACTAAGATGGCCCGACGACGAGATCGGCAGAAGCGGCTAGCACGGCGATTAGCCGTAACTTCAAACCATAGGAGACGTGATGCTGATGCGCTTGGAGAGCCGCCCGGTTGGCGATGTGTTGCTGGTTCAGTGTCAGGGACGGATCGTGGCCGGAAACGAGGTCTTCACCTTGCACTCTTTCGTGGGCGATTCGTTCATAAAGTACGGCGACGTTGTCCTGCAACTCGATCAGGTTGAGTTTATCGACAGCAGCGGATTGGGGGCGCTGGTGCGCCTGACGCAGACTGCACGAGCCAAGGGTGGAGACCTTAAACTGAGCGGCGTGCCTCCGAAGATCCGGAAAACTCTCGAGATGACCAATCTGCACACGCAATTCGAAATTTACGAATCGGTGGAAGAAGCGATCACGGCCGCCTATCTCGGCTCGCGCTACTCGCGAGCAAAATCCGGCGACGCCCGACCACGCATGCTTTGCGTTTGCGAATCGACGGACGTGGGCACTTTCATGCGGGAAGTGCTCTGCAGCGCGGGATACAACGCTCTGACGACGGCTACCGTTGACGATGCGCGCATCCTGCTCAAGGCCACGAAGGCGAAACTGGTGGTGATTTCAGCGCGGCTGCAATCGGTGCGCGGCAAGCCGACCCGTGTGGCGCTCGAAGAAATTGATCCGGTCATCTCGCTTCTCATCCTGGACGAGAATTTTGCGAGTTTGGATCCGGGTGAGGCGGCAGAAAAGCTGCTGACGAGCGTCGGAAGCCGGTTAGCGGTTACCGATTAGGCTGTATGACGGTTCCGGCCCGCTTTTAACCCGGCGTTTTAATCCAGCACCAGGCGCGGGCAATAGGGGATTGGTGTCCCTCTGACCACTGCGCCGGGATTACTCTCGACCAGCGCCTGGGTGTACTCGGCCCCCACGATTTTTTCTGCCACGGCGCGCGCCGCGGAAAGATTTGGTATCCGGCGCTTGGTGTCGTGCGCGTCTGAGGCCAGAAAATGCACCGCGAACCGATCAAGGAGCCAGTGGGCGATGATCTCGGGGCGTTCTCCCCAAAAGCCCAGCAGTGCCGAGGCGGTGACCTGAATCAGACAGCCCTGTTCGGCCCATTCCAGGATGCGGTGCGGCGTCTGTTGCAGGATGGGATTTCGCTCGGGATGCGTCAGGATGGGGGTAAGGCCGCGATCGCCGAGGCGGGTGAAACACTGGGAAAGTTGCGTTGGGACACTGAAGTTGCTGAGCTCGATCAACAAATAATTCGTCTCGCCAATGGTGTAGGTGTGAGGCTCGTCGAGGACCCGCTCCAGATTTTCGAAGGAGAGATGAAAATCGCAGCCCAGGGTTAATTGCAATTGGACGGCGGGGCCAATTTTCTCCCGGAGTTGGCCCAACAGCCCCGAAAGATACCCGCGGTCGTAAGCGTAACGGTCATTGGCGTGAGGGGTGGCTACGGTGTGGGTAATACCGTCGGCCGCCGCCATGCGGCACATTCCGACGGCTATTTCCCAGGATTTTGGGCCGTCGTCGACTTCGGGAAGGATGTGGCAGTGGATGTCGATCACGAGGTCTTTTTACTTGAACATTCTTTACTTGGCAATACGATTAGAACACATTCAACGCCTAAAGAAAGTCGGGTGTCGTGCCCTGTCCCTTGATGCGATTGGCTTCCTCCGGGCACCCGAGACGCATCCAACCAGAGTGGCCTCAACCGTGTGAGTTCCGCGCGGCGGGGTAAGCAGTTGCGTGATTCGCGCTTTCTCGTGCAGGATAATGAACACGACATTTTAGTTTCTCACCTTCGATATCGAGGAGCAGGTTCGCAAATGAGCTTTTTTAGGGCGGCGCGTGCCGCACCGAGAGGTCCGGTTTGTCTTCATCGACTTCTTCCGTCCGTTGTCTTTGTAATCATCATTCTCCTCGCCGCCGTTATGCTTTCCTGCAGCGGCGGCGGAAGGTATTCGAGGGACCATAACGCGTATGTAACGCTGCCCAGTACGGGCAACGTGCTGCTGTTGTACATCAACGGTGTTAACGGCGTCATCACGCTTGGACCGGCTACGCCGCAGGTGCTTGACGCCACGACCGTCGGGCTGGCGTTGGCCCCCTCGAAGAAGTTTCTCTACACAGTCAATTCTTTCGCGGATACGATCTCGATTTTCAGCATCGCCAGCGATGGAAGCTTGACGCTCACCGCTACTCCGACCCCGGAAGGCGGATCGGGTCCGTATGCCGCGGTGATCGATCCTTCGGGCAAATACCTGTTGGTGACGAACAATCTCAGCGCCAGTGTGTCAGTCTTCTCGATCGATTCGACCACCGGCGCCCTGACTCCGACCCCGGGCTCGCCCTTCTTTGCCAACGCAGATCCCACCGAAATCCTGTTCATGCCTTCCACCAACGTCGTTTATGTTTCGAATCCGGGGATCGGGACGGTCACGATTTTTTCATTTTCGAACGGCGTGCTCACACAACTCTATGGTCTTTCCCCGGTCATCTCGGGAGCGGGGGCTACAGGTCTCGCGGCCGATGCCAGCGGACAATTTCTCTATGTGGCGAACTCCTCGGCGGTCAACCCTCCGCCGTACTCGACGACTACGGGCAACATTTCCGCATTCAACATTAACCAGACCACCGGAGCCCTGACCCCTGTGCCCGGGTCTCCATTTACTGCCACCGGCGGATCTGGCCCGACCGAACTTACCGTCGATCCGAGCGGCACCTACCTCTACGCATCGACACCTGGAACGGGTTCCTCCATATGGTGTTTCATAATCGATTCGACGACCGGGCAACTGACACCGGCATCGAACTCACCGTTCAGTGTGGAGGCGGGCGCCGCCTTCGCGGCCTTTGATCCTACCGGCAGCTTTTTCTTTATCGGAAATTCCTCCGGCAAAGCCATCGATGGTTATACGTACAACTCATCGACGGGCGGAATCATGGCGATTCCGGGCTCGCCATTCAATATCGGAGTGGCTCCGGGGAAGATCGTGTTTACGGAGTGAGATTCGTCTGCCCGGGAAGCAGTTGTTACGCTGCGATTAAGAGTGTGGCACTTTGGTGGAGGATTTTGGCACCCGGGTGCCATTTTCAGATTCGCGGCATAGCCTTACATTCCTATGGAGCAGTTCTGGGGGAGGGCTGCCCGGGCGTGTTGGATTCGTGAGAATCCAAGACGCCCGTTTAATTTTTGCCTCAATTTTTCTGCCGCCGACAAGCCAGTCCGTGAGAAGCCTGCGACTGATGGACTGTTGGAATTACACTCTTCGGGCCAGCAATCGCTCAGGCCCCGTCCCCAAAGAACTGCCAAAGCAAGCGCCGCGGGAAGAGCGACCCCGCCACCTGGCTAATTCGTGGAAATGGTGAAGTTGACGGTGATGCGGGCTTCGGTCTCTACCGGAACTCCGTTTTGAAGGTAGGGCTTAAAGTGCCACTGCTTCACGGCTTCGCGCGCAGCCACGGCAAGAATGGCGGGACCGCTGAGGATCTGAAGCTCCTGGATGCTGCCCTCACGCGAAATGAGCGCCTGCAAACTGACCGCTCCCTGCACCTTCATCTGGCGGGCCAGCAAAGGATAATTCGGCGGCACTGAAACGGTGACGTTCTCCGCTGTCACCTGCGAAAGCTGAACTCTATTTCCGCTACTGGTCAGCCCGCTCGACGGCGCCGCGGGCACGTTGCCGGCGGATGCGGATGCGGTTGCACCGGAGTCTACATCCAGATGTATGGCATTACTTTTCGCGGGAATATTGATGTGCTGATTTCCGGCCACGACTTCCACCTGAAGCGGCGGAAGTGCCGCGCGCTCGGTGGTTGCGGCCATGGGAGAAGGCGCGGCGGCGGCCGGGGGCGGGGCCGGCGATTTGGCCGGCTTGTGTTCACGGGCCGTATTCACGGGAGCGACCGGGCTGGGCGTGAGAGTCTTGTTTCTGATCTTTCGAACCGCCGCTTCTTCAACCTCGGTGGCCGGAGGAAACCAGAAATCCCAATCTTTCAGAACGACCGCAGCCAGCGCAAGCAGGAGAATACCAAGCGCGATCAGCATGCGCTTTCGCTGTATTTCCGCTTCCTGCGGCGTCGGTTCCAAGCTCAGCGTTGAAGACCGCTCTAAATGGGTTTCGGGCTGGATTTCGTCCTGAAGCATCGGCACGGAAGCCTCCTCGTGAATGGCGGGCAGTTTCTCGGGGAGTGCAGGGTTAGTATGCCCTTAAAACCCCGTTAATGCCAAGTAAAACCCGCTTCAGGTACAGCTTTTTCCCTACCGTAACCGGTTAAGAAACCTTAGTAACCTTCTCTTCGAGCTTGTCAAGAATGCCGGTAGCGGCGTCCAGTATTTCCTTGTCTACCTTTCGATTCGAAGCGATTGCTTCGGCCAGCGGGACGGAGATAATCTTGTTCCCCCGGAGCGCCGCCATCTGGCCGAATTCGCCCCGGTGCACCATATCGATGGCGCCCAGTCCGTAGCGCGTGGCGAGGACACGATCGAACGCGCTCGGCGTCCCGCCGCGCTGGATATGGCCGAGTACGACGGACCGTGATTCGAAGCCGGTGCGTTTTTCGATCTCTCGGGCCACGGTTTGCCCGATTCCGCCCAGGCGAAGATGCCCAAACTCATCGCGCTCGTCGGGCGCACCATCCAGCGTTTCGACGCCACCAATAAATTTGGCGCCTTCGGCCGCCACCACGATGCTGAAATATCTTCCGCGCTCATGGCGCTGACGAATCGTTTCAGCTACCTGCTCGATATCGAAAGGAATTTCGGGTATCAGTATCACGTCGGCACCGCCAGCTATGCCGCTATAGATGGCAATCCAGCCCGCCGCGCGGCCCATCACTTCCACCACGATGACGCGATTGTGAGCTTCGGCGGTGGTATGCACCCGGTCAATGGCGCCGGTGGCCACGTTCACAGCCGTGTCAAAACCGAACGTAAAATCGGTACCGGCCAGATCGTTATCGATCGTCTTCGGAACGCCGACAACTTTCACTCCGTTCTTAAAAAGCTTTTCAGCGACCGAGAGCGTGTCGTCGCCGCCGATGGCGATCAGCGCATCACAACCATGTTTTTTGAGATTTTCGGCACATTGTTCAAGGCCTTCCTCGTGCTTGGCCGGATTGGTGCGCGAGGTGCGCAGGATGGTGCCGCCACGAGGCAGAATGCCACCGACAGAACCAAGGTCGAGTTCCATGATCTTGTCTTCCAGCAGACCACGCCAGCCCTCGACAAACCCCAGGAATTCGTCTTCATAGTGGAAAGTGCCTTTACGCACGATGGCGCGAATCACGGCATTCAGTCCGGGGCAGTCGCCTCCGCCCGTCAATACTCCAATCTTCATTGCCTGCTCCTCATGATTGATCCATTTTTTGCGCTGATCTATTTTTGCGGGCATGAATTCGTCCCCACGGCGGATGGCGTGGCCCACCTCTGTTTGTGCAAGCCCGGATCGTATTTAGGTTATCACGCTGCTTTCGAGGCGTGCGAAGCTTCCGAACCAGGCACTCTCCGGAAACAAGCCGCTTGCGAACGCCGTTCGTTTTCGCCACAATAACTCGCCACACATCATCGCTTGGGACCACGAAACTCATGCCAAAAATCTTGCGCGTTCTTCTCTGGACTGCCATCAGCTTGCTGGGAGCGCTCGCGCTAGCCACCATCGCATTGCATCGCGGCGAACAGATCAACGCCCTGTGGCTGGTCGTCGCCGCCGTTTCGAGCTACGCTGTCGGCTATCGCTTTTACAGCAGTTTTATTTCCGCCAAGGTGCTGGCCCTCGATCCTCTGCGCGCTACTCCGGCGGAACGTCTCAACAATGGCCGCGACTTTCTTCCTACCAACAAATGGGTCGTCTTTGGGCACCACTTCGCCGCCATCGCCGGCCCAGGTCCGCTGGTCGGCCCAGTGCTCGCCGCGCAGTTCGGATATCTGCCGGGCACGCTCTGGATCATTGCTGGCGCGGTTCTCGGCGGATGCGTGCAGGATTTCGTGATCTTGTTGTTCTCCGTGCGCCGCGACGGCAAATCGCTTACCGAGATGGCAAAATCCGAAATCGGCCCAACGGGCGGCGTTGTCGCCTACGTCGCCGTGATCGGCATCATCGTGATTTTGCTCGGAGCCACCGCGCTCATCGTGGTGAACGCGCTCAAGTCGAGCCCCTGGGGAACATTTACCATCGCCATGACCATGCCCATTGCTTTGTTGATGGGTGTCTATCTGCGACGCATTCGGCCTGGCAGGGTGCTTGAAACTTCCGTGCTTGGATTTATTCTCGTGCTCGCGGCGATCGTCGGGGGGCAGTGGGTTTCCGAAACGCCTGCGTGGGCGGCTGTATTTACGCTGACCGGGCCGACCTTGGCGATGCTCATCATCGTTTACGGATTCGCGGCGTCGTCGCTGCCGGTGTGGCTGCTTCTCGCGCCGCGCGATTACCTGAGCACGTTCGTGAAACTCGGGACAATTTCTCTGCTGGCGGTGGGCATTGTGGCGCTTCGTCCGTCGTTACACATGCCGCCCTTGACGCGCTTTGCCGACGGTACGGGTCCTGTGTTCGCCGGAACCATTTTCCCTTTCGCGTTTATCACCATTGCCTGCGGCGCAATCAGCGGATTTCACTCGTTGATTTCAAGCGGCACCACGCCGAAATTGATCCGCCGCGAAACCGAGACTCGGCTTGTCGGGTATGGGGGCATGCTGGCCGAGTCGATGGTCGCGATCATGGCGATGATCGCCGCTTCCATTCTGCAGCCTGGAGTTTATTTTGCCGTCAACAGTCCCGCTGGCATCGTGGGACAGGCGCCGGAGGCGGCTGCGGCTGCGATCACTGCCTGGGGATTTCCGGTGACGGCCGCGCAGATGGCAACCCTTGCGCACGCGGTCGGCGAGCAGACGCTCTACAACCGCACCGGTGGCGCGCCGGCTTTCGCGGTCGGGATGGCGCAGATTTTTTCGAACACCCTCGGCGGCCACGCCCTCATGGCGCTCTGGTATCACTTTGCCATCATGTTCGAAGCCCTGTTCATTCTCACCATAATCGACGCCGGTACGCGCGTCGGCCGTTTCATGTTGCAGGATGCGCTGGGACACATCTGGAAGCCTCTCGGGCGCACGAGTTGGTATCCCTCGATACTTTTTACCAGCGCGGCGGTCGTCGCGGCATGGGGAAATTTTCTATGGCAGGGAGTCAAGGATCCGCTCGGCGGCATTAATTCACTCTGGCCGCTGTTCGGCATTTGCAATCAATTGCTGGCGACGGTGGCGCTGTGCGTGGCGACCGTCATCATTGTGAAGACGGGACGCGCACGCTACGTGCTCGTAACCCTGCTGCCACTGTGCTGGCTGGTGGCTGTGACTTTCACCGCGTCCTGGCACAAGGTTCTCGATCCGAATCCGCGCGTCGGGTTTTTGGCCCACGCGGGTCAGCTTGCCGCCGCTCGGGCCAACCCGCGGCTTATCTTTAACGATCGCCTGGACGCCGCTGTCACCGGCGTGCTCTCGGTCATGGTGGCGCTGATCCTCATTGAATCCGGCCTGGAATGCGCGCGAATCATTTCGGGAAGCAAATCAGCCGCCACGAAGGAAGCGCCCTTCGTCATGACGCGCATGGCCAGGGAGGAGCAATTGTGAAAGTGGGATTCCTGGCCGGTGACGGCCGAACGATTCGAACCGGCCTGCTCTCGGCGATCTCACGTGTGGCGAGCCTCGGACTGGAGGCCCTGCGGGAAATCTTCGACGAGTCAGCCTACCAGCGGTTTCTGGATCGCAGCCGTCTGGAGTCTTCGGCCACGGCATACGCAATCTTCCAGCAGGAAAATGAACAAGCCAAATCGTCGAGACCAAGATGCTGTTGATCGCGGAAAACCGGCAACTGGTCTCTGACCACAGGCAAAGCCCTGCTACACTTCCCCCATGCGGGTGCTCGGCATTGACTGCGGAACGGAGTGCACGGGATACGGCGTGGTCGACTTGCTCTCGGAGAGCCGGAATTGCGATCGGCTTGTCTGTATCGTTTGTGGCACCATCCAAGTTTCTCCTCGTGACCCGATGCCCATGCGCCTCTCCCGCATCTCGAGTGGCCTGCAGGAACTGATCTTGCAGCATCGCCCGAATCGGGTTGCTCTCGAAGATGTTTTTTATGCACTCAACGTGAAGTCCGCATTGAAGCTCGGCCAGGTTCGGGGAGTTGCCATGCTGGCCGCGGCTTCGGCGGGGCTCGAAGTCGCCGAATATTCGCCACTGTCGATCAAGTCTGCGGTGGTCGGATATGGGCGAGCTGAGAAACATCAGGTGCAGCAGATGGTGACGCGCCTTCTGAATCTCGATCAGATTCCCGAGCCGGCGGACGCAGCCGATGCTCTGGCCATCGCTATCTGCCATCTGCACACGACTGCGACTCACGAACGTCAGAGTGCAGCCCGTTAACCGGAAATCCCGGGTCGAGTTACCGCCGTCCTGGTCGTGATTCGTGAGGACCAGGTTTCTCCCGGACCAGGTTTGCCCCGGACCTGGACCTAGCGTTGGTCGAGCATGTGGATGGTCTCCATGATCGTGTCGCCCACGATTTCGAGGCTTTTGGGGCTGAGCTTGTCCATGGTGTCTTGAGGAGTGTGATGGAAGACGTTGTTGTAACCGTAATCGAGGTCGATGACATCGGCGCTGGGGACACCGCGTTTCACGAAGGGAAGATGATCGTCTTCGATCGCGCCCTCCCGGGCGTAGAAGTGGGATTGATAGCCTTCGCGCTCGGCGGCGGAATAGATCAGGTTCATCAGCCAATCGGTGCCGGTGGTATTGCGGTCGATGTTGAGGTCGGCGTCGCCGATCATATCCACAACCAGGAGCGCTCTGATCTTCTTTAACGTGCCATCTTTCTCCCATTTTTCGGCTAAATGGCGCGTGCCATACAAACTGTCGGTGTCCGACCAAGTCTTGACGGCTTCTTCGCCATCCGACCAGACCAGCCAGACGCTGTAGCCGTCGCGCTTCTTGTCTCGGAACTGGTTGGCAAATTCAAGAAGGATTGCGGTCGAAGATCCGCCGTCGTTGGCCCCTACGTATCCCGTCCCGCGCAGCCAGTAATTCGTGTCATAGTGGCCCATGATGACGATGATGCCGTCCTTTGCGCCGGGAAATTTCGCGATGATATTGCGCACTGGAAACTTTCCTGCGACGGTGTCGGCGGTGAAGGCATCGTCCTCGATTTGATCGCCTTTCAGGCGGTCGTCTCGGAGATGAGACAGGATGTAGCGCTCGAGTTTCTTGTGATTCTCGTTGCCCATATAGCGCTCGCCGAAGGCGGTGACTTCGCGCGTGTACTCGAAGGCGCGTTTCGGATCGATGTGCGGGAGCGGAGTATCATCGGGCGCGGAGACTGGATTGGCTCGCGTCGCAGCGGGAAGCTCGGATGGTGCGGCTGCGCTCGCGGTCGTACCGGTTGCCCCGCTGCAGGCTACGGTCGTCGCCAGGCTGACGGCAAGAAGCAACGGCAGACAGAGATCCCTGCACCGTGAACGCGGGTTAACCCACGGCGACGCACTTCGAAGTTCTATTTTTGTTGCTGAGGCTTTCATGGTACCCCTGTGCTCTCCGTGCGTTCTGTGGCTACAACTTTTTCTCGGCGCGCTTCTGGCGCTGGGTGGGATGCACGAGCCAGGCGATGACAATGCTCAGGACGTAGAGGGCGATCATCGGTGCGGCAAAGATACACATGTTCAGGATGTCCGGGGTCGGTGAGACGATGGCGGCGACCACGAAGATGCCGAGAACGGCGTAACGAACATTGCGCCACATCCAGCCGCTGGTAACGATGCCCATGAGCGCAAGAAAAAATATCAGAATCGGCATTTCGAAAATTACGCCCATGCCGACGATGAGGGTGAGGAACAGAGAACTGTACTCGCCGAGCGTGATCATGGGCTGAAAATCCTTGCCATAGCCGATCAGGAACACGAGCGCCTGAGGCAGGACAACTTTATAGCCGAAATATCCGCCAGCGATGAATAGGCCTATGGTCGACACCATGAAAGGCAAAACATATTTCTTTTCATGGCGGTAGAGACCAGGCGAAATGAAGCACCAGAGCTGGTAAAGCACGAACGGAGAGGTCACAAACAAACCGGCCATCAATCCCACCTTGAGATACAGATTGAAAGGTTCGGTGGGATTGACGTAAACGAGTTTGGCGGAAAGGCCGTTACGGTGGAGCGCTTCCATGATGGGGCGCTGCATGATGGCGTAAATATGTTCGGCGTATCCCCAGCAGACAAAGAAACCGATCGCGACGGCGATTCCGGAATAAACAATTCGCTTGCGCAGTTCCTCGAGATGATCGAGGAAGCCCATGGTTGGCATTTCATCCTTGGCGGATGTGCCGAGGGATGTCGAGGCGGCGAGTTCAGGCATCGGGCGTCACTTTCGGAACGGCAGATGGCTCGGCTTCGACGACAATCGGCGGGGCAGTGGCGGGTTTCGTGGATTCGGTCGCGGCTTCAGCAGCCTCCAGTTTTTCGGCTGACGGAGGATTGAAAATGCGGCTGGCGAGAGATCCGAGCGGGGCCTGCAGATTTGGCAACATGGGCTGCGCCGGAGTAGTGCGGTTGTTTTCCAGAGAATTTACCTCTGCCTCGATCTGCGAGCGAAATTCGTTTGAGGCGCGCCTGAATTCTCCGAGGAAGCGCGCGACCTGGCGTCCGATCTCCGGCATTTTCTTGGGGCCAAAGAGGATCAGCGCCAGGAAAAAGAGAAAAATCATCTCGCCTGAAAAACCGAAATTCATGCTTCTATCATAATGCGGGATGGGTGAAACAGGGAACTTGCGTCCGAGAACTGACAGGAATTTTACAGCCAGGCACGGCTAACGCGCCAAAACTAAGGACGGACCTCGGTCGGGCAGTCCACCACCCGAGGTCCATCCCGACAGATGCCGAATTCAGGTTCGACTTTCGCCGCGGTCAGTGTCCTCCGCCGAAGGTGTATCCGAGGGTCGCGCCCACCCGGGTAGCATGCGAACCGGCAAAGTTCGTGTCGTTATTGATCCAATACTCTCGAATTTCGGGGCGGATAAAGAACCCGTGCGACGCATAGAGCTTGATTCCGCCACCGACGTCCACATCGAAGTGGCTGCTGCTTGCGACTTCCTGGCTCCCGCCGGCGATCCCGCAGTCATCGCATTCGTAGAGGTGCGTGCTCATCGCGCCAATGCCGCCGACGACTTCGAGGTAGACATGGCTGGCCAGCTTGGGCGAGTAAACGGCATTGAAGTTGAAAAAGATGGGACGGTAATTGACATCCAGGTCGGCCGCGTAGGCCCCGCCGCCCTGGGAGCCCCTCCAGTTGTATTCGAACCCCGCGCCAAGATTGTGCCAAAAGATCACGTCGGCGTTGAAGCCCGGATAAAAGCCGCCAGTCAGCGACTGTGAGATCTGACAGTCGCCGCTGCACGAGTTAGCGCCTGGGGCGATGACCGTGCTACCGGCAAAACCAACGTCAATTCTCTGCGCCTGTGCGACGTTTGAGAAAGCGGCCAGAGCGGCGCAGGCAAATGATAGGACAATGGCAATACGAACTGTGCGTTTCAATCGAAACCTCCGGAGTTTGTTCATTTTAAAGAGTTGGATGCAACGTGGGGTGCGGACGCTGCCGAACGATTAAGATTTACAAGAATTTACTTGCCGGAAGGCCATGTACCGCCGGAGGTTATGGGCTTTTGCGTGTGCGCCACCGAACACTGGCACGAGCAAATCCATATACAAGTAACCATATCTATCAATGAAAAACTGGATGGAGCTGATATCGACTTGGACTAATAGGCCAGCAGGATGCGCAAGTCACGAAGATTATTTCCGGTTGGTCCGGTGAAGATCGCACCTCCCAGTCCGTCGAGAAGCGGACTGGTGTTGAAGGTCGAGAGCGCCTTGCGCACGGTCTCTCGCCCGCCGGCACGATCCACCGTGCTGCCATCGACGACAGCGCCTGCGGCTTGACTGTTGCCGTCAATGCCGTCGGTGCCCGCGCTCAACACGGTAATGTCTTCTCCCGATATTTGTTCGGCGCAAGCGAGAGCAAACTGCTGGTTGCGTCCTCCGATGCCTCCATTGCGAACTGTAACCGTCACCTCGCCGCCGGAGATCAGGCAGACACGGGAGATGGTGGTTCGCAGCTCGCGCAAACGGTCCAGCAGATGAGTGGAGGCTTTGTCGTAAGGCCAGTCGTCGCAGGAGTTGTCGACTTCGATGGCAAAACCGGCCCGGGTTGCTGCCACTGCGGCCTCATCGATGGCCACCCGGTTGGAGAGCACCGTCCACCAGCGGGCGCGAATGAAGGCGGGGTCGTCGGATTTGGGCGTCTCATCGAGCGCGTGCTGGCGGAACAGATCCGCGACTGATTTCGGGAACTGTTCCACCAGATCGTAT
>Ga0181522_10001295_pt1 | contig 15459 bp, 13 predicted proteins | sample PEATcosm2014_Bin_27_FD_121103 | JGI IMG/M metagenome (GOLD analysis project Ga0181522, IMG submission 121103) | Peatland microbial communities from MTU Mesocosm Facility, Houghton, MI, USA - PEATcosm2014_Bin05_10_metaG | ecosystem: Environmental > Terrestrial > Soil > Wetlands > Peat | place... | reverse complement strand
TCAGCGTGCGACCACTTAGAACCATTACCTTTCTTGAGGGCGGAAATGACACTAGCGGCCATGTGGCAGTAAAGGGCTTACGGGCGCCGACGACGACACCCTTTTTTGCACCATCTAGGTGGAGCACGTAGTAACGAACAACGAGCAAGGCTAGCCAGGAACATGGTGCTTTCAAAGGACGTAGTGTTTTCCGGTTTCGGAAGGTGCCATCGGTGCTGACGACTGATATGGACCAGCAAAATAACCTGCGATTGGAACCGGCGCTGTTCAGCATCCCAGACCTCGCCCAGCGCTGGCGTTGTTCTCGCGCGACCGTTTACAACATGCTGCGAGGCGAGGAGGTGATCGACTTCGCGCCAGCACCAGGTCGCAAGGGACATAAGCTCATCACCCTTGAAGTCGTGCGCCGGATCGAGACGCGCCGGGTTCGGAGGTTCCGCTGATATGCTGGGCTTGCGAAAGAGGGGCCGCGTCTACTGGCTGGAAGGACGAATTGGTACCCGCCGGATTCAAACCACCCTGGGGACGAAGAGTCACGACGCCGCAGTGCTTGCCAAAAATCGGATCGAGCGTGCTCTAGCCGAGGGTGCGAGCTCAGAGGAGTGGCCGCGACTGCGGGGCCTCGTCCCTAAAACCGCTTTCTCGAATCTAGCGGCGATTGTTGGATACACTGAACAGCCGCAGATCCGGCCCCAAACATGGGCGGATTTGAAAGCGGCGTTCGCTGCTGAAGCTGAGCGTCGGATCGCGCTTGGCAGACTACGTGGTTCAACGTGGACACGCTACCAGCACACGCTTTCGGAGTTCACCGAGTTTCTTTCAAGTCGAGCTCTTTCCGAGCTAGCGCAATTGAGCCGGGTCGTGGTGGACGAATTCAAGACCTGGCGTGTCGCGCGGATCAAACAGAAACGCCAAAGCCGTGAAGCGAGAAGCTTGGCGCTTGATGCCGCGATTCTTCATCGCGCCTTTTCTTATGGCGTCGAATTGGAAATGATCGTCCGCAATCCCGTGCGACTTGAAGGAAGACCGGGCGAAGCACCCGAGTGCGGCGCCCAGCCGTTTAAGGCTGAGGATCTGTCAAAGCTCAGCGCGGCGGCGGGGCTGGATTCCCTTGCGTTCTTACTATTGCGCTGGACCGGGTTGCGTGGCTCCGATGTAGTGACTCTCCGCTGGTCAGAAGTGGATTTCCGGGCTGCAGAGATCAGCCGCATCACGCTGAAGCGTCGCAAGCGGGTAGTTATTCCGATGCATTCTGAACTTCAGTTTGTGCTCGAAGCCGAGTTTGACCGGCGGCAGCCTTCATCCGATGCCCACGTGCTGGTGAATCCATCGACGGGCAAACCCATGACGCGCCCACGATTGTACGAGCGCATACGCGCGCTTGGGCGGCGCGCCGGTGTGGCGGACGCACATCCGCATCGGTTCCGCGACACGTTTTGTGTGGACATGCTGGCGCGCGGCATTAACCCATACAGTGTGGCCAGACTGGTCGGAATCACCGTCGATATCCTGGAAAGACACTACGCTCCGTTCATTCCGGAGCTGCGCGAACGCGTAAGACGAGCACTCGATAGTGGCGAAGGCTTGGAAGCGACGCCACGGCAGAATGCCGATTCACGAGAGCGAAAAGAACGAATTCAATGAAGAACCGGCCGGTCAGCTCGATCAGTTTCGATTGGATCTAGCCTCATCCACAGTCGCGATCCTCAGGACATGTCCGGGACCAGCAAGTCCTGAAGATTGCCGGTGACAAATCGGTGACAATGGATGCAAAAAAGCCACTAACTATAACAGAATTAGCGGGCGAGTCTGTAAGCCGGATTCTGTGCGCTGCGCTATCGTCGTCTCGACTTGCGCCGAGATTTTCGCTCGCGCTGCGCGATGATCATTCCTCTAGGTCCCGGATCGCTCCGGGACTCGAGCAGCCTACCCGAGGGTCGCAGCAAGTTGCTCCTTCGAGCGCGTTGCATACGGGCTGGGCCAGCCCTCCCCTCCTATTTGGCCTTGCTCCACGCGGGGTTTTCCGTGCCCCGGATGTTGCCATCCGGGCGGTGGGCTCTTACCCCACCTTTTCACCCTTGCCAAATGCGCTGCGCCGAAACAGGCAGGGCTGTGGTTTCCCGCAGGCCTGCCGCCGAGGCGATAGCATCACCGGCGGTTTAATTTTCTGTGGCACTTTCCGTAGCCGTCTCACGATCCTCAGATGCTGCCAGTGGCAGCTTCGAAGGGCTCCTCGCGACAACCCCCTGGCGTTACCAGGCGCGTCGCCCTGTAGTCCCACACTCTTGCGAGCTGAGGACTATTGGAGTCCGGACTTTCCTCCCGTCTGCTCCGCTTGCGCGGAACAAACCGGCGATCATCCGACTCACCCGCTAGGTTAGATTATACCTCGGAAGGCTCGGGTTCGGAGGCTGGAGGTATCGCTGTTTCCGCAACAGTGGCAGGCGACGGTGGTAGAAAGAAGCGCAGAAGCACAAATCCGGCTGCTGCCCACAGGGCAAGGGTAAGCCACTCAGGGCTGTGAGTCGGCAACGACCAGCCGAGGTTATAAGTCGCATGCGCGACAGCTGCGGGCAGGATTGATTCCGAGCGGATGGTTAACCACGCGAGGACGTAGCTCAAACAAACGGTTACAAGCAGGCGCGCAACCAGGCCAATGCAAACATCTTGAGCCGTCATTGCAGGATTGAAATCCCATATGTAGTGGAACGCGCCCCAAACGACACCGACGAGGAAAATCCCTCGAACGAGTCCATAGCGCCGGACGAACCGGGGTTGCAAGTAACCCCTCCAAGCAATTTCCTCTACCAGAGGGTAGAGGAGATACGAACCGGAGGAAGCCGGCGGAAGCCCGAGAAAAGAGCTTGGCGATGGGGGAACAAGTTTGCCCCAGCCATCGAGGCCCCAAAGAATTCTTGCGTGGAGGTACGATGCCACGGGCGCGACGTATGCGATTGCGGCCGGGATCGCGATAGAGGCGGCCAGGTATATGGCGCGGGGAATGCGAAGCATCGCGGGAATCATTTTCCTTCCGTTCTTGCCAAGGGCGCCGCAAACGAATGCTAGCAACAGAAGGGCGTGGAAGAGTTGTCTCAACCACAAAAACCAATTCGGGTGTAGCTGCGCGAAGCGGATGATTCCTAAAGAGCCGAACATTTGCAGCGCAGGTTCGGGAAGCCCCGTAATAAAAACCATGGCGATCATCAACCAGACAAAAAACATGGTACGGCGGTTTTCCGCTTCGGGCATCGAAGCGTCGAACACTGACTCCGCCGGCAGGTGGATTGGAAGTGTGGCGCGGCCTCGGCTGTAGAGCACAAAGAATGCAGATATGAGGATGAATCCGACGCTGGCGAACTGGCAGCCTGTGCCGAGATTCTCTGCAAGGGCGCGAAGTACGCCCGGCTGCCAGAGGCGCGCGGCTCCGGGAACTTGATTAACAAAATGTGCTGGCTCGCCTACATCACGAAACCAAAAGAACGCAACGATCAGCTTTGCCGCGAGACCCACGATGACTGGAAGTAGAATTGAGTCGAGCAAGCGCTGCGCCGGTTTTTGGAATCCGACCAAAGAAAGATAGTACGCCGTGACTCCGGCCGCGAATATTGGCACAGACATTAGATAGTTGCAGCCTGCCCAAAGTAACGGCCTGGAGTAGTAAGTAGTCCCCGGCCACCAGCGGAGGGTATGGGAAACAAATAGGAAGGCCGCTCCCAACAGAAGCAGCCAGCTCGAGGATTCCGCTGGGAGACAAGTGCGGATGAACGCCGCGACTCGTCTGATGATGAGTAGAAAGGACATTAGCTGCGGAATTATGGGACAGGCGAGCGGGTTGCTGCCAGTCAAACTTCGCGTGGTGAGTGGTTGTAATTCTGCGACGCTATTTGCCCGTTAGAAGTTTGTCGAATTGCGATTCGTTGAGGATTGTTACGCCGAGGGCTTTGGCTTTGTCCAGCTTGGAGCCGGCGTCTTCGCCTACTACGACGTAGCTGGTTTTCTTGCTGACGGAGTTGCCGGGTTTGCCGCCGTGGGAGACTACCAGGGCTTCGGCATCTTCGCGGGTGCGTTTGGCTAGGGTGCCGGTGAAGACGAAGGTCATCCCGGCGAAGCGGGTGGACACCGGGGCCTGGCGTTCTTCTTTCATGTTCACGCCGACGGCGCGGAGATGCTCGATCAGTTTGCGATTGGCGGATTCGGAGAAAAATTCGCGCACGCCTTCCGCCACCTTCGGGCCGACTTCGGGGACTTCCATCAATTCTTCGAGGCTCGCCTCGGCGAGCTTGGCCATGGAACCGAAATGTTCGGCGAGCAGCTGCGCGGTGCGTTCGCCGACGAAGGGCATGCCGATGGCGTAGATCAGGCGCGCAAGGCTGTTCTTCTTGCTGCCGGCGATTTCATCCAGCAGGTTTTGCGCGGATTTCTCCCCCATGCGGTCGAGATTTTCCAGCGTCTCGAGGTCCAATTTGTAAAGCCCCGCGAAATCATTCACCAAGTCCTTTTCGAGCAACTGGTCCACGATCTTTTCGCCCAGGCCATCGATATTCATCGCGTGGCGCCCGGCGAAGTGCAGCAGCGATTCCCTCTTGCGCGCGGGACAAGACACGTTGACGCAGCGGTAGGCAACTTCGCCTTCGGCGCGGTGTACGCGCATGCCGCAGACCGGGCATTTCTCCGGCATCTTGAATTCTTTTTCTTCCTTGCCATGCTTCACTACTTTCAGGACGTGCGGGATCACTTCGCCGGCACGTTCGACGAGAACTGTGTCACCGGCATGGACGCCGAGACGCTGCACTTCGTCCATATTGTGAAGAGTAGATTTTGTGACAGTGACGCCGCCAATTTGCACCGGCTCGAAAACCGCGAACGGAGTGAGCACGCCCGTGCGGCCAACGCTCACTTCGATTTGTTTCAGGAGCGTGGTTTCCTGGTGCGCTTGATATTTATAGGCAATGGCCCAGCGCGGAGCTTTCGAAGTGAAGCCCAGCTCGTTCTGCAGGCCGACTTCGTTCACTTTCACCACGATTCCATCAATCTCGTAGCCGAGCTTCTCGCGCTTAGCGTCCCACTTGGTGATGTAATCCTCCACTTCCGTGACGCCGTGGCAGAGCGCCCAGTCCGCGCTGACTTTGAACCGCAAATCGTTCAGCGATTCTAGGATTTCCGAGTGGCGTTTTTTGGGCACGCGGCCATCCACGAGCAGGTAGTAGGCAAAAAAACCAAGGCCGCGCGATGCCGTAATGTTGGGATCGAGCACGCGCACCGAACCGGCGGCGGCGTTGCGCGGATTGGCATAGCGCTTTTCGCCTTTGGCGTCTTGCTGCTCGTTCATGGCTTCGAATGCTTTGCGAGTCATGATGGCTTCACCGCGAACTTCAAACGAATGCGGGATGCCGGCTTTCTTGAGCTGCGCGGCATCAATCGACAGGGGAATCGAGCGGATGGTGCGCACGTTCGGAGTGACCTCTTCGCCCGTGGTACCGTCGCCGCGCGTGACGCCGCGGACTAGGGCGCCTTTTTCGTAAATCAAGGACATGCTCAGCCCGTCGAACTTGTGTTCGGTTACGTACTCCACCTTTTCGCGGCCGGTGAGTTCGCGCACGCGGCGATCGAAATTCGCAAGTTCCTCGAAGGAAAAGGCGTTGTCGAGGCTGATCATCGGCGTTCTGTGCCGGACTTGCTGAAAACCTTCGCGCGGAGTTCCGCCGGCGCGCTGCGTGGGCGAATCAGGAGTAATCAGCTTCGGGTTTTCGGCTTCCAGCTTTTTCAGCTGGTTCACCAGCTTGTCGAAAGCCGCGTCGGAAATCTCCGGATCATCGTTTACGAAATATAAATATTCGTGATGGCGGATTTTCTCGCGCAGACGTTCGATTTCTTTTGCAACCGCGCTGTTCTTAGCCATGAACACCCCGTGCCAATGCCATCGGTGAATTGCGCCGGGTATTATACAATGGCCGTTTAGTTTCACAGGACGAACGCAAACCTATGCCTGAAGGAATTCGCGACGCGTTGCTGATCTACAACCCCACCAGCGGGGGGCGACGGCACCGTCGTTTCTTGGAAATCGAGCGGGCCGTGCGGATTCTTAAGGATGCCGGAATCACCACGGAAATCGCAGCCACCACTTCGGCCGGTTCCGCGCAGGGAATCGCGCGCCAGGCCGCAGAGCAACGCCGCGGGATGGTGATCGCCTGCGGCGGTGACGGCACGATCAACGAAATTATTAATGGCCTCGCTGGCAGCGCAACGCCGATGGCGCTGCTTCCCGCAGGAACCGCGAATATTCTGGCGAAAGAACTGCGCATTCCCTGGGACATTCCGCACGCGGCGCGGCTGATTCCCGGTGGCGTGGTCCGCCGCGTGGCGTTGGGCCTGGCGACTTCACTGAACGGAAATCATTCGGCGGACATGCCCTCGGATGGGCGTTATTTTCTAAGTGTGGCCGGCGCTGGGCCGGACGGCGCGATCGTGAATGCGGTTAACGGCGAATTGAAAAAACGCGCCGGGGTTTTGGCTTATTGGGTGGAGGGGATGCGGCAGCTGGTTGGCTACGATTTTCCACAGATGCGCGTGCGTTCGGATGGGCGCGAACATTTGGCGTCTATAATTGTGGTGGGCAGGACCGTGAATTATGGTGGGCCGTTCAAGATTACTACCGGGGCTAACCTGTTTGAGAATTCGTTCGAGTTTTTGACGAATTCGACGCGGAGCCGGATGCGCTACATGGCTTGTTTGCCCGCCTTGTGGCTGGGAAAACTGCGCAGCATGGATGGCATCGCGGCCTGGAAGCACACCGAGGTGATTTGCGAATCGGCAAACGGCGCCGAGGTGTTCGCGCAGGTGGACGGCGAGCCGATTGGCCGTTTGCCGCTGGCGTTTCGCATTGTTCCCGATGCGCTTTCGCTGGTGACGCCCGCACATTTGAAATAGCCGAGTCGCGCGCGGGAAAGCGATTGAGTCGTTGAGCTAGCAGCACCCTGATCACACTACCGTGGAAATTCTCACTCACGCGCTGCTAGCCCTGGTACTCGCGCGCGCTGGCCAGAAGCTGCTACCGCGTTACGGCGCGGCGATGCTCGTCGTTTCCAGCGTTGCCGCCGATCTCGATTTCGCGAGCTATCTTGGCGGTCCGTCCCCCTTTTTGCGCTTTCATCGCGCAGTCTTGCACTCCGTTCCTAGCTCAGTTGTGTTGATCTGCGTTCTGGCGTTTGTTTTCTGGGCCTTCGCAGGGCGACTGGATGCGGCACATCCGGAATCGAACCGTCTCGCGCTGAGTTACCTTGCCGCAGTCGGAGTTTGTGCGGCAGGCGTTGCGACGCATTTGCTTCTCGATCTCGCGAGCGGAATCGGAGCGCAATTGCTGTGGCCGTTTCGGCAGGGCTGGACCGCGTGGAATGTGCTCAGCAATCTCGATCCCTGGGTTTTGGCGCTTCTTGTGTTCGGCTTGCTGTTACCGGAACTGTTCCGCCTGGCCAGCGAAGAAATCGGCGAGCGCGCGAAAGGTCCGCGCGGGCACCGCGCCGCTATCGTCACGTTGCTCCTGCTTCTGATTTACGTCGGCGCGCGCGCAGGACTGCACAGCCGCGCCGTTGACGAACTGAACTCGCGCGACTATCGCGGCGCTCCACCGCTGGCCACAGCTGCCTTCCCTTCCGCAATCTCCCCGTTCGCTTGGCGCGGCCTGGTGTCCACTGACAACGCGATTGACCTGATCGAAATGTCGCTAGCGCCCGGCGCGGGCTTCGATCCCGACCGCGCCGTACCGCACTACAAGCCCGAAGATTCCGCCGCCCTGGATGCCGCGCAAAATACGCCCGCCGCGAAAACTTTCCTGCGCTACGCGCGCTTTCCCCTGGCCGGCCTCGAACGCGAAGATCAAGGCTACCAGTTCACACTGCGCGATCTGCGCTTCGCTTTCGGCGACGACAGCGCGGATAACATCATCGTGAGCGTGGAGCTAGCTACCGACCTGCGCGTCGTCAGTCAGGAATTTCGTTACGCCAATTTGCCGCAGCGGTAGTCCCAACCGGTTTCGCGTTCGTCGGTACGCAGAGTTTAAGGCTTTGCGGAAGCACGATGGAATACGAAGTGGGTGAGGACGTAGAGCAGCAGGATGAGCACCAGCACAACGAGCGCAAAGGTGCCGCCGTGCGTTTTCAGGTAGCCGAGGGCGGCGTCGCCGTAGCGGACCGCTAAAATTCCTTCGACGCCGTAGCGTAGACCACGGCCGAGGAAAATTGCGAGGAGGAAGGTCTTCGCGGGTACCTGGAAAACTCCTTCGGCTAGGACGAAGGGCTTGAACGGGAACGGTGGAGGGAGTAGCGCGGGAATGAAGGCGCTTAGGAATCCGTTGTTATCAACCCACTCTTTTATTTTTGCTGCTTTGCCGCCCGCATGCTTGTGAAAAAAGGCCTCGCCGGCTTTTTCCGCGATGAAATAAAGGACCAGGCAGCCGGAAAGCGAGCCGAGCGCGGCCATGGTGGCGTAATAAGGCATAAGCACGTGATGGGCGATGCACAGTTCGATCAGGACTGCGTCCGGGAAGAATGGGAAGGAAAGCAACGAAGAATCGAAGAACGTAACGACGAACAATCCGCCGCCGCCGAAAGCCATGACCAGGCCCTGCAGCCACACGAGTATTTTTCGCCGCCCCATATATGCAAAATGCTCCTGGAAATTCGCACGATTGTAACAGACTTTCCTCGCTGCTCCGGGCCGCGCGCAATTCCGCCGCACATCCGAAAATTGCTCTATCTCATCCGCTCAGTTAGAATTTGCGCTTGAACAATTCCACTTCATCTTCCTCCTTGCTCGACAAATTGAACGCACAGCAGCGCGAAGCCGTGCTGACGACGGATGGCCCGCTGCTCGTGCTGGCCGGCGCGGGTACCGGCAAGACGCGCGTCATCACCTATCGCGTCGCTCACCTGATCGAACTGGGGGTGCCGGGCAGCGCGATCCTGGCCGTTACCTTCACCAACAAAGCCGCCAGCGTGATGAAGGAACGCATCAGCGATTTGCTGCGCTCCACCGGACGCGATGCCTCGGACGTATGGGTCTCAACCTTCCATTCCTTCTGCGCGCGCCTGATTCGCCGCGAAGCGCAGCACCTGGGCCTGCCGCGCGACTTTGCCATTTACGATGACGACGACCAGACCGCCGCCGTCAAGCGAGCGTTGGCGCAGCTCGATCTTTCCACCGACGATTACCCGCCGCGCAGCATGCGCGCGCAGATCAGCTTCGCGAAAAACCACGGACTCACCGCAGACGAAATGGCCGCTTCCGCCGCGGCAGCGCGCGATGACGCGCGCAAGCAAGCCGCCGAAGTCTTCCGCGTGTACAACGAAATTCTGCGCAAAGCCGCGGCGCTGGATTTCGATGATCTGCTGCTGCGCGCCGTGGAGCTGCTGCGCGAACATCCGGATGTGCGCGCGGCGTGGAATGCGCGCTTTCATTACCTGATGGTGGACGAATTTCAGGATACCAATCGCTCCCAGGAAGAACTCGTGCGCCTGCTCGCCGGAACGCGCAAGAACGTCTGCGTGGTAGGCGATGAAGACCAATCGATTTACGCCTGGCGTGGCGCGCGCGCTGGAAACTTGCAGCGCTTCACGGCGGATTTCCCGGAGGCCAAGCTGATCCGCCTGGAGGAAAATTACCGCTCAACGCAGACAATCCTGGACGCGGCCGCTGCGGTCGTGAAGAACAATTCCGACCGGCTGGGAAAGAATCTGCAAGCCACACTTGGAGCAGGCGCGCGCCTGAAATTTTTCGAGGCGCCGGATTCCTCAGCGGAAGCCGAGTTCATCTCCGGCCAGTTGTCGGGGCTGGTGCGCAACGATCCGGATGCGCGCATCGCGGTGCTGTATCGCACCGGCGCGCAATCGCGCTCGTTTGAAGAAGTCCTGCGCCGCTTGGGCATCCGCTATCGCGTAGTTGGTGGCTTCAGCTTTTACGAACGCGCAGAAGTTCGCAACGCGCTCGCGTACGTGCGGCTCATTTTTCATCCGGAGGACGATGTGGCGCTGCTGCGCGTGTTGAACGTGCCGCCGCGCGGCATCGGCGCCGTCACGGTGGCAGCGCTGGAAGCGCGCGCGAGGGAGACTGCGCAATCGCTCTGGTCGGTGATCTCCAATGGCGAATTTCTTACGGGCAAGAAATTCAGCGGCGCGCTGCGCTCCTTCTGCAAATTAATCGAAGACTTGCAAAAGGATTGCCAGGATATGCAGCCCACTCAGTTGATCGAGCGCGTCCTGGGCAGCACGGGCTATCTGGATTGGGTGGAGCAGCAGGACAATCTGGAACACACTTCCCGCGCGGAAAATCTCCGCGAGCTCGCGAACGCGATGGCGGAGGCCACCGAGCAAGGGCAGACGCTCGAAGATGTGCTCGATCAAGCCGCTCTCGCGAGCGATTCGGATCAATATGACGATACAATCCCCGTCTCGCTAATGACGCTGCATAGCGCAAAGGGCCTGGAGTTCGACGCGGTCTTTCTCGCCGGACTCGAAGAAGGTCTTTTGCCGCACGGCCGCGCGCTTGGCAGCGGCGCCGAAGTCGAGGAAGAGCGCCGACTATTTTACGTGGGCATGACGCGCGCGAAGCAGTCGCTGGTCCTTTCCCGCGCCGTGTATCGCCGCACCTACGGAGAAGAGCGCTTGCGCGCCGCGCTGCCTTCCCGTTTCCTCGCGGAAATTCCCGGAGATTTGATTGAAGCCGCGCTCGGCTCGCAGTCCGAACCCGGCGAAACGCGGCGCTACGAGCCTGACCCGGAATTTTCCGAGAATTATGCGTATCGGCAGAAAACGCGCACGCCATACGGCCAAGCTTCGCGCGGTGCGCGGCGGACGTCGAAGGATCCGCTGATCGGCACGCGCGTGCGCCATTCCAAGTACGGCGTTGGAACGATCATCGAGGTCGAAGGCGAAGGCGAGGATCGCAAGCTGACCGTGAGCTTTCAGGACCACGGTGCTAAAAAGCTCATCGAGCGCTACGCCAACCTGCAGCTGGCGTGAGGCGCGATCTTGCGACGCTGCCTTCGGCGGCACAAACAAGCTAGGACGAACCCGCCGTGCTGTAGCATGATGTCGCTGCCAGACGCCGGTGCTGCGGATGGCCGTGCCAGCGCGGCGATTTTTACGCCTCACGCTGGCCCGCAGGGTTGCACCGCGGCTGCTCGCAAGGTAAAGTTTCTCGCTCTCTCACAGGGAAGGTGACGATTGGGCGCACAGCTCTTCCGCACGAAGGATATTGACCGGCTCATCTCCGATTCGGAGGACCCCGAAAAGCGGCTGAAGAAATCGCTGGGTTGGCTGAGCCTCACTTCGCTGGGGATTGGAGCGGTGATCGGCTCGGGTATCTTCACCATCATCGGCACCGCCATCGCCGGACAAAAACTGCAATTCAAGTCCGTGCTGAACGCTCCGCTTCTGGAATATCTGCTTTATCACTCGGCGTCGTTCGGCAGGCCGGGCGCCGGTCCGGCCATTGCGCTTTCGTTCATGCTGGTCGGAGTAGTCTGCGCTTTCGCGGCGCTTTGTTACGCCGAACTCGCCGCGATGATCCCGATCGCGGGCAGTGCTTACACTTATACCTACGCGACGATGGGCGAATTGATTGCCTGGATCATCGGCTGGGATTTAATTCTTGAATATGCGGTCTCGAACATGGCCGTAAGCGTGGGATTTTCCGCGCACGTCGTCAACCTCCTGGATTGGTTTGGAATTCACCCGAGCCTGCGCTGGATCACTCCTGCTTATCTCCCGGCGGGACTTGCGGATCTGCAAGGAAATACTTTGTACGATCCCGGCTGGCATTTCGGCTTCAACTGGCCGGCTTTCGTCATCGTGATGTTGCTCACGGTGATACTGGTGCGCGGGATCCGCGAATCGGCGAATGCCAACAATATTATGGTGCTGCTGAAGATCGCGGCGATCATGGTGTTCGTGATTTTCGCGTCGCGCTACGTGCATCCGGCAAACTGGCACCCTTTCGCACCCAATGGCTGGCCGGGGATTCTGACTGGCGGCTCGATTATTTTTTTCACGTACATTGGATTCGACTCGGTTTCCACCGCCGCGGAGGAGTGCAAGGAGCCCAAGCGCGATTTACCGATCGGGATTATCGCGACGCTGGTGATCTGTACGCTTTTGTATATCGCGGTGGTGGTGGTGTTGACGGGACTGGTGCGCTGGGAGACGTTGCTGGACGACGCGGCGCCAGTTGTGAACACGCTGAAGAAGCTAGGTTTCAGAAATATCCAGCTGATCGTGCTGCTGGGGGCTCTGACGGGCATGATTTCTTCGCTGCTCGTGTTTCAGCTGGGGCAGGCGCGCGTTTGGTTCGCCATGTCGCGCGACGGCTTGCTGCCGGGAATTTTCAGCCGCGTGCATAAGCGCTTTCGCACGCCGGATTTTTCCACGATTGTTGCGGGATTCCTGGTGGGAATTCCGGCCGGCCTGCTGGATATCGGAACCTTGGCTGACCTTTCGAATATCGGAACGCTTTTCGCGTTCGCGCTCGTGGCGGGAGGCGTTCTGATTCTGCGTTACAAGCAGCCGGACCGTCCACGGGCATTTCGCGCTCCGGGAGGAATTCTGGCGCCGGTGGTTACAATTCTCACATGTCTGCTCTTGATGGCCGGTCTGCCGATTACCAACTGGATCCGCTTCTTCGTATGGCTTCTGATTGGATTATGCTTTTATTATTTTTATGGTCGCCGCCACAGCCAGCTTTCAGACGTGAATATCAAGGCGGATGCCGATAAGGACAAGCTGCGGTAATGCGCCGTTCGCTGCAACGCGCGGTAATTCTGGCGGCGGGGATTTTGCTCGTCGGGTTGGCGCCGCTGTTTGGCTGGGGCGAGACCGCGGACCGCTTGGTGACCAATCGCGCGGTAGACACTCTGCCGCAGGAAATGCAGCCGTTTTTCTACGCGAACCGGCAATTCCTGGTGGAGCACGTGGGCGCGGCGGACGAAGCAGATGCGAAAAACGGGACGGCGCGTCATACGGATTTCATTCAGCTCGATCACTACGGGCCATTTCCCTTCTCCGCTCTCCCGCGCGAGTACAATGGCGCCATCACGAAATTCAACCGCCGCGTCCTGGAACAATACGGAATTCTTCCGTGGGAAATCGGTTTTTACAGCAAGAAGCTTACCGACGCATTTCGCGAGCACGATTGGAACCAGGTCAGAACATCAGCGGCTACTCTGGCGCATTACGTGAACGCCGCGCACGATCCTTTCAACACAACCACGAACATGGATGGGAAGCTATCGTTGCAGCCCGGCGTCAATGAAAGGTTTTCCAGCGGCCTGGTTGACCGTTATCAATTATTTTTCTTCGTGCAGCCGAACGAAGCGGCGTTCATTCACGATCCGACCGATCATGCGTTTGAACTTTGCCTTACAGCGCATTCCTGGCTGGAGAATGTCCTGCTCGCCGACCGCCGCGCGCACGAAGGGCTTTCCGCTTACTCGCAAGATTATTACGATCGCTTTTATTCGCTGGCCGGTGCGATTCTGGTGCGCCAGCTTTCGGATGCTTCCACGGATGTCGGCTCGTATTGGCTGACGGCCTGGATCAACGCCGGCCGGCCGCAATTGCCGCAACAGTAGAATGAACCTGCAAACCAAGACAGCTCGGCCGCCCATGGCCATCGACGCGCTGCCAAAAGCGGAAGTGCATTTGCACCTGGAAGGATCGATCCGTCCGGATACCGCACTGAAACTCGCGGCGCGGCATGGAGTGACGCTGACGCCCGAAGAAGTAGCTGCGCGTTACAACTTTTCCAACTTCAACGGATTTCTGGAAACCTTCAAGTGGGCCACTTCGTTTCTGCGCACTCCTGACGACTATGCGCTGATCACGCGGCAGTTGTGCGAAGAGCTGGTGCGCCAGAACGTGGTGTACGCCGAATTCACGATTTCCGCGGGCGTGATTTTGCGCCGGATGCAAAATCTGGAAGCCACCATCGCGGCGATCCGCGACGCCGCGCAGTCCGTGCCGTTTGCGCGCTTGCGGACAGCGTTCATCCTGGATGCTGCACGGCAATTCGGACCCGATCCGGCCAAGGAAGTCTCCCGCTGGGCCGCGAAGCTGCAGCCTTTGGGCGTGGTGGCATTTGGCATGGGCGGCGACGAGCTTGCGTATCCCACGGTTAATTTTCGGCCGGCCTTTGATCTGGCGCGGCAGGACGGCCTGCACATCGTGTGCCATGCCGGAGAGATTGGCGGGCCGGATTCGGTGCGCGAAGCCATCGAATTGCTGGGCGCCGAACGAATTGGGCACGGCATCGCGGTGATGCGCGATGCGGCCTTCGCCGACACCCTGGCCATGCGGCGCGTCGTTTTGGAAATTTGCCCCACCAGTAATTTGTGCACCGGCGCGCTGGCACGCCAGATTGAAAAAGTGGATGCTTCGCTGCGCGATCATCCCTTGCCGGATTTTATCAAGCGCGGAATTGCGGTCACGCTTTCCACCGACGATCCTGGGATGTTTCATACCGACTTGCTGACGGAATATTCCAACGTAGCGTCGCTCGGGGTGTCCACGCCGCACCTGGTGCGGCTCATGGAGCAGAGCTTTCACGCCGCGTTTCTGCCGCCGGATGAAAAACGAAAATATTTGGTGGATTTTCGTGCGGCCGCGGATTCGGCTGGGCTGCTATAATCTTACCGATGAAAGCTCATGTCTGGGTCATGCTGAAAACCACGGTTCTCGATCCGCAGGGTCAAACCATTCAACGCGCGTTGTCCTCGCTGGGATATTCCACGGTAAAGGATGTGCGGCAGGGGAAGTTTTTTGTGCTGGCGCTGGATGGACTCAGTCGCGAGGAAGCCAAGACGCAGGTGGAACGGATTGCCAAGGACGTGCTCACCAATCCCGTAATCGAGGAATTCCGCTTCGAAATCTTGGACTGAGCGCACTGCTGTTTTCCGGCCCGCCTGCCGCTTCTCTCCCGGCGTAACATTCGTCGCACGTTGTACGCCGGCGCCGTTGTCTCGCGCAACCGATGTGCTAACCTTAATGCAGGCGCGGCTGCCCATCGTTTCGATCCCAAGGCAGCTTCCAGGAGCAAATTCACGTGTGCGGAATTGTCGGTTACATCGGCACGAAACCCGTGGTGCCGCTGATTTTGGATGGGCTGAAGCGCCTGGAATATCGCGGCTACGATTCCGCGGGAATCGCCGTGGTGCAAAAAGACGGCAAGCTGGAAATTCGCCGCGCGCCCGGAAAGCTTCACAACCTTGAAGAATCCATTCGTGCGACGCCGCTGGAGGGCGTGTACGGCATCGGCCACACGCGCTGGGCCACGCACGGACGTCCCACCGAAGAAAACGCTCACCCACATCGCGATTGTAGCGGCGAGATTGTGGTGGTGCACAACGGCATCATCGAGAATTACCTAGAGTTGAAGCACCAGCTCATCGCCGAAGGCCACAAATTCCTCACCGAG
>Ga0181522_10001294_pt1 | contig 15462 bp, 10 predicted proteins | sample PEATcosm2014_Bin_27_FD_121103 | JGI IMG/M metagenome (GOLD analysis project Ga0181522, IMG submission 121103) | Peatland microbial communities from MTU Mesocosm Facility, Houghton, MI, USA - PEATcosm2014_Bin05_10_metaG | ecosystem: Environmental > Terrestrial > Soil > Wetlands > Peat | place... | reverse complement strand
GTGCCGCAAGTGCTCGGCAATCTGGTGCAAATCACACCCGTCGCGCGTCCCGCGGTGGTCAATCATTACAACGTGCAGCCGGTGATCGACGTCTACGCCAGCACGCAGGGGCGCGACCTGGGCGGGGTTGCCTCGGACATCATGAAAGCGCTCAGACCATTTCAGGATCATCTGCCCCGCGGTACGCGCATTGTGGTTCGCGGCCAAATCGAGACCATGCGGTCTTCCTTCATCGGCCTGGCCCTCGGCCTGTTGGGTGCGATCGTGCTCGTTTATCTGCTCATCGTGGTCAACTTTCAGTCGTGGCTCGATCCTTTTATCATCATCACCGCGTTGCCCGGCGCGTTGGCGGGAATCTGCTGGTTTCTGCTCATCACCCGCACCACCCTGAGTGTTCCGTCGCTGACCGGCGCCGTCATGTGCATGGGGGTCGCCACCGCGAATTCGATTCTGATGGTCTCTTTCGCGCGCGATCGCATGGATATGGGAGTTCCCGCGCTGCAGGCTTCGGTCGAGGCGGGCTACACGCGCATGCGGCCCGTCATCATGACGGCTCTCGCCATGATTATCGGCATGGTGCCCATGGCTTTGGGCTTTGGCGAAGGCGGCGAGCAGAATGCACCTTTAGGCCGCGCGGTGGTGGGCGGTTTGCTTTTCGCCACCGTCGCTACCTTATTTTTTGTGCCCAGTGTATTTACCATCATTCATGGCCGCCGGCAGACGCATTTGCGGCGGGACGAACAACCATAGAAGCAGGAGTTGTTGGAGACCACGATCATGTCAGTCGAAACGCCGTCTCTGCCCAGGCAGCCGGACGAAACCCATCCCGTTCACCCCGAAATCGAGCCTCCTCCCGATCGCCCACCAGCTCGCGCAGGCAAGGGAACGATTCTGGTGGGTGCTGTCCTTCTTGTTCTGATCACGGCTGGCGTGGTTACGTTTTTGAACCGGAACACCGAGGCCAATGCGCTCGCCAAGGAATCCGAGGCGACCGCAATTCCGACGGTTGCAGTCGTACACCCTCAAAGCGAAGCGGGTAATGACGAACTCATTTTGCCGGGAAATTTACAGGCCTTTGAAGAGTCCCCGATCTTCGCTCGCACCAACGGTTACCTGTTGCGCTGGTACAAGGACATGGGAAGCAAGGTTGAGAAAGGCGAACTGCTGGCGGCCATCGACACGCCGGAAGTCGACCAGGAGCTCTCCCAGGCCCGGGCCACCCGCGAGCAGGTCAGGTCAGCCCTGGGATTGGCGAAGATCTCGGCGGACCGCTGGGCAGGTCTGCGCAAAACCGACTCCGTATCCCAGCAGGAAGCCGATCAGGAAGCGAGCGGGTACGAGCAGGCGCAAGCCAATCTGGCAGCGGCGGACGCAAATGTCCATCGCCTCGAGCAGCTGGAGTCTTTCAAAAACGTGTATGCTCCGTTCTCGGGAGTGCTTACCCGGCGCACGGTCGATCCCGGGGCTCTCATCAACTCCGGAGCGCAAGCGGCCGGCAGAGAGCTGTTCGATATAGCGCGGGTCGATCCGCTTCGCGTTTACGTCAGCGTTCCCCAGGCCTACGCGCCAACGATCAAAGTCGGGATGAAGGCGACGGTTGCGCTGCAGGAATTTCCCGGCCAGAAGTTTTTGGGGACCGTGGTCCGGACCGCCGATGCCATCGATCCCCTGACGCGCACCCTCAACACGGAAGTCGATGTTCCCAACAAGGATGGGAAGCTCCTGCCTGGTTCGTTCGGTCAGGTACATTTTGCTACCGGGACTTCTGTTCAGAGAATCACGATCCCGGTGAATGCCATGCTGTTTCGCGCCGAGGGCCCCCGGGTTGCGGTCGTCGATAAGGACAACAAGGTTCGTTTGCTTCCGATCACGATCGGACGTGATTTCGGGGCCACCCTTGAAATTCTCGGCGGCGTCGATCCGGGCGATCAGATCATCATCAACCCGTCGGACTCTCTTGAAGAAGGTCAGCAGGTGCACCTCGGCAAAGGGAACTCGGGAGACGCCCGATCGTGAAGCGTTTTTCTCCGATGGGGAGGAATGGCCTCGTGGCCGTTTTATTCCTGGTAGCCGGTACCGTGGGATGCACGGTCGGACCAAGATACAATCGCCCGACGGCACCGGTTCCGAGCGCCTGGAAAGGTCAGGGACCCTGGGAGACGGCAGCGCCAAAGGATGCCATCCCGAAAGGCGCGTGGTGGCAGGTGTTTCATGACGCCGAACTCGACCGGCTGGAGCAGGATCTTCTTCAAGCCAACCAGTCGCTCGAAGCGGCGCGTGATCGCCTCTCAGAAGCTCGATCGCAAGCTCGTATCGCCTCTTCGGCGTTTTTTCCTGCCGTTAGCGTGGATCCGAGCGGGGAGCACCAACTTCTTTCCGGAAACCGTCCGCTTTCGGGCAGCACGCTTGTGCTCGCGCCGTTCAATCAGAGTGTTTATACCGTTCCCTTTGATGTCAGTTACGAAGTGGACTTGTTTGGACGCGTGCGCCGCGCTCTTGAGGCAGCCAACGCCTCGTTACAGGCAAGCGCGGCTGACCTCGAGAACGTACGCCTGGTTTTGAGCGCTGAATTGGCCGCCGACTATTTCAACCTGCGCGAGAGTGACCGCGAAGCGGGAGTCGTCCGGCAGTCGGTTGAAATCCAGCAAAAGGGATTGGATCTCGTCAACCGCCGTCACGACGGGGGAATTGCGAACGGACTGGACGTCGCACAGCAAGCCGCGTTGCTGCAATCGACTGCAACCCAGCTCCAGCTCGTACTGCAGCAACGAGCGCAATACGAACACGCCATTGCGGTTCTGGTTGGAAAGTCCGCCTCGAATTTCCTTTTGGCGGAGGCGCCTTTTGAACCTGTTCCGCCGGCGATTCCGACGGGGGTTCCATCTGAGATTCTGGAGCGTCGCCCGGATGTTGCTACCGGCGAACGCCAGATGGCCTATGAAAATGCGCAGGTCGGCATCGCCATGAGCGCGTTTTATCCCCACATAACGATTGGTGGAAGCGGCGGTTGGCAAAGCGGCGACGTCCGGACGCTGGCGAATGTTCCGAGCCTTTTCTGGTCGCTCGGTAGCGATGCTCTCGAGCCCATCGTTAATGGCGGCCGCAATCGCGCCAACCTGGCGCTCGCGCGCGCCACCTATGACGAATCTGTCGCCAATTATCGCAACGCTGTGCTCACGGCTTTTCAGCAGGTCGAGGACGGGCTTTCCGGCCTGGCGTTTCTTAACGAAGCCGCCAAGACTCAGGAGGCAGCGGTGACCGAGTCGAAACGCGCGCTCGATATCGCCAACAATCGTTACGTCGGAGGCGTCACGACTTATCTTGACGTCATCACCGCGCAATCGGCGTTGCTCGCGAATCAGCGCCTGGCAACCCAGTTGCTCGGTCAACAGATGACCACTTCGGTCTACCTGGTGAAGGCCTTGGGCGGCTCGTGGGACGCTTCCGAAATCCAGAACGAGAAGGTCAGACCTCAGCTGAAGCAGGTTGTGCAGCAGTGACTCAGCTCCCGCATTCCGCTATCGTAATGTGACGACACGCCCGCGCGAAAGTCAAAATGCCCGCTTCGTCGGGCATGTTTCAAACCCCTGCTGAACGCTGATTAACGCAGAGCTACTCTGCAGCTCCAATCAAGCTTGCCGGAGCGACCCTTTCCCCCAAACTAGGCGTGACGGTCCTGGACGCCGATGCGAGAAAGGATCTCGCGTTCAGCGATCAGCCAATCCTGATTCTCGTTGCCGTCCGCATCGCCTGCCGTCGCTCTGCGTTCGAGGTAAAGTTCGTAGGCACGGCGGCGAATCTCTTCTTCGACACCTGCAGGAACGGGAAACGGAACCACATTGGTTGACTTGCCAATGTTCGGGACCTCGGAGGCACCCTGCACGGCGGCAGGATGAACCGAGCCTGCGGTTTTCTTGCTGCGAGTGGGAACGGAGCCGGTAGTCTTGCGAGCCATACAATACTCCTTAGCAGATACTCAATTCGAGAAATGGTGTTGCGTAACAACCAGCGACACCGGCATTACCCGATGGTCGCTACCCTGCAATTTTCTGAGGACTGATGTATTCCAAATATATCGCGAACGCCTGTGGAAGTGTGCCTGAAGATAACGAAAATTCTTTGCTCTGTACACAAAACGGCAACCGTTCCACAGGGTAACGGCCTTGTTTCTTTCGCGCAAAAGTACTCCCGTAACTTGTCGAAAGTTTGGCCGGGCTGCAGGATAGGACAGAGCGGAGAAAGACCTCAATATCATGCCATTGGGCGGCAACCAAAGTTCGGGCGTCAGGATGGTCAAGCTTCCGGTGACCGGTGTCGGCGAATTGGAAAGCATGACGTCGGATTCCCCGAGCGTAGACCGGGTGTGTGTGAAGCTCGGGCAACTCCTGCGCGTTCGTCGCAGCGAAATAGCACTACTCAGGCTGGAAAAGGGTAACTTGCGATTCATTTTTCCGGCCGAGCTCCGGTCGGCAGGCGTACTCCCGCTGACCGGATCGGCGGTCGCCGCACGGACTGCAGCCACCCGCACCCCACTCTTGTCGAACAGTTTTATGCGGGTAAGGCACGCCAGTCTCTTTGAGGCCGTCAGGCTCGGCGTGGCCGCGGAAGAAGATCGAAGCCTGGATCAAATGCCGATTCAGAAAATCATGTCCGTACCCGTGACGCGCTCCGGAGGAGAGGTGATGGGAGTGGTGCAGGTATCGCGCAAAGGGCTGGATGCGCCGAGCGCCGGAGCCGACTTCAGCGGAGAGGACCTGAAGCTGCTGGAGCAAGCTGCGGAAGTCATTTCCCGTATGCCGTTCATGCAGGAAGGTGCAGAACTCTAGTACGCCTCCGGGTGAAGCGTTCCGAAAATCCTATACCGCCTGTCCGGCGCAAAATCCGGACGCCCATGCCCACTGAAAGTTGAAACCGCCGAGCTGTCCCGTGACGTCCACCACTTCTCCAATAAAAAAGAGGCCGGGCACTTTTCGAGACTCCATCGTCTTGGCCGAAAGTTCGTCGGTATCCACGCCTCCCGCCGTGACTTCCGCTTTCCGATAGCCCTCCGTGTTTTCCGGTTTCACCTGCCAGGCGTGTAATTTATCTTCCGCGTCCCGGAAGGACCGGTCGGAGTTGCCCTCGAACGGATAGATTTCGAGCCAGCGATCCGCAAAGCGCCGGGGCAGGACTTCTCGCAGCAGCGATCTCCAGCTCGACTGTTCGCGATGGTCCCGGGTTCGCAAGTCGGCGAGGAGATGGCGGCCGGGCGCAAGATCGAGAACAATCGGCTCCTTGCCATCCCAGTACGAAGAAATCTGGAGTATCGCCGGCCCGCTGATGCCCCGATGTGTGAACAGGACGTTTTCCCGGAATGCTCGCCTCGCCGCAGGTTTCGCGCCGCGGACGGAGGCAATGGCGTCGATCGATACGCCGGCCAGATCGCACCATGACTCGCGGTCGCGCTCTGAAAACAGGAGAGGGACGAGAGCGGGACGGGTGGCTGCGATTCCGAGGTCGAATTGGCGAGCGAGGTCGTAGCCGAATGCGGTGGCTCCGATTTTCGCAATGGACAAGCCGCCGGTTGCGACCACCAGGCTCGGCGCGTCGAAACTGACCTCGTCGGTGTGAACCGTGAATTGGTCTGCCTTCCGGGAGCCCCCGCTTTCGTTGTCCTTGCGCTTGTCCTCGCCCTGGTCGAAGCCCTCGCGCACCTCATTCTGGCGCACCCCATTCTTTCTCACCTCGGTCACCTTGGAATTCACCAGAATTTCTACCCCGGCATCACGGCATTCGCGCTCCAGCATGGTCGTGATATCGCTCGCTGCTCGATCGCAGAATAACCGCCCGAGCTTTTTCTCGTGGTACGGGATTCCATGTTTTTCGACGAGGCGCACGAAGTCCGCCGGAGTGTAACGGGCGAGCGCCGACTTCGCGAAGTGGGGATTGGCGGAAAGAAAATTTTCGGGGCTGGTACGCAGGTTGGTGAAGTTGCAGCGCCCGCCGCCGGAAATCAGAATTTTCCTGCCGACCCGGTCGGCGCGTTCCAGCACCAAAACCCGTCGTTGCCGCTTCCCGGCCTCGATGGCACACATCAGGCCGGCGGCGCCAGCTCCGAGGATAATGACATCGTACTTATCGTTCACGCAGAACTCAGATTAACAGGCGAGAGTGCCAGGCTCGGGAGTGCTAAGTCACAGATAGTGCGGTGGCGGGGTCGTCGTACGTTCTTGTAACTGCCATGGGTGGTCTGATGACCGAAACGTAAGTAAGTGCGTAAAAACTTGCACATACCAGAGTAAGTAGACACTTCTCAGGATTACTTTGGTAATCGACTCACCTGGGCCCTCGGAAAATCATGAAACAACTTTATTCTCGGGTGACGGGATGTTTGTTATACTCTCAAAAAATACGCATGGCTGACTGCCATGACGTCATCTTCCCCGTTTGAAAACAGCGCTTTTCTTAAAATCCCGAGGATAAAATTCCGGTTCAACATAGAGCTTGAAAGGCGCATTCGCCGCATTGTCGTGCCGCTGGCCGAGAGGAACTTCTGTACGCGATGGGAGCCTGAGCCATATCGAAGGAGAGAGAAAATGAATCGCAGACCGATCTTATTCCTGACAATTCTCGCTATCGTATCCGGCGCGAATCTGGTTTCGCGGGCACAGCAGGCGCTGTTGACGCATCATGTGCGTGAACTAACCCGTACCGGCGAGGCGCAGCCCGCATCGCGTCTCGGCGCGACGCAATCTCTGAATTTGGATGTCGTTTTGGCTCTGCGTCATCAGCCGGAGTTGCAGAACTTTCTTCAGGAACTCTACGATCCCTCAAGCCCATCTTACCGGCACTTTTTGACGGTGCACGATTTCACGGCAAGATTTGGTCCCAGCCAGGAGGACTATAACGCCGTGATTCGTTTTGCCAAGGCGAACGGTTTCACGGTGACGGGCGGCTCTCTCGACTCTATGGAGGTGCAACTCAGGGGACCGGTCAGCGCCGTTGAAAAGGCCTTTCATGTGACGATGGGCGTTTACCGGCATCCGACCGAAAACCGTATGTTCTACGCTCCCGACCGGGAACCATCGGTTGATCTGCCGTTCCAGCTATGGCACATTTCGGGTCTCGACAATTACTCGATTCCGCGTCCCGCCTCGCTGCATAAAAATACCACGATGAAGTCGAATGCCGTTGAGGGATCTTGTCCGGGCGGTTATTACTGTGGCAGCGACATGCGTGCGGCGTACTATGGGGGGACTCTCACGGGAACCGGGCAGACGGTTGGGTTGCTCGAATATCTCGGGTATGACATTGCCGATCTGCACACTTACTTCACGAACACGAAGCAAACGCTGAAGGTTCCTGTCACTGGCGTCTCAACCGATGGCAGCAGCCTGACTTGCGTAGAGCCCGCATGTGATGATACCGAGCAGATACTTGACATGACTCAGGCCGTCTCGATGGCTCCGGGGTTGAAAGCACTGTACGTGTTCGTCGGACAAACCGACACCGCCTTGCTTGCTTCAATGTCGACCCGCACCCCCCTCGTGGGGCAGATCGGCTCTTCCTGGACGTGGGAACCAGCGGATCCCGCGACCGACGATCCTTACTTCCAGAAATTGGCGGCGCAGGGCCAGAGCTATTTTCAAGCGGCGGGCGACAGCGGCGCGTATACGGCGCCGTCCACCTATGTCTATCCGGGAGACGACGCATATGTCACGGCAGTCGGGGGCACCGCCTTGCTGGTTGCCTCCACGGGTGGTGCCTGGAGTTCGGAAACCGCATGGTCCGATGGTGGCGGGGGTGTTTATACGCCGGACGCGATTCCGATTCCTTCGTGGCAGCAACTGGCAGGCGTAATCACCTCGGCCAATAAGGGTTCAACAACTCTGCGGAATTCTCCGGACGTTTCGGCCGAGGCCAACTTTGATTTTTACGTCTGTGCCGATCAACAGCCGTGCGAGGGCGGGTGGGGCGGAACCAGTTTTGCAACCCCGATGTGGGCCGGTTACATGGCCCTTATTAACCAGCAGGCGGTTGCTAACGGGAATCCACAGCTCGGTTTTATCAACCCAGCCATTTATCAAATTGGCGTTGGCTCCGGCTATGCCACGGCTTTCCACGACATCCAGTCTGGCAGCAATGGTGAGCCAACGACAACCGGCTACGATCTCGCAACCGGGTGGGGGAGTCCGAACGGCCCTGGTTTGGTCAATGCATTGGCGGCATCTCCACCAAAGCCGAGCTTCACGCTTGCCGCGGCGCCGGATAGCCTGACCGTCACCCAAGGCAACGAATCGTCCACTACCGTGGACATTGCCGCGCAAAATGCCTTCACTGGCAGCGTCACGCTTGCAGCGACGGGATTGCCGGGCGGTGTGACGGCGAACTTCAGTCCCAATCCGGCGACGACTTCAAGCACGCTCAGCTTGACAGCCAGCGCCGCGGCAGTGACAGGAACAGTAACGGTAACGATCACGGGCACATCGAGTGCGCTGACAGACGGCACAAGCTTCGGCCTCACCGTGAACCCAACCAGCAGCAACGGTGCCGCCGTTAGTCTGAACCCCGCGTCTCTGACCTGGGGCAATATCAAAGTCGGCACGACGGCCCCTGAGAGGACCGTCACCGTCAGGAACACTGGCACAGCGACGCTCGACATCAGCAGCATCACCACCAGCGGAGACTTCGGGCAAAAGATCGTCGCGTCATCCTGCGGCAAGACGCTGGCGGCAAACAAGGCTTGCCAAATCCAGGTTACTTTCACGCCCACCGAGACCGGAGTGCGTTCCGGGACCCTCACGATCAACGACAACGCTCCGGATACTCCGCAAACCGTACCTTTGACAGGAACCGGAAAATAGCGGCAATCACCTCCAACACGTCAAGGGGCTGCGCAAATCAGCCCTTTTTCGTGTTCGGGACCTGAAAGCTGATCCCGGAAAGTAACTCGCCGGCAAGCTAGAAGCCTGAGAGAGCCGTGATGCCCTGTGCTTCGACGCACTCGTAGGCGCGACCGCATGCAAGGTTCTTGTACTCTTCCGTTCTTCCGCTGGGCCATTCGATCACCAGGCGGTCGACTCCATCTCGCTTTCCGAGTCCGAAGGTTAGCGGCAACTCGGATTGCGAGAGATAACTGGATCCGCTCTTCACGAGACGCGATTGGACCGACGTTCCGGAGAAAATCTTCACCGCTGCTCCGATGGCGTCACGATTCGATTTCGTGCCGATCAATCGAATCCGAACACTCCGGTTTCGAGCGGTTTGATCGTTGCGGTAAAGATAGGCTGGGCCGTTGTTGGTAGTGATCAGCAGATCCAGATCGCCATCGCGATCAAAATCGCCGTACGCCAGGCCTCGTCCAACCTTGGGCTGACTGAAGCCGGTGCCGGCTTCAGCCGCCACGTCGATAAATTTTTCACTGCCGAGGTTGAGAAAAAGTTGCGGCGGTTGTGCGTAGCCAGCGCCAGCCTTGCGCACCGTGTCATCGATATGCCCGTTCACGACTGCCAGGTCGAGTGCGCCGTCGAGATTGATATCGAGAAACGCGCATCCGAATCCCAGCTTGTCTTTCGATGCCAGCCCGATCCCGCTCTGCAGTGCGACGTCAACATAACCGCCGCCACCCGAAAGCCGGTAGAGTCCCGTCATTTCATTATCGAAATTCGTAATCGCCGCTGCCGAATTTCCCGAATCGTCGAAGTCGGCGACGTCAACCCCCATTCCGGCGCGTGCCCTGCCTTCCGCGGAAAAAGCAATACCTGCGTCCACGGCCACGTCCTTGAAGGTTCCGTTGCGCTGGTTCCGGTAAAGTTTGTTGGGTTGAGTGTCATTCGTCACAAGCAGGTCGGGCCAGGCATCGTGATCGTAATCGAGCATGGCCACGCCCAGGGATTTCGAACTGCTGTCGAAAATGCCGCTCGTCGCCGTGACATCTTCAAAGGTTCCATTGCCGCGATTGTGAAACAACCAGCAGGTTTCTCCGCGATAGGCTTCGGGCGTGCAGTATGACTTGTGCTTGCCATCGAGGCTGCAGAATACGTCGTGCTCGGCAGACCACTTGACGTAGTTGCAGACAAACAAATCCAGCCGCCCGTCGCGGTCGAAATCGAACCACAACGCGGACGTACTCAAAGCCTGTCGTCCGCCAAGCCCGCTCGACTTTGTTACATCGAGAAACGATCCGCGGCCCGTGTTCCTGAACAGACGGTTCTGCCCGACGCAGGTAATCAGGATGTCGGGATAGCCGTCGTTGTTGTAGTCTCCGACGGCAACCCCCATCCCGTACATCTCGACGTCAAGTCCCGCGCTGTGAGTCACATCGGAGAACGTACCGTTACGATTATTGCGGTAGAGCTTCAGCGTGCTCCGCCCCGATTTAGCTTCGCGGCTGTGTCCTGGCCAATCCATGCCATTGACCAGGAGAATGTCCTGCCAGCCGTCGCGGTCGTAGTCGAAGAAAGTGCAACCCGCGCCGAGCGTCTCGGGCAACAGCTTTCCGCCGTAGGCGCCGCTGTTGTGCTCGAAATGAATGCCGGCTTCTGCGGTAACGTCCGCAAGCCGGAAACCAAGATCAGGAGAAGGAGAAGCGCCAAACGCGTCCCGTCGCACCGCCGCCATGGACGTCAACCCTGCCATAGCCCAGAGAAAAGACCGTCGCGTCAGGGAAGGGAATTTCACGGCAGATCGACGAGCCCGTTGCGGATCGCATAGACAACCAACTCGGCGGCTTTGTGGATTCCGAGAGCGTCCATCATGTTGGCGCGATGAACCGCCACGGTGTTGGCACTCAGGTCGAGGACGGTCGCAATCTCCTTGTTGGACTTGCCATCCACGATCATCTGCAGGATTTCCAGTTCGCGCGGCGTGAGTCCTGCCTGCCGTCTGCCTTTCAGCGCCAGCGGACGCTTCAGTTGCGAGTCGAGCACCGTCTCCCCCTTTGCCACGCGCCGAATCGCCGCCCCCAGTTCAAGGTCCACAGCGTTTTTCAGCACATACCCGCGTGCTCCCGCATCGAGCGTCTGGCGCACCAGCGTCTCCTCCGGGTGCATGCTCAACATGAGCACCAAAGCTTGCGGATCCCGGGCCAGAATCTGTCGCGTGGCATCCAGACCGTTCATCCCGGGCATGGCGCAATCCATGACAATGACTTTGGGATGAAGCTCGGTTGCAAGCCTGATCGCTTCCGCGCCGGTGCTCGCCTCGCCGGAGACAGTAATGTCCGGCTCATCTTCGAGAATGCGACGAAAGCCCCGCCGTACCAGGCTATGATCGTCAACCAACAGCACTGAAATTTTATCCGCCATAAGAATCAAGCTTCTCTCTCGGAACTCGTAAGCGAACCAGCGTTCCTTTTTCGACGTCATCTTCCACGGCCCGCAGGATTTTAACCACCCCACCCAGCAACTCCGCGCGTTCCCGCATGGCAACGAGACCAATTCCCTGTTTCGCGTGCTTCGCTTCGAAGCCTCGGCCGTGATCTTCCACTTCGACTTCCAAGGCTTGCGGCAAAAAACGCAACCGGACCCAGGATTCACTGACTCCGGCATGCCTGGTCACATTATTCAGAGCCTCCTGCACCACGCGATACACGTGAATGGCGGCGTTGCCGTTGACTGGAAAAGACTCCCCCAATTTCTCATAGAATACGTGAATCCCCGCCTGCCTTTCTACCACCGCCAAATACCAATCGAGCGTGCTTTCCAGTCCCGTTTCCTCGAGCATCACGGGATGCAGAGCCTGCGACAGGCTGCGCACTTTGTCCAACGCACTTTGCGCGATCTCGCAGATTTCCCGCAGATCGGTGCGCAAGGCGGAATTCTCCGGAACCTGGTTTCCGGCACGTGTAAGCATGGCGCCCACGGCAGTCAGAATCTGTCCGAATTCGTCGTGCAATTCGCGTGAGATGTGACGCAGAGTCGATTCCTGCGTCGAAATGAGTTTCTGCGCAAGTTCGCTGCGCTGTTCGGAGAGTGCCGCAAGCTGCGCGAACAAGCGCCGATTCGACCGGATCAGAAAAAGGCTGGTGAAGAGAATCGCAATCAAAGTGGCGGTCAGAAACAGATACCCCTGCCGCTGAACATGGTCATAGATCGTCCGAATTCGCAGGGCAGCCTGCTCTTCGCTGGCGTTATTCTGAACCAGCAGCCGGGATACGGCGGTGCTCAGGGCTTCCTCGCGCGCCCGCAGCGAGACTCGAATCTCGGTGCGAGCGTCGGCTTGGTTTGGTCCACGCGCCAGGGCGAAGGTTCGATTCGCAGCGTCCCAAAACTGCGCGACCGAGCCCTCGAGATACTGCTCCTCGTCCGGAGTACGATTCACCGGAGCAACCTGCCGCTCGCGCCCGAGCGCATCGTCAAGATCTGTCCGAACCCGCTCAAACTGCGTCGACCAGGCCGTCAGCGGGTACGGTTCGTCGTTGTCCAGCATGTCGCGCATCGCCAGCGCCAGCGAATTCAAATCGTTCTGAATGCGCAACAGCTGCAGGGAGTCCTTTCGGTTGCGGTCAACCAGATTGTTCTGCAATTCGCGCAGGCCGGAGATCTGTCGCGTGATGTAGGCGGAGTAAGCCACGACGGCGGCCAAGGTGATGATCAGGCCGAGGAATAGTGCGGAGGCTGGAGACCGGGGAGGCGCAGGAGAACGCGGCACGCAGCGAGAATACAATGGCGGCGGCTCATTTTACCAACCCGGTGCGAGCCAATTCCCCGGGGCCTACTTCCGAATCCACTCCTCGACCCAGTCGTTGACCGTCTTGTACCAGAGCTCGGAATTCTGCGGCTTCAGCACCCAGTGGCCTTCGTCAGGGAAATAAAGCATCTTCGATGGCACGCCCATCAATTGCAGGGTGTCGAAAAGCTGGAGCCCTTCACTGACATCCAGGCGATAATCGAGCTGTCCGTGAATGACGAGGGTGGGCGTCTTGAAATTCTTGACCGCGTTCCGCGGAGACCACTTTTCGTAAATCTCCGGGTTGGTATACGGAGTACCTTTGAACTCCCAGTCGTTGAACCAAAGCTCTTCGGTTGTGCCCCACGCAGAGACCGTATTAAACATGCCGTCGTGCGAAACGATGCATTTGAAACGCTCGGTGTGCCCCAGTATCCAATTGGCCATGTATCCGCCATAACTCGCTCCGAGCGCACACTCCCGGTCCTTGTCCACGTAGGAATAATTCTTCTCGACGTAGTCGAGGCCCTTCATCAGATCTTCGAACGGAGCGCCACCCCAGTCGCCATTGATGGCGTTAACGAAGTTCTGTCCGTAGCCGGTCGATCCGTGGAAGTTGATCATGACGACCACATATCCATTGGCCGCGAAAAGTTCGGGATTCCACCGATAACTCCAGTCGTCTCCCCACGCCCCCTGCGGGCCGCCGTGAATGAGGAACTTGACGGGATAGATATGCCTCGGATCGAAGCTCGGCGGCCGAATGATAAAACCCTCGACCTTATCCCCTTTCGCTCCAACGAACGAAAAAGACTCGAGCGGCGACATGGCGACCTGAGAAAGAACGGCGTCGTTCAGGTGAGTAAGAGACGTTGCTTTCGGCAGCGCGCAATCCGGCATGTCATAAGCCGCGATGCCTGGCGGACCCAATTTCTCCGCGATGCAACCTTTGTTATTCGGGATCGCACTGCTGCTCGTATAGATCTCGTTCGGACGGGCTATCGTCATACGCGTGTACAAAAGCTCTTTTCCGCCATCCACGACCGATATGGCGTCGTCGAATCCGGCGGCGATTTCCCGGATCTCGTCCGAGCCGTTTACAGCGACTTTGTAAATCGGCGACTCACCCTCGTCCTCGGAGCTGAAGTAAATAACTTTCGAAGCCGGATCCCATGCGATGGTACCGACCCAGCGATCGAAATTCTCCGTCAGGTCATGCTTCTGTCCCGTCTGTCGGTCGAACAGCATCAGGCGAAAACGGTCGCTCTCGTATCCAGGTCGCTCCTGTGCGCGATAGGCGATGTACTTTCCGTCCGGCGAATACAGGGGGGTCGAATCGCTGGCGGGATTCTTGGCGGTGATGTTTCGTGGAGCAAGCGGCGTCCCGCCCTTCCCCGGATCGACCGGCACAATCCAGAGATCGTTGTTCGTGGAAGTGGCCTCGACCTTGTCGTGGTTCGAGGTGTAACAAATCTCCTGGCCGTCAGGCGAGAAGGCGTAGTTGTCTTGCCCGCCCAGCGAGAACACAGGCGCGTCATAGTCTCCCGGCGTGAGATCGCGATAAATTTGAGGGTAGGGCGGTCCGGCATTGCCGCGCGGAACCAGGCCAGAAAGCGATAGCAGAAAAATATGGCTACGCTTGCCCGTTTTATATGCATTCCAGTGCCGGTAAAAGAGATGCTCAAAGGTCAATGCCTTGACCTTCGACTTATTGGCGTCATCGACCTTCGTGGCATTGCAAGCAACCTCGTCCGGCTGACCGTCGCAATCCGGATAGACATCCGTGGTGAAAATAAGAAACTTCCCGTTTGGAGACCATAGTTCGCCCTGGGCCTCGGTGGCAATCTCGGTGACCTTGTATTTCTTCGTAACCGTTCCAGCTGAGTTATCCATCTCAGCGAACCAGATCTGCGATCCCCCTTCTTTCGTTGAGACAAAAGCGAAACCTGTTCCATCCGGCCTCCAACGCGGACGATCGCCGTCCTGATCCGGGATAATCTCGCGTTCTTGCCCTCCCGCAAGCGGCACAATCCAGATGTGCGACGTCGTCTTGTTCGCGGTCAGATCGACATCGACCGCGGAGAACAGCACCCACTTGCCGTCGGGCGAAGGCTGCGGATCGCCGACGCGCTTCAGTTTCATCATGTCCTCGAAGGTAAAGGCGCGTGTGGCTTCAGAGAAGGCAACGGGAGTCAGGAGCACAACTGAAAAAAGGACTGCGAGAGAAAACCAACGTCGCATGCACTACCTCCGGGGAAAATGAGAGTGTAGCACCGGCCGCGCTCAGGCAGGATTGCGTCTCAATGTTCGGCATCGTTCGGCATCGTTCGGCATCGTTCGGCAATGTTCGGCAACGTTCGCCGGGAGAAGAGGTTCGCGCACGGGACCGGGTTCGTCCTGCTTTCGAAACCGGAGCGCTGTGCGGTCTCCGGCCGCCTATTCCCGGTTGTTCTTCTTTTTGATCTCAATGGCTAAACGTTTGATCTTCTGATTCAGCGTGGAGAGCGGAACGTGGAAGCGCTCCGAGGCCTCGGTCTGATTCCAGCCGCATTTTTCGAGCATGTCGATGATGATTCGGCGTTCACATTCTTCCACGATGCTGAACAGCGTCGCGCCTGCTTTCGCATCGGGAGCCGGAACCGCGCTGCCGCGCCCCACGATGTGGTCGGGCAGCAGATCGACGCCGATATCGCTGTCGGAAGAAAGCACCACCGCGCGTTCCATCGTGTTCTCCAGTTCGCGGACGTTGCCCGGCCAGTTGTAGCTCATAAGCGGCCGCAACGCGTCGGTAGTGATGCGACGTCTGGGCCGATC
>Ga0181522_10001292_pt1 | contig 15469 bp, 12 predicted proteins | sample PEATcosm2014_Bin_27_FD_121103 | JGI IMG/M metagenome (GOLD analysis project Ga0181522, IMG submission 121103) | Peatland microbial communities from MTU Mesocosm Facility, Houghton, MI, USA - PEATcosm2014_Bin05_10_metaG | ecosystem: Environmental > Terrestrial > Soil > Wetlands > Peat | place... | reverse complement strand
GGCCTGCCGCAGCGGAAGATTGAAGCAGGCTGAGCGCCTGGCGCTGGAAGTCCGGCTCGCCGACGGCATGTTGCGCAATGAACCACGCGGCCTTCGCGCCGTCCTCGCCGGCCATATCCTCGGCCGGCCAGCCGTGCGCAGCGATCAACTCGCGCAGTTGTGCCGCGTTCTTCACGTGGACAGCTTCCATCCGCGGAACATAAGGACCGCCTAACTCGCCGTTGTCGGCCAGCTCCTGCCGAACGCGCCGGTCCTCTTCTTCCATTGCCAGCAGCTCACGCCGCAGTGATTCGTCCACCATGGAATTAAGATAAGCTCAACGCGCAAGCTCTGAGTGGTTCTTGCTACGCGGATTGAAGCCCGCAGCATCGGCGGCCGTTCCTGCGCCGTTCCAGCAATGCCTCCTCCGGCGATACTGAAATCATGAAAGCGGAGAGTCTTTTGCACGCCGGCCGGCATGTTCGCCTTGAGCCGCTCAACTTCGGTCATCTCGCCGGCCTGGCTGCGGCATCGGCCTCCGATCCTGCGCTCTATCGGTGGAGTCCCGTTCCACAGGGACCGGCCGAGGCGCAGCGCTACATCGAAACTGCCCTCGCGTGGCAGGAGGCTGGCACGGCCGTACCGCTTGCGATCGTGCGCTCAACCGATGGAGTTGTCATCGGGTCGACCCGCTTCTGGAACCTGGAGCGCTGGGCGTGGCCGGAAGGGCATGTGCGCCACGGCCGCGTCGATCCCGACGTGTGCGAGATCGGATACACGTGGTTCAGCCGCCCAGCGATCCGCACCGGCGCCAACACCGAAGCGAAGATGCTCATGCTCACCCATGCCTTCGAGTCGTGGCAGGTGCTGCGCGTTTGCCTGCATACCGATGCGCGCAACCAGCGCTCACGCGCCGCCATCGAGCGCATCGGCGGCAGGTTCGAGGGCATTCTCCGCGCACACAGGATGGCTGCTGACTTCACGCCGCGCGATTCGGTCAGATATTCGATCGTCGCGGCCGAATGGCCTGACGTGAAGCACCTCCTGCTCACGCGCCTTGACCGGCCTGAGACCGCGGACGCAGCAAACAAAGTGTAAGCGCGATCCGCGAATCATCGACTCCAAAGCGATAAGATAGCGCTTGCAATCTTTTCCCCCACGGAGCCGCCCTTCATGATGCATTCGAGTTTCCGCCGCCGTTTGTGGCGCGCTTTGCCGCCGCGCCTGCTGCTTTGCTTAGCGCTTGCGTGCGCCGCCCACGCGCAGAATCCCACCGTTCCGACGACGCCGCATCCGGACTGGACTCCCGATCTGCACTGGCGCATGGTTGGCCCGTTCCGCGGCGGGCGCACCCGCGCGGCCACCGGCGTTCCCAGTCAGCCGAACGTGTTCTATGTGGGCCAAGTGAACGGCGGCGTGTGGAAGTCGACCGACTACGGCCGCACGTGGAACCCGATTTTCGACGACCAGCCTTCGCAGTCGATCGGCGCGATTGCCGTCGCACCGTCCGACGCCAATATCGTCTACGTGGCCAGCGGCGAAGGGCTGCACCGGCCCGATCTTTCGGTTGGCGACGGCATCTATCGCTCGAATGACGCGGGAAAGACGTGGCAGCATCTCGGCCTGCGCGATGGGCAGCAGATTCCGTCGCTCGTCGTCGATCCGCGCGACCCCAATCGGCTGTATGCAGCAGTGCTCGGCCATCCCTACGGCGCGAATGAGGAGCGCGGCGTCTATCGCTCCACCGATGGCGGCCAGACCTGGAAGAAAGTTCTCTACAAGGACGCAAACACCGGCGCGTCGGATATCGAGATCGACCCGTCACACCCCGACACGCTCTATGCGGGGTTTTGGGAGTCGCGGCTTGGCCCCTGGGAAGACGGCAACCAGTACGACAGCACCCACGGCGGCCTGTTCAAGTCGACTGACGGCGGCGACACGTGGAAGCAGCTCACCAAGGGACTGCCTGATAATCTGGTGCAAATCCAGGTTGCGATTTCACGCAGCGATCCAAACCGGCTCTACGCGACTCTCTCGACCACGCGCGAAGGCGAATACGGCTCCGGCGCCGGGCTCGGCGTCTACCGGTCTGACGATGCCGGCGAGAGCTGGACCAAAGCGACCGACGATCCGCGCCCCGCGATGAAGATCGGCGGCGGCGATCTGCCGATTCCCGCGGTCGATCCCAAGGATTCCGGCGTGGTGTATAGCGCGAGCATCGTGACCATGCGCTCCACGGACGGCGGTCACACATGGATGGGCCTGCGCGGCGCGCCGGGCGGCGACGACTACCAGAATCTCTGGATCAATCCCGACAACCCGAACATCATTCTGCTGGTGAGCGATCAGGGCGCGCTGGTGAGCGTGAATCGCGGCGAGAGCTGGAGCTCCTGGTACAACCAGCCGACCGCGCAGCTCTATCACGTGGCCGCGACCAGGACATTCCCCTACCGGATTTGCGCCGGCCAGCAGGAGAGCGGCTCCGTGTGCACCTCGAGCCGCGGCAACGACGGCGAAGTCACCTTCCGCGAGTGGCATCCAGTGGGCATTATCGAGTATGGCTATGCCGCGCCCGATCCGCTGCATCCCGAGATCATCTACGGCGCCGGCCGCACGGAAGTATCGAAGTTCGATACAGCGACCGGCCAGGTGCAGAATGTAACGCCGCTGCCGGTGCGCAGCCCCGATTTCCGCGCCGACCGCACCGAGCCCATCCTGTTTTCGCCGGTCGATCCGCTCCTGATGTTCTACGCGAGCAACGTGCTGTGGGAGACGAGAGATTACGGCAGGAATTGGCAGAAGATCAGCCCCGATCTTTCACGCGAGCATACTGGCCAGCCCGCTTCTCTCGCGCCACTGCCCGCAAAAGACACGGAGCGGCGCCGCGGCGTGATCTACTCGGTAGCAGCATCGTTTGAGAACACGAATACCATCTGGGCGGGCACCGACGACGGCCTGGTATGGATCACGCGCGACCACGGCACCCACTGGAAGGACATCACTCCGCCGGGCGTGACGCCGTGGAGCAAGGTGACGCAGATCGACGCGTCGCACTTCGACGACAACACGGCCTACGTTTCGGTGAGCCGTTTCCGCATCGACGATCTGCGCCCGTATATCTATCGCACGCACGACGGCGGCGCAACGTGGCAGGCGATCGCAGCCGGCTTGCCTGACTCGCCAGTGAACACGGTGCGCGAAGACCCGGTGCGCAAGGGACTGCTGTTTGCGGGCACTGAGACGGCGGTGTGGATGTCGCTCGACGACGGCGATCACTGGGAATCGCTCGAATACAACCTTCCGCACACGTCGATGCGCGACCTGCTGGTGAATGGAAACGATCTGATCGTGGCCACGCATGGACGGTCGTTCTGGATACTCGACGACATCTCTGCGCTGCGGCAGCTCAAAAATACGAGCGCTCCTGCGGAGGCCGTGCTCTTCAAGCCAGGCGAGGCATATCGCGTTCGCCGAAGCACGTATACGGATACGCCGATGCCGCCCGATGAGCCAATGGGCGAGAATCCTCCGGATGGCGCGGCCATTGACTACTCGCTGCCCGCGATCGTAAGCGGCGCAGTGACGCTGGAGATTCTCGACTCAGCCGGCAAGGTGGTGCGGCGTTATGCGAGCACGGATGCGCCGACTCCCACGCATGATGAACTTTCGAAGCAGCTCATCCCGCTCTACTGGCTGCGCATGCCTGCCTCGCTACCGGCGAGCGCGGGAATGCACCGCTGGATATGGGACCTGCGCTACTCGGCACCCGTCGCCACGCGCTACGAGTATCCGATCTCGGCTGTTCCGCATGACACCCCGCGCGAACCACAGGGCGTGCTGGCGCTGCCGGGGACGTATACGGTGCGCCTCACTGCGGGCGGGCAGGCACTCACGGCTCCGCTCACGGTCAAGATCGATCCGCGCGTGACGGCAACGGCGGCCGATCTCGCCAGCCTGTTCAAGCTCGAAGACGAGCTCTCCTCGATCGTCACTAACAGCTCCAAGGCGGCTCTCGAAGCGCACTCCGCGCGCGAGCAGATCGAGAAGAACAAACAGAGCGCGACGGGAGAGATGAAGGATTCGCTCGAAAAGAAGGAGAAACAGTTCGAGGAACTGTTGAGCGGCATCCGCGGGACAGGCGGGCGCGAAGAGCAGCCGGGGCTCGACGCCTTAGCGGGCGAGGCGGCAACGCTCTACGGCGAAGTGGGCCAGGCCGATGCCGCGCCCACGCCCGCGCAGCAGCAGGCATCGAGCCGCGTGAGCGAGGAGTCGCGCGAAGTGCTGCGCAAGTGGGAAACGCTCAAGTCCGCCATCCCCGACCTCAATCGCCAACTCACGGCCGCGCATTTGCCAGCCATCGACCTCGAGCAGATCCCCTCTGACATGCCGGAGAGCGGAGACGAGGATTGATGGGCGGTTCAAGCTGGCGCTGTGCGTGAACAGCCCTGCCGGCCTATATACTGAAGTGTTTGCGAACAGCGCGCGAGCCGGCACACGGTTCGTTCGACGGAGTGCGGATTGGCTCAGGCGGAGATCGGGATCATCGGCGGCAGCGGGCTTTACTCCATGCCCGGATTCACCAACGTGCGCGAAGAGCGCGTGGAAACGCCGTTCGGCGAGCCATCTGACCCGCTGGTACTGGGCCAGCTCGAAGGCCGCGCGGTCGCGTTCCTTGCGCGCCACGGCCGCGGCCATCGCATTCTCCCCTCCGAGCTGAACTTTCGCGCCAACATCTACGCATTCAAGAAACTCGGCGTCGAGCGCATTCTTTCGGTCTCCGCGGTGGGCTCGCTCAAGGAAGAACACAAGCCGACCGACTTCGTCATTCCCGATCAATTCATCGATCGCACGTTTCATCGCGTCTCGACCTTCTTCGGTGACGGCATCGTCGGCCACGTGGCCTTTGGCGATCCAGTATGCGCCATTGTCGCGCAGGCCGCGGCGCAGGCCTGCAAGGAAGTGGGCGTGGTGGGCAAACCCGGCGGCACTTATATCTGCATGGAGGGGCCGCAGTTCTCCACCAAGGCCGAGTCGCGGCTCTACCGCAGCTGGGGCGCTGACGTTATCGGCATGACTAACCTTCAGGAAGCCAAGCTCGCACGCGAAGCGGAGATCTGCTACGCCACCATTGCCATGGTCACCGACTACGATTGTTGGCGCGAGGGGCACGATTCCGTTACCGTCGAAGAGATTGTCGCCGTTCTGCACCAGAACGCGGAGAATGCCTGCAAGGTGGTGAAGGCCGCCGTGGCCGCGCTGCCGAAAGAGCGGACGTGCGCCTGCGCCACCGCCGCGAAGTATGCCGTGCTCACGCAGCCGGATGCGATTCCGGCGGCGGCAAAGGAGCGGGTGAGGCTGCTGTTTGGGAAGTATCTGGGGTGGTAGAGAGTTAGTCGAGTCAGAAAGCTCGTAAGTCAATCTTTCGCACTCCAGCGAGTTAGTAACTTTGGACCAACGAGGAAAGTGAATGGCAATTACCGTAGTAGGCAGCGTGGCCTACGATTCAGTGCAGACTCCTTCAGGCAGTTATGACCACCAGCTCGCCGGCGCGGCAACTTACTTTTCGCTGGCTGCGAGTTACTTCACCGATGTGCGCGTCATCGCCGTGGTGGGCGAGGACTTTGGCGCCGAGCAGGAGGCGGTGTTTCAGGCGCGGAAGATCGACACGCGCGGCATCGAGCGCGCGCCCGGAAAGACCTTCTTCTGGCAAGGCTCCTATCTCGAGAACCTGAACGAGGCGCAGACGCACCGCACCGATCTGAATGTCTTTGCCGGCTTCGAGCCGAAGATTCCCGCAGCCTATCGCGACTCGGAGTTCCTGTTCCTGGCCAACATCGACCCCGTGTTGCAGCGGCGCGTGCGCGAGGCCATGCCGGGCGTGAAGCTGGTGGCCGGCGACACCATGAATTACTGGATCAAGGACCATAAGCCGGCGCTGCTCGATGTGCTGAAGGTGCTCGATATCCTCGTCATCAACGACACAGAGACCCGGATGCTGGCCGACAACAGAAACCTGGTGCAGGCCGCGCGACGGGTTCTGGACATGGGGCCGAAGACGCTGGTGGTGAAGCACGGCGAATACGGCGTGACCGCGTTCTTTTCGCCCGACGGCGCAGCCCGAGGAGATTCACAGCGGCTCCGCGCCTTTCGCGCGCCGGCGCTGCCGCTTGAGGAAGTGGTCGATCCCACAGGCGCGGGCGACAGTTTCGCGGGCGGCTTTTTCGGCTATCTCGCTTCGCAGCCCGAGATCACTCCATCCACCTTTCGCAAAGCCATGTTTTACGGCAGCGTGATGGGATCTTTCACGGTGGAGCGGTTCGGCATCGAGCGGCTTCTGGAGCTCTCGCGCAAGCAGATCGATGAGCGCTTCGCCCTCTTCCGCGAGTTGACGCACCTTGAGTGACGATCGCATCGCGCGCGCCGAGTGGCTTGCGGTGCTGGCCTGCTGCACCGCAGCTTCGGTTGCGGCAACTGTGTGGAGCTGGCGGCACGGCGCGCTGATGAACTACGGCGACGCCGTGGCGCACCTGCACATTGCGCGGCGCATTCTCGATTCGCATCGGCCGGGCATCACGCAACTGGGCTCAGTGTGGCTGCCGCTTCCTCATCTGCTGCTGCTCCCGTTTGTGCAGGTGTATCGCTGGTGGGCCAACGGCTTCGCCGGCGTGATTCCATCTTCGCTTGCGTACCTTGCCGCGTGCGCGGGCATCTATCGGCTGGCGCGGCGATGGCTGGGGCCGATCGAAGCAACGCTGGCGCTTGCGTTTTTCGCGCTCAATCCGAATCTGCTCTATCTGCAAACCACGGCGATGACCGAGCCGCTCTACGTGTGCGAGATGGTCTGGACCGTGGTATGGCTGGTGGAGTGGAGAGCAACGCTCGATCCGGATGAGGGCGAGACGGACGGCCAGGCTCGCTCGGCTCGCGGCAGCCACCTGCTCTGGAAGATTGCCCTAGTGCTGGTCGCAGCCGTATTCACGCGCTACGACGGCTGGGTGATGGCCTTCCTCGCATGGGTCGCGATCGCCATTATGCTGCTGCGCCGCGGGGCGCTGCGCTCGCGTGCATTCTGGTGCGCAAGCGTGATGCTGATCGCGGCGCCCATCGCGTGGTTCGCGTACAACGCGGCCGTCTTTGGCGACTGGCTCTGCTTTCTGCGCGGACCGTACTCGGCCAAGGCCATCGAGATGCGCACGGCCTCGCCTGGCTGGCCGCCGCATCCGGGCTGGCACAATCCGTGGGTCAGCCTGCTGTTTTTCCTCAAAGTCTCTGAGATGGATGCTGCGCCGGCCACGTGGGGTTGGGTGCTGCTGACGCTCAGCCTGCTCGGGATGGCCTGGGGATGGCTGATTGCGAGCGTGCGCGGCTTCAACTGGGGCCTGCTGCTGTGGCTCCCGGTGCCGTTTTACGCCTATTCGGTCGCGTTCGGCTCGGTGCCCATCTTCATTCCGCCATGGTGGCCGCACTCGTGGTACAACACGCGCTATGGCCTTGAGATGCTGCCGGCGTTCGCCATCAGCCTCGGCTGCGCTGCGCATCTCGCGCTCGCCTTGGCGCGGGTGTTCAAGCCGGCCCTGGCCGCGGCAGGCGCAGCCATGCTGTTTGCACTCATCGCGCTCAACGCGTGGCAGCTTGTCCGCGAGCGGCCGCTGGTTTATGTGGAAGGAACGAAGAATATCGAAGCGCGCCGGCTTTACGAGGAGCAAATCCCGCCTGCTTTGCGCGCGCTGCTTGCCCAGCATCCTGGCGGCTCGGTGCTGATGGACACCTCTGTTTATCCCAATCTCGTGGCCTTCACCGGCATTCCGCTGCGCCAGACCATCAACGAGAGCGACAAGGAGTTTTACTCGGCTGCGCTTGCCGCGCCCGCCGAACACGCCGCTGTGGTGCTGGCCTTTGCCGGCGACGAGATCGACCGCGCCGTTTCGGCTCACCCGGCAGGCCTGCGGCTGGTTCGGCGCTTCACCGCGCCCAGCCAGCCCTCCGGCGCCCTTTACGTCCGCGATACTCCCATCTCAACAATGGAGCCCGTGCGGTGATAGCATCGGGCACAGAATGACCCACCTTGCCGCTCTCGCACCGCTTGCGCAGCCCTTCCAATTCGACCGGCTGCAGCAGATCAACGTGGTCAATGGCGCAATCGGGCGGCTGCTGCTGGCCTGCGCGCTGGGCGGAGTCATCGGCCTGGAGCGCGAGATTTCGCACAAAGCGGCCGGCCTGCGCACCAACCTGCTCATCTGCATGGGCGCCGCGTTTTTCACACTGCTTTCCGCAGTGCTGGCCGGCGAAAACAACCCCGACAAAGGCCGCGTGGCCTCGAATATCGTGCAAGGCATCGGCTTTCTCGGGGCAGGTTTGATCCTGCACAATCGCAGCCGTGTCAGCGGGCTCACCAGCGCTGCCTGCGTCTTTGTCGTTGCCTCAATCGGTATGGCCTGCGGAGCCGGCCTGTACGGGGCCGCCGCGGTTGGGGCTGTGATCGTGATTCTCTCGCTGCAGGTCGTTGGTTTTCTCGAACGGCGAGCGAATCTTAAGACCTATCCCGTGATCTATGAAGCGCGAGGGCACGACCAGACGCGCATGCTCAGCTCGATTCTCGACGCCATGGACAAGGCCGGCGAGCGGCTGACCGATGTCGAACGCGACTCGATCGGCGAGCTTGACCGCGTGAGCTTCGGCCTGACCACCACCAAGCGGCGGCACGAGCGGCTGCACAGTCAGCTGATGGCCGAGCCGCACATCGACGCACTGCTCACCTTCCGCGATCCGGAGGAAGAGTGATTCCTTTCACCAAGGCTCACGCCGGCGGCAACGACTTCCTGATCGTGACTGAAGACGACGCCCGCGGCCACGACCTGGGCGAGCTGGCACGCCGGCTCTGCGCACGCAACACTGGTGTCGGCGCGGACGGCGTCGAGTTCTTCCGCTGGACCGGCATCGGCGCCGGGCACATCACGCTGCGCAACGCGGACGGCTCGCCGGCCGAGATCAGCGGCAACGGCACACGCTGCGTGGCGGCGTGGATGGCGCTCAAGCTGGATGCGCGCGCGGGCGACGCGATGCGCATCGAGACCGACGCGGGTGTGCGCGTATGCCGACTCGATGGAGTGGGCGCAGGCGGCATCAACACCATCGACATCACGGCCGGCATGGGTCTGCCGACGTATGCGCGGCGCACCGTGACGCTCGCCGATGGTGTGCAGATCGCAGGCGTCGAGGTCTCGATGGGCAATCCGCACTTCGTGATCGTTGTCGAGAGCGCCGACTTCGCTGTCGATGGCCGCGCGTGGCAAGATGTTGGCGCGGAGATCTGCACACATCGCGATTTTCCCAATCAAACCAACGTCGAATTCGTGCGCATCGTGAGCCCGCGCGAGATCGAATTCCGCATCTTCGAGCGCGGCGCGGGACCGACGCTTTCGTCGGGCACCGGGACATGCGCGGCTGCCGTAGCGGCCATCGCATTCAAAGGGTGCGCTTCGCCGCTGCGCGTGGTTGCGCAGGGCGGCGCGCAGACCGTCACGTGGCATGGGCCTGGCGCAGAGATCGTGCTCACGGGTCAGGCCGCGATGATCGCCTGGGGCGAGGCATGGTGAGCGCAGCGCAACTGTTGAAGCCGCGCGCCGTCACCGATCCGGGCGGCGTGAGCGTGATTGCGCCCGCGTCATTTGCGCGCCCCGATCGCGTCGAATCCGGATTCACAGCGCTGCGCAAGCTTGGCTTCGCGCCCAGGCTGGGCGAGTCATCGCACCTGCGCGGACCGCTTTTCTTCGCCGGTACACCCGGCCAGCGGCTCGCCGATCTGCACGCAGCCTTTGCCGACCCGAAGACCGGCCTCGCCATGTGCCTGCGTGGCGGCTACGGCTCAAACTATCTTCTCAGCGGCGTCGATCTCGATCTTCTGCGCCGGAATCCCAAGCCGTTTTTCGCGTACAGCGATCTCACGGGGCTGCAGTTGTTGCTGCTCGATCGCGTGGGGCTGCCCGCGTTTCACGGCCCCATGCTCGCCGCCGATTTTTCCTCCGACCAGGGCGTGCATCTCGAGAGCTTTCACGCCGCGCTTGCGGGCGAGCCGTACAGCGTGGGAAGCGAAGAAGGTTTGCGCACGCTGAAGTTCGGCGAGGCGCGCGGCACGCTCTATGGCGGCTGCCTTTCCATTCTTGTGTCGCTGCTCGGCACGCCGTGGGAGCCGGCCACCGAAGGCAAGCTGCTGTTCCTTGAAGACACCGGCGCGAAGCCTTACCAGATTGACCGCATGCTCTGGCAGTTGCGCGTGGCGGGCAAGTTCGAAGGCGCCAGGGGAGTGGTAATCGGCGAGATGCTCGATTGTTCTTCGCCCGGCGCCGCGCCGCAGCTGCTTGAAGAAGTGATCATGAATGCATTTGCGGATTTCCCCGGCCCCATCGCGATGGGCCTGCGCAGCGGCCACGTCTCGCGGCGCAACGTGACGCTGACATTCGGCGTGGAAGCCGAGCTGCACGCCGGCGCAACTGCCGAACTGCGCATCATCGAGCCGGCGGTGAAGCCGTGAGTGCAACATCGAATGCTCCGCGCCACATTCATCTGAGCGGCATCTGCGGCACGGCGATGGCCTCGCTTGCCGGTCTCTTGCAGCTGCGCGGCCATCGCATCACTGGCTCCGACAAGGCCGCGTATCCGCCCATGAGCGATCTGCTGCGCGAGCTGGGCATCCCGATCCTCGAGCCCTACGCTGAAGCCAATCTCGATCCCGCGCCGGACCTGGTGGTGATCGGCAACGCGCTCTCGCGTGGCAACCCTGAGGTGGAGCGCGTGCTCGACGCGCGCATTCCGTTTACGTCCATGGCGGCCCTGCTGCGCGACGAGTTCCTGCGCGGCCGCGATTCGCTCGTCATCGCAGGCACTCATGGCAAGACGACAACCACGAGCATGCTGGCTTGGATCTATGAGGTCGCCGCGCGCGAGCGTCCTGAGCTTGCGCCGTCGTTTCTGATCGGTGGGGTGGCGGAGAACTTCGGAACCAGCTTTCACCTTCGCCCCACGCGCACTTTCATCGTGGAAGGCGACGAATATGACACGGCCTTCTTCGACAAGGGGCCGAAGTTCCTGCACTACTTTCCCGACGCACTGATTCTCACGCATGTGGAGTTCGATCACGCCGATATCTACGCCGATCTCGATGCGGTGAAGGTTGCGTTCAAGCGGCTTGTGAACCTGGTGCCGCGGCGTGGAACCATCGTCGCATTCGATGGCAGCGCCAATGTGACGGAGTGCGTGGAGCACGCGCTTTGCCGCGTGGAGCGCTACGGCTTTTCGCTCGAATCCGCCTGGCGCATCGCGAACTTTCGCCATGAGCACGAGCTTTCTCGCTGGGAGGTGTGGCGGAATGGCGAGCTCTGGGCCGAGCTTGAGATGACGCTGGCCGGCGAGCACAACGCGCTCAATGCCACGGCCGCAACTGCGCTGGCCGCGAACCAGGGCATCGCGAAGGAAGCTATCCGCGCGGCGCTGGCGAGCTTCAAAAGCGTGAAGCGCCGGCTCGAGGTCCGCGCGCAGATCGCCGGCATCACCATCATTGAGGACTTCGCGCATCATCCCACGGCGATTCGGGAGACGCTGCGCGCGCTGCGCTCGGTCTACCCGCAATCGCGCCTCTGGGCGGTGCTTGAGCCGCGCTCGAATACGCTCCGCCGCAAGGTGCTGGCAGCCGACCTTGTGGCGAGCCTGCGCCTCGCCGACCGCATCGTGCTCGCCGGCGTGTATCAGCAGCAGCGCATCCCCGAGGACGAGCGGCTGCACCCTGACGATGTCGTCGCCGAGCTCAACGCGCAGGGCGCGGCGGCCGAGTTGCTCGCCGATGCTGACACCATCGTCGCTGCCATCGCACCGCGGCTCGAACCGGGTGATGTTGTCGCGATCCTTTCCAATGGCGGCTTCGACGGCATCTATGAGAAACTTCCCGCGCGGCTGAGAGAACTGCATCGCGTATAGCGAACCGCACGCATGATCGCTTCCCTCGTACTATTAGCGACGATCCTCATCCTCGGCGCTCCGACCGCGCTGGTGTTCATTCCATGGGCCATGATCACGGGCAACGCGACGCCGCTCTACAAGGTGTCGATCTTCATTGTGCGCCTGGGATGCAGCCTGGCCGGCATTCGGGTGGAGACCACCGGCCTCAATCTCGTGCCGAAAAACACGGCCTGCATCTTCATGGCGAATCACGTTTCGAACCTCGATCCGCAGGTGCTGTTTCCGCGCATACCGGGGCGCACGTCAGCGCTGCTCAAGCGGTCGCTCACGAAGATTCCCGTATTCGGCTATGCGTTGAAGCTGGGCGACTTTGTGCCCGTGGACCGCGACGGCACCGTGGAGAGCGCGCAGGAAGGCGTGGCCGCGGCCAAACGCGTGCTCAGCAAGGGCCTGCACATCACCACGTTTGTGGAGGGCACGCGGTCGCACGATGGCCGCATGCTGCCGCTGAAGAAGGGTCCGTTTTATCTCGCCATGGAGACAGGCGCGCCTTGTGTCCCGGTCTCGATCCACGGGACTGAGACGATGATGGCCAAGGGCAGTCTGCGCATCCGTCCGGGAACGGCGCACATCGTCTTCCACGCGCCGATTTACCCACACGATTTTGCCACGCGCGAAGAATTGCTCGAGGCGGTGCGGGAGGCAATTGCTTCGGGGCTGCCGGAGTGGATGCGCGGCTGAACCCGCATCGTCCTACGGTTCCACGATCGCGTTGTAGCCGTCGTTGAGCAACTTGACCTTCATGGCGTTGGCGTCATTGCGATTGGCAAACGGGCCGATCTGGACGTGGAGCAGATTGTCGGAGAGATCGCGGCGCACCGTGACCGCGTATCCGCGGCGGCGCAGCGCGCTGACCAGCACGTCGGCATCTTCAGGATGGGAGACGGCGGCAATCTGCACCATGAGTGCGTTGGCCGGCAGCGCCATGGCCGGGGCGGTGGCGAGGCTTGAGCCCGCCGATGTCGAGGGCTGAACGGGTTGAGCGGGCAATGCCGGCTTCACGGCCGGCTGGCCCGGCGCCTGCGCGGTTGTCTGGGGGTTCGTGCCCTGCGCCGCGCTGCCGGGTGAAACCACGTCGCTGTCGGGATCGGCCGCCGCAGCCGCGTCTACCGAGGCGGCATCGGCAGCGGGAGCGGACTCGACCGGGGGCGCGGCCGACGGCTTGGGACGCGGCGTGGTTGCCGCAATCGCCGTTTCGGTGTTGGCTGCGTGAGGCAGCAGCGCCGCCAGCGTTGGCGAGTCGCGGTGCCCGGTGGCGAAGCCCAGGCCGAAACAGAGAGCACAAAGCACGACAAGGCCAAAGCCGATGGCCAGCAGCGCGTTGGGACCGAGCGTGAATTCGGCGTCGTGGCCGCGATCAACCTCTTTCATCTCGCGCTCTTCGAATGCATTTCTCATTCGGTTACCTCATGGCCCGGTTCTCGATTCCACGCTCGAGAAGGGCAGATGCGCAGCCTGACGCGGAAAAACCGTGGGTTCAATCTGTTTAAAACCATCGGCGCGCAACAAGTCGCGCATCGAGCGATCACGGCTGCTCCGCGGGCGGCTTCAGCGCGATCCGGTTCAGCAGCGAGAGCATCTCCATCGGCAGCGGGAAGATGATGGTGGTGTTCTTCTCCACGCCGATCTCGGTCAACGTCTGCAGGTAGCGCAGCTGTAGCGTAAGAGGTTCCGTGGCCAGCAGATGCGCCGCATCCACCAGCTTTTGGGCGGCGTTGAACTCGCCCTCGGCGTGGATGATCTTCGATCTTTTTTCGCGTTCCGCCTCGGCCTGCTTGGCCATGGCGCGCAGCATCTGCTCGGGCAAATCCACCTGCTTGACTTCAACTGAGATGACCTTCACGCCAAACGGCTCAGTCCGCTGGTCGATGATGCTCTGAATCCTCAAATTCAGTTTATCGCGGTGGCTGAGCAGCTCGTCGAGTTCCACTTCGCCCAGGACTGACCGGAGCGTGGTCTGCGCAAACTGCGAGGTCTGGTAGACGTAGTTCGACACCTTGATGGCGGCGTCGTTGGGGTTGACGACGTAGAGCGTGACCACGGCGTTGACCTTGATGGTGACGTTGTCGCGGGTGATCACGTCCTGAGGAGGGACTTCCAGAACCTCCTGCCGGAGCGTGATGCGCACCATCTGATCGAAAGGGCGAAAGACGAGGATGACGCCCGGACCTTTCGGTGGGGTCAGTGCGCGGCCCAGGCGGAAGATGACGGCGCGCTCGTAGTCGCGCAGGATCTTGATGGAGTTGAGCAGATAGATGACGATGATGATGATGAAAACCAGCAGCGGTGCAGACAGTCCTAGCAACATTTCTTCCCTCACTCAGCAGGGATTGTACTCCTCACATGCCTACGCGGCTGCGGTAGGCGCATGCGCCGTATCAACCGGAGCAACGCGCAGCAGGTACTGGTCGTGGCCCACCACGCGCAACGGGGTTCCGCGCTCAACGGGCTCGGCAGCGATAGCGCGCCAGATTTCGCCTTCGACCAGCACGTGGCCTTCGGGGTTGAGCGGCTCCATGGCCGAGGCGCGGCTGCCCACGAGCGCATCGGCGCCGAGGCGATGCTTGATGCGGCGCGCGCGAAAGGCCAGCCTGACAAGGAAAAGCGTAATCAGGCCGAACGCCAGGCCGACAGCGATAGCCAAAGCGGGATTAATGGCCATTTCGGGAATGGGCGCAGCCACCAGCGTGAGCAGCCCGAAGGTCAAGCACACGATGCCGGCGATGGCAAGCGCACCGTGCCCGCCGAATTTGGCTTCGAGCAGCATGAGCACCAAGCCGGCGACCAGCAGCATCACGGCCGTGTAGCGGATGGGCAGCAGGTTCAGGGCAAAGATGGCCAGCAGCACCATCAGGGTGCCCAGCGCGCCGGGAACGATGGTGCCTGGCGCGTTGAACTCGAGATAGATGAGCAGGGCACCGAAGACCAGCAGCAGAAGCGCGACGTCGGGGTTCACCAGCCAGCTCAGCAGCTCTTCGCGCAGCGTGGGATGGATGACCTCGACGCGCGCACCGGCCAGATGCAGCGTCTGCTTGGCGCCGTCGAGCCGCGTGATGGTGCGGCCATCGAGCGTGGCCAGCAGCTGCGTTTCGCTCGGGGAAACAAGGTCGATCAGATGCTGATCGAGCGCTTCCTCCGCGGTGTAGGAGTGCGATGTCGATGCAGCCTCGAGCGCGGCCTTCTCGTTGCGGCCGCGGCGCGTGACATAAGAACGCAGAAGCGCTTCGGCGTCGTTTTCGATCTTCTGCATCTCCGTGGGGTCGGCCTTGCCGAACATCGAAACCACGTGCGCCGCGCCCGCGTTGGTTCCGGGAGCCATGGCGGCAACGTCCGCCGATTCCATCAGATAAAAGCCGGCGGAGCCAGCGCGTGCGCCCGCCGGCGCCACGTAGACAATGACCGGCACGCGCGACGCGAGGATGGCGGTGATCATGGAGCGCATCGAGTCGAGCATGCCGCCCGGCGTGTTCAGCTCGAT
>Ga0181522_10001291_pt1 | contig 15484 bp, 8 predicted proteins | sample PEATcosm2014_Bin_27_FD_121103 | JGI IMG/M metagenome (GOLD analysis project Ga0181522, IMG submission 121103) | Peatland microbial communities from MTU Mesocosm Facility, Houghton, MI, USA - PEATcosm2014_Bin05_10_metaG | ecosystem: Environmental > Terrestrial > Soil > Wetlands > Peat | place... | reverse complement strand
TCATGTCTGGGACAAGCGCGAGATTATCGAATACTTTCAAATGGCGGATGGTAATCCGCACAGTCCGGCGCGGCGGTTATTGCGACCGGCAAATTTTCCACAGAACTTGCCCGGTTGGGGAGTCTACGAAGGCCAGAAAAACGGCATTGCCTATGCCGTTGTAAACCTTCAGGGACGCGTTTTCATGGGGTCGAGCGACGATCCCTTTCGCTACGCCGATCGGCTTTTGGAACAGATCAAAGCGAAAATTATTTTTGTGGACTTTCATGCCGAAGCCACATCCGAAAAGATTGCCTTCGGTTGGTACCTGGACGGACGGGTTACGGTGGTCGTGGGCACGCACACGCATGTTCCCACCGCGGACGAAACCGTTCTGCCTAAAGGCACCGCGTACATCACGGATGTCGGCATGACGGGTCCTTATGACAGTGTTATTGGAGTGAAGAAAGAACTGGTAATCGACAGGTTTCTCAGCGGAATGCCGGCACGCTTCGAAGCAGCAAATGGCGATGTGCGACTGTGCGCCGTGGTGCTCCATTGCGACGACCAGACTGGCCGAGCCACTCGGATGGAACGACTGATGGTGCGGTAAGGGGTTCGTTTTTCCCTTTAAGACCGTTACGGTAGTTCCTCCGACGCAATTTCTTTTGCAAGACGGCTGCAGCGTGGCATTCTATAGTAACCGTATGCGCTCGGTACCCGCAGGTCTTGCCTTGTTGCTCGCCGGAGTGTGTTTGGCCGCGGATCCCCCTCCAATTGTGGTGCCATCGATCTGCTCCAGTTCTGGCGGCGCCCCGGCGTGCGGCGGCCCAGCCAAGGATCTCAAGGCGGCGCATCAAGCGTTCAAGCGCGGCCTTAGACTCGAGAAAGAGCAAAACCTCGATCAGGCTTTCTACGAATTTGAGGAGGCGGCACGTCTTGTTCCGCAAAACGTGGAATATCTGACGGCGCGGGAGATGACGCGACAACACCTGGTCGGGTTGCACTTGCAGCGCGGAAACAGCGATCTGACCGACGGCAGGCAAGTTGAGGCGATGGCCGAGTTCCGATCTGCGCTGATGCTGGATCCGCAAAACGAATTTGCACAGCAGCGCGCGCTCGACGCCCTGGGGTCAGCGCCCGTGCGCGCCCCGGGCCAGCCACGGTTGATCGCCAGCGCCGATAGCATCGACCCCCTCCCGAACCCCGACCACCATGACTTCCACTACCGCGGGGATTCGCGCGGCTTGATCAACGCCATCGCCGCCAGCTACGGGCTCACTGTAATCTTCGACGACAGCTTTCCCAGCCGCCGCGTGCGATTCGACCTGGATACCGCGGATTTCGCAACCGCTATTCAATCCGCGTCGGAGGCCACGAAGAGCTTTGTGGTGGCGCTCGAAGACAAGGTTCTTTTCGCCAGCGCAGACAACCCCGAGAACCATCGGCTTTACGATCGCATGGGCCTGCGCTCGTTCTATATCCCCGGCGATATGCCAACCCAGGATTTGAACCAGCTGGTGAATTCGCTACGAAGTTTGCTCGATTTCAAGTTCGCGAGCCTCAGTGCCGGGACAAGCACGATCACACTGCGGGGACCGTTGCCGGCTCTGGACGCCGCAACCCAGTTTCTCGGACAACTCCGTAACGAGCAGCCCGAAGTAATGCTCGAACTGAAGGTCTACCAGATCAGCCACACCTACATGCGGAATATTGGGCTGCATGTTCCCGATACCTTCAATCTATTCAACATTCCGGCGGCCGCGCTCCTCGCTCTGGGCGGACAAAGTGTCCAAAGCCTGATCAACCAACTGATTTCCTCGGGCGGCATCAACCAGGCGGGGAATACGACGATCTCCGCGCTGATCGCACAATTGCAGAGTCAGCAGAATTCGGTTTTCAGCCAACCGGTCACTACCTTTGGCGGCGGACTCACCCTCTTTGGACTTAGTCTCGATCAGTTGTCCGCCGCGCTTACGATGAATAAAAGTGACGTGCAGGAGCTTGATCACCTGAGCCTGCGTGCCTCCCAGGACAAGGACGCAACCTTCAAGCTCGGATCGCGTTATCCCATCCTTAACGCCAGCTTTGCGCCCATCTACAACAACCCGGCCATCGCGCAGGTGGTTGGGAACCAGTCTTACACCGCGCCGTTTCCTTCTGTCAGTTATGAGGACATCGGGTTCACGCTGAAAGCGAAGCCTCAGGTGCACAGCAATTCAGACGTGGTCCTGGACCTAGAAATTCAGTTCCGCACCTTGGGAACCGTGAGCACGAACGGCATTCCTAACATTTTGAATCGCGAGTTCAAGGGTGGAATTACGGTCAAGGAAGGAGAACCGGCAATCGTCGCCGGGATGATTACCAAGTCTGAATCGAATACCCTGAACGGCCTGCCCGGATTCTCCAGCATTCCTAACCTCGGGCTTCTCACAGGAAAAAGCACAAAGCAGGAAGAGAACGATGAACTGCTGATCCTGATTACTCCACACGTATTGCGCGACACGGAGCACACCGAACCACACGAAATCTGGTTGGCCAGATAGGTAATCGGAGGAGCCAGCCACCGGGTCATCCGACGATCTGGAAGTCAAAGCCTAAGGCTCCTGACTTTCGGGTGGCCGATCGGACGATATCCAATCGCGCTATTTCTGCTTCGCCTCGAAGTCCACAATTTTCTTCAACACATCAACGGGTGCTCCACCGGATACAGCGCGGCCGTTAACGAATAGAGTCGGCGTGCCATTCACACCAACTGACTTTCCCAATGCCATTGAGGCCTCGATTCTTGCTTTCGTATCAGGTTTGGCTGCGCAGGCGGCAATCTCATCCGCATTGGCACCGGATGCGGTAGCGATCGCCTTCAGTTTTTCATCGGCGTTGGATTCAGTGATGTTGGTCTGGTCCTCAAAGGTTTTCTGGATAAACTTCCACACGGCATCGTTTGAAGCGCGACCGACACAGTCGACATAGTCCGCCGCTTTCTCCGCCCAGTTATGCATCGGTAGCGGAAAATTCTGAAAAACAAAATGGGCGTCAGGTTCCTGCGCCACCAACTGCTCGATTACGGGCGATGCCTTCTGGCAATGCGGGCATTGCATATCGCTGAATTCGACAATCGTCACCGCCGCCTTCGCCGGGCCTTTGGCGGGACCATTTACACCCTTCTCCAGTTTTGCGCGGTTTTGTTCAAATGGCTTCGGGCCAAAGGCCAGAATATCGCCATTAATCGCGTGCTTGCCATCCGAACTCACCAGCAAGCGACTCTGATTAGAGCCCTGCGAGGTCGTAAGATTAACCAAAACCTCGGCCAACCCTGGGACCTCGGAAGGACGAATCTCAGCCACCTTCCAGCTGATCGAAGAGTCGTAGCCAAACATCTGAAACAGGAAGGCGTTTACGGTCTCCTCGGTGGGGAGAACCGTCGCGATGTCAGAGGCAGATGTTTTGGCTGCCGGTCTCGACTGCAGAGTCGGAGCGGTTTGAGCGATAGCTGATCCCGACAACAGAAGAAGTGTGAGCAGTTTGCGATGCAATTTCATGGTCTAGGATCCGATCGAGGTTGATTGTTACAAAAAGTAATGAGGTTGTCACCGTAACAAATGCAAGCCATGCCAGCCCGTAACATCAGGACCATATTAGCCGCCCCCCTGTTCGGTGGGTGGGACACCATCGTTTTGGTGACTTTATTTTGGTTCAGTCCCATCTCGTTGATTAGAACTCCGCTTTCGCCGCGATAGGGAATCTCCTGCCATAGCCAAATGCCTTGGCTGAGATCTTGATCCCGGGCGCCGCCTGCTGTCGTTTATACTCACTGCGTTCGACCATGCGAATCACTCTCCGTACCAGATCGAGATCGAAGTCGTGCTGTTGGGCGATCTCCTCGGCCGAACGAGATTCCTCCACGAAATCTTCGACGATTGCATCGAGCACCTCGTATGGCGGGAGCGAGTCCGAATCCTTCTGATCGGGCCGCAACTCTGCCGAAGGTGGTTTGGCGATTGTTGCCTGCGGAATGATTTGAAGCCGTGAGTTCACGTAATCGCTCAGCCGATACACCAGAGTTTTGGGCACGTCCGAGATCACTGCGAGCCCACCGACCATGTCGCCGTAGAGGGTGCAGTAGCCAACCGCCAATTCACTTTTGTTGCCGGTTGAGAGCACCAGCGCTCCGAATTTGTTGGACATGGCCATCAGCAATAATCCGCGAGCGCGGGACTGTATATTTTCTTCCGTAACGTCTTCCGGCATCCCGGCAAACACCGCCGCCAGTGTCTGGCGCGAGGCCTGGTAAATTTCGTTAATCGAGAGCAATTCGAAGCGAATTTTCAGGTTCCGAGCCAACTCTCGCGCGTCATCAATCGATCCGCGCGAAGAGTATGGTCCCGGCATGCCGACGCCGACGACGTTCTCGGGGCCGAGGGCATCGGATGCAATCGAAGCAGTGAGAGCGGAATCGACGCCACCACTCAGTCCGATAATAGCCCGCTGGAAGCCACATTTGTGAACGTAGTCTCGTGTCCCCAGCACGAGCGCCTCATACACGCTGGCTTCTTCGCCCGCGATCTGGTGGTGAATTTCTCCGGTAAGTGTCTGGGAATCAAAATAGATGAGGTCTTCCTCGAAAGACTTCCCCTGCGCGATTACTTCTCCATCAGGCGCAATCACCAAGCTCGACCCATCGAAAACGAGACTGTCATTGCCGCCCACCTGGTTCACCATTGCCACGGGCACCTTCTGATTCTTCGCGATGGCGGCCAACATATCCCGGCGCAGTTCGCGCTTGCCAAGCCAAAAAGGCGAAGCCGAAATGTTGAGCACGAAGTTGCCGCCAGCCCGAACCAGCTCTTCGACCGGATCGATCCCATAGAGGCGCGGGTTCCAGAAGCGCTTGTCGTTCCAGGCATCCTCGCAGATTGTCAAAGCCATCTGCTTACCGCAGAAGCTGAACAATCGCTGGCTTTTCGCGGGGGCAAAGTTGCGCATCTCATCGAAGACGTCGTAGGTGGGCAGGAGCATCTTCGACTGTACGAAGTCGATGCGGCCGTCGCGCAGGAGAACGGCAGAATTCATCACTTTTTTGCCCGACTCGGCATGGGCCGGGCTCACCATTCCACAGATGACGGAAATACCCTGCGTGCTGGCGGCGATGCTTTCGACTGTGACACGATTGCGCGATACGAACGAGGGCCGCTCGACCAGATCAAGAGGTGGGTAACCACAAACGGAGAGTTCGGGAAATAGAACCAGACCGGCGCCAGCACTCTGCGCCTGCAACGCAAATCGGATAATCTTGGCGGCGTTGCCGGAGAAGTCGCCTACGGTTGAATTAATCTGCCCCAGGGCAATCTTCACCTTATTAGTGTAAAGGCACAGCAGTTGAAGATGCCAATCGACTCGCAACCGGCTGCTTACGAAGCAGAGCCGAAAGCCCACGAAAGAAATCCGCTGATGGCGCAATCCGGATTGAGCAGCGCTGCGCTACGGTTCTCGTGAAATGCCTGAAGTTGCGGGTTAGCAATCAGTCGGGTTTGGCGGCCATCGTAGAGAGGAGCGCGGGCAGATCGGCGGCGGATACAACCATGCAGCTTGAAAATATCTCGCTCAAGATTTCAAGCAACAGCAGCCGGCGAGGCCCAATTAGGCCCGGGATCGGACCCGGGAGGACCGGTCGGTTGCGGCGCCGTCACCGGGGGCGCACTGGATGGATGGGCGGGACTGGAGTCCGGCATCTCTTCTCCCGGACGCCTCAATGTTGGCGCGTTCGCCGGCCGCTGGTCCTGCTTCTTGGCAACTGTCGGCGTGCCTAACTCGATTTCCTTTTCGACTCGCACAATCTTCTGGCCATCGACCTTCATGGTCTCAACGCGCACCACCTCGTCGCCAACGAAGCGCACAAAATCGACGTCCTGCGGGGGGGTGCCGTAGATCCATTCCTCGTATTCCACCTGATCCGCAGTTTCGCGGATTTTCCTGGGCGGACGCCCCATAGCGTAAAGAACCATTTCGTGATTCATACCCACCAGCACATGATGAATCTTGATGGCCTCTTTCACCTGCGGAGAAACGCTCTCGAGATAAGCTTCGAGGGCAGATTTGGCATCGAAATCAAACACGGGGCGAAGCAATTTCTTCAGCTCCGTGCCAGTTATCTCGGGAACATACTGGTCGAAGTAGAGATCCACATAAGAGCCGCGTGCGTTGGCGGATGCATCCGACGGGCCCACCGGCTCAGCTTCGACCCCGCCGGAAATCTGGATGTGCTGATACCACTTATGCTTGACGGGGCCGCCGTTGATCTCGAAACGGATGTGATCATCTTTGATGGTGACGTCGCTGATGCGGGCTCGGTCGCCAGGTTTCACCGCCGGCCCCCAGAGCGAAATCAACTGTTGCAGTTCAGCGCCGTTCGGGGTAACGGTTCCGTTCCGGATTTTCAATCCCGTCTTACCCATCGGAAACTTGGCGCGGATATAGACCAGTTCCTCACTAAAGTTGTGGACGATCTGTTGGCGAGTTTCCTTGGAAATCTTCGGAAGCGTCGTGCTACCGGCGATCGCCTGAGAAGACAAGGCCAGAATTAACACCCACCATCGAGGGCCAATGGCGCGAACCTGGAAGAACCGCATACTAAACCCCGCCGACTCGCCTATTATAAACCGGCTTGATGGTCACCCGCGGGTTGAGTACCTCCGTAACGGTGAGTTGTACCTTAAGCACCTGCGGTAACCACCGCCGACCAACTTAGAATTGCATGCAGGACGGACCAGTTCACCCCGCGCTTGGGCCGACAAAATTCTTTTGCCGTTAAAGTTTCCCATTCCGGCGCGCATTCCGCTCCTCTACGTCATTCTCGGCGTATTGCTGACGATCAGCGTTCTTCCCATGTATTTCTATTCGGTTCAGATCGAAAACATGAACCGCTCGCGACTCAAGACCAACGAAATGCTGCTGCAGAACACGGTCACCCGTTCTCTGGCCGACGACATCGCCCAGCATCAGGAAGCGCTGCACATGATGCTCGCCAATCTGTCATCTTCGGTTCAGGTGATGCTGTTGGCAAATCCAACCGGAAGTGACCCGGGTGCCCAGAAGCTCCTGACGCCGGAGCTACGCGCGATGCTGGAAAATTTCGTTTCGTCGTCGAATGACATCGCCTATGCCACGCTGTTGAATGCCGATGCCAAGGGCGTTTCGGCGGGACGCATCGAGCCCGACGCTTTTCTGCAACGCGAATTGGAGCGCGCCTATCAGGCTGCGCGTGAAGGACGTGGCTACAGCGGACAGACCTTGGTGGTGGGCGCTGGAAAGTCCGCCCGCACCGTCATGCTGGTCAGCCTGCCGATCATGTACGACGGCCGCTTTCTCGGAATGATTGGTTCGGTCGTCGATATGGACTACCTGATCCGCCGCTTGCAGCAGGTCAGTCTGAGCGGATTGATGCCCTACGTTGTCGACAGCCAGGGGAGGCTGGTAGCGGCCGCGACTCCGCAATATGCAACGGGACAGGACATGAGCCACTTTGAGATCGTCCGCAGTTTCGTGGGCGATGGCGCGAAGGCGCAATTGGCCGCGACTCGCGAATTTACCATTCAGGAAGGGAAGAACGCGACGGAGATGCTGGGAACGTACAGCCCGGTAACCTCTCTCGATTGGGCGGTTGTGGTGCAGAAACCGCGGGAGGAAGCTTATCGCGGGATTTACGAAATGCAGCGGACTGGCCGGCTTCTGGCCTGGCTCGCAGTTTTTGTCAGTGTGGGTTTGAGTATTCTCTCCGCGCGCCGCATCACCAGCCCGCTCCAGGTGTTGACGCGATCCAGTCAGGCCATCGCGCGGGGCGACTTCTCGCAGCGCGTTCATCTGAAAACGCGCACCGAGATCGGTGAGCTGGCAACCACCTTCAATACCATGTCGGAAGAACTGGAACAGTTCGTTGAAGATCTGAAGCGAGCCGCAGAGGAAAACAAGAATCTGTTCATGGGCTCTATCCAGACGCTCGCTGGGGCCGTCGATGAAAAGGATCCCTACACGCGCGGCCATTCCGACCGCGTCACAAAATACTCGATGATGATTGCTACAGAAATGGGACTGGATCCGGGATTTCTGGAGATCCTGCGCATTTCGGCGCAATTGCACGACGTAGGAAAAATCGGCATCGAAGATCGCATCCTCAAAAAGCCGGGAGCGCTGACGCCCGAAGAATTCGAGATCATGAAGACCCACACCACCAAGGGGGCGAACCTCCTGCGCCCGGTACCGCAGTTGCGCGAGATGCTGCCCGGAATCGAACTGCATCATGAAGCTCTGAACGGGCGCGGTTATCCCTATGGGCTGAAAGGTGATCAGATTCCCTTGCTGGCGCGGGTAATCGCCGTGGCCGATACTTTTGACGCGCTAACCACAAATCGTCCCTATCAAAAAGCGCACGATTCGGAACAAGCTCTGGGCATCATTCAGAACCTTTCTGGCCAGCGTCTCGACCCCAAGGCCGTAGCCGCGTTGCTGGCGGTGTTTGAGCGAGGCGAGATACGTCTGCCAAGGCAAGCCACGCAGACCATCACGCTGGAAATCGACCCATCCGCGACGCCACCGCCGATCCTCCCACCGGATCCTCTGACCGTCGAAATCACGCGAACCTAGAGCAATGGGTCATTTGTGGTTTGTGACGAAAACCGGCAATCTCTCCCCATCGGTCGGAGTCCTATATTACAAAACACCAATTCCTCGCCTCGCTTCTCTTATAATCAAGTCGGACACTCATGATTCAGACTCTGTTTGGCAGCCTTGACGAAGTACAGAAACCTGGTTTCATCGAGCGGATGAAGGAAGCCGTCTCGCGCACGCGCGAGAATCTGGCCGAACGCATAGAAGACGTTGTTTCTATCGGCAAAGAGATCGACCGCTCCACGCTGGACGATCTGGAAGCCACCCTGATCGGCGCCGACCTCGGCACAACGACGACGCATGAGGTGCTCGCAAAACTGCGCGACAAGGCGGATAGAAAGCAGATCAAAGACGTCAAGGAGCTCAAGCGTCTGCTGAAGGAAGAACTGCTGGCGATCCTGACATCGACCACTTCGCAGCCTGTGAACAGGGTGGATGGCACGCCGGAAGTCATTCTCGTAGTCGGCGTGAACGGCACGGGCAAGACGACGACGATTGGGAAATTGGCGCAAGTATTTCGTTCGCAAGGTAAAACGGTGTTGCTCTGCGCTGCCGATACGTTCCGAGCGGCAGCGATCGAGCAACTGGAAATCTGGGGACAGCGCACGGGGACGGAAGTGATCAAAACAAAAGCTGGAGGTGATCCCGCAGCGGTGCTGTTCGATGCGCTGCGAGCGGCAACCGCCCGCAAGACCGATTACCTAATCGTCGATACAGCTGGCCGTCTGCACACGAAGCAAAACCTGATGCTCGAGCTTGAGAAAATGAAGCGTACTGCACAACGGATCGTTCCCGGCGCGCCGCACGAGACTTTGCTGGTGATGGATGCCACAACCGGCCAGAATGGATTGCAGCAGGCAAGGCAGTTCACGCAATCATCGGGAGTTACAGGAATCGTGCTGACCAAGCTCGATGGCACAGCCAAAGGCGGCGTGGTGGTAGCGATTTCGCGTGAGTTGGGATTGCCTGTCCGGTTTGTCGGCGTCGGGGAAAAAGCGGGCGATCTGCTGCCGTTTGATCCCAGGGAATTTGTGGAGTCGCTGTTCTCCTGAAGATCGTCCCGGGAGGGCGAGGGGGATCTGACTAGCATCTGGTGGCAATTCGCGATCGCCCTCATGGTTTTGTGGCTCGTTGTACGCTTTGTGCTGAGCCTGCCCAGTCCTCGAGAACCGTCCGATTCCCGGGGAGATCCATTGGCGGGTGTACGGGCACCCGAAAGACGGGGTCCGCAGAGTCGATCTGGCGCGGTAGCATTGGCGGGGCCGGACGAGGATGACGAGAATCGCAGTTTTCCTCCGCGAAAATCGTAGCGCGTCTTATGCGATGTCCACCGGTGGAATAACCTTAGTGATCTCATGTCGAACGACGAACAACACATGCGCAGAGCGCTGGAGCTGGCGCGAGCTGGCATAGGGCTCGTCTCGCCAAATCCCGCAGTGGGCGCAGTCATAACGGACCGATCGGGCCGCGAACTTGGAACTGGCACGCACACCTATGACGGCATCAAGCATGCAGAGATTCTGGCGCTCGAAAAAGCAGACAAGCGAGCGCGTGGTGCAACTCTCTACCTGAATCTCGAACCATGCTCGCATCAAGGCCGCACTCCTCCCTGCGCCGATGCCGTGATTGCGGCTGGAATCAGCCGCGTAGTCTGCTCCATGCAAGATCCCAATCCACAGGTGGCCGGTCAAGGATTCTCGAAGCTCCGCGCCGCCGGAATTGAAGTCGAAACCGGCCTATGTCAGACAGAAGCAAAAAAGCTGAACGAAAGTTTTGCCAAATTCATCCGTCAAGCGAAGCCGCTGGTCACGCTGAAATCGGCGATGACCCTGGATGGAAAAATCGCTGACGCCACGAAACCAGGTATCGATCCGTGCGCAACCGCATCTCCAATGGAAGGCGCCCGGAGCGGTTACCACTGGATCACGGGCGACCTGGCACGCCGGCACGTACAGCAACTGCGCCATCAAAGCGACGCAATTATGGTGGGCGTTGGAACGGTGATGGCGGACGATCCGCTGCTGACCGATCGCAGCGGACGGCCGCGCCGGCGCAAGCTGCTCCGAGTGATTCTCGATTCCTATCTGCGGATCCCGCTCGAATCACGAGTGATCGAGACCGCTGAAAATGATGTTCTGGTGCTCTGTTCCGCTGCCGAGGGAGAAAAGAAAGGCGCGCTCGAAGCAAAAGGAGTTCGCGTTCAGGAAATATCGTCCAGCCCGGCTGACGCTCGTCCCGACTTCGCTGCGATTGTCCGCACCCTGGGAGAATTCGAGATCACGAGCCTTCTTCTCGAGGGCGGGGCGCTGGTGAACGGCGCAGCCCTGGCGTCGGGAGAGGTTGATAAAGTGTTCCTCTTTTACGCCCCGAAAATTCTTGGCGCAGGCGCGGTGCCATTCATAGCCGGTGAGGATCTGGTCGGAAAGCCACAGTGCGTGCAGCGCTACGAGTTACATCGCTTTGGAGAGGACTTCGCGGTAGAGGGCTATCTCCGCGATCCCTACTCGGGGGGCGCATGAGTTTCATGGAACTGCGCCCAGGCTGCACTTATCCCGGAGGTAGTCAATGTTTACAGGAATTGTCGAAGAAGTTGGCAAGATCCTAAGAATAGAGCAACACGGCGAGAATCGCCGAATCATCATCGGGGCTGCAACCACGCCCAGAGAACTCAAAACCGGCGGCAGCATAGCGGTAAGCGGTGTTTGCCTCACAGCGCTTGATATCAGACCGGAATCATTCTGCGCGGACCTTGCGCCGGAGACCTGGGCGCGAACCTCATTTTCCCGCCTCCACGAGGGCGCGCTGGTAAATCTCGAGTTACCCATGAGGGCCAACGGCCGGTTCGATGGCCATATCGTCCAAGGCCACGTGGATGGCGTCGGCAGGCTGATCGAACTCGAACGCATAGCCGATTCCCGGAACTGGTGGCTGCATATTCAAATTCCGTCCGAGGTCCAGAAATACACGGTATTCAAGGGATCGATCACGATCGAAGGCATCAGCCTGACGGTTGCCAAGCTCGAAGAAAACCGATGTACGATCGCCATCGTTCCTCACACGGTCGAGATGACTAACCTGGGTTCGTTGAAGCCGCGAGATCCGGTGAACCTGGAAGCCGATGTTATCGCGAAATATGTCGAGAAGATGACAAAACCTGAGGCGGCTCGCAACCCACTTACCGTGGATGAGTTGGTGCGGCAAGGCTTCTAACCTTCGAAGATGTGCGGTATTCCTGCAAATTGAATGCAAGACCGAAGCTCCCTTATTCTGCCTATAACATCTACAACAACAAACAACACAACAACAAACAACACAACAACAAACAACACTGTCTCTATTGCCAATTTGCTGCATTCGGAGTAGGTTTACCGGTTCCGGAGTTTAGTCCTCACGCAAGTAAAGCACTTCGACTCTACAGCTAGTTGCATTTCTTTTCTTCCCCCAATTCTTTCAGGGCGTAGTCCTGCTGCGAGGATAAGATTTGCGAGTTATGCGATTTTGCTCAGTTTCGGCGGGCAAGTTAGGGTTGGTTATCGGCACTCTGACTCTCCTGTTCACTCCGTACTTTGTGGCGGCTCAAACTTTGACCGGGAGTGCGTCCGCTGCAAACACACCGCGAAACCTAATCGCGCAACCTGTGGACGAGTCCCGGTTGACGGTGCTCGAGGGAAACACTCATCCGCTCACGCGCCGTCAGACTGACCTGGGCGCGGCGCCCGCGAGCTTACCCATGGAGCGCATGCTGCTTGTCCTGAAACGTAGTCCGGAACAAGAACTCGCTCTCCGCACGATGCTCGACAGCCAGCAGGACAAGAATTCTCCCAACTATCACAAGTGGCTGACTCCTGAACAATTCGGCGAACATTTCGGACCAAACGACAGCGACCTGCAGACGGTCACGGCGTGGCTTCGATCCCATGGGTTCCGAGTCGAAGCACCCTCCGGCGGTCGAACCGTGATCGAGTTCTCCGGATTCGCCAGCCAGGTCGAGCAGGCGTTTCACACGGCCATTCACAAATATCAGGTCAATGAGGAGGAGCACTCGGCCAACACCGTTGATCCCTCGATTCCCTCCGCCCTGGCACCGGCAGTAAAAGGCGTTGTCTCGCTCCATAACTTCCCGCGCCATTCTTACGCCACTCTGCTGGGAACGCCGATGCAAGCCTCACCACGCCAAAGTACACCTTTGCCTCTGTTTACTTTCACGCCACAGCAAACCACCTACTATGGCCTTGGTCCGACTGACTTCGCGACGATTTACAACGTGTTTCCACTGTGGAACGCGGGCATCGATGGCACCGGACAGACCATCGCCATCGTGGGCGAGACGAACATTCATCTTACTGACGTGGCGAACTTCCGCAGCCTTTTCGGTTTGCCTGCCAACGTTCCGAATATCGTCCTAAATGGACCTGACCCCGGGGTAGACGGAGATGAGACCGAAGCCTTGCTCGACGTTGCGTGGTCGGGGGCTGTCGCGAAAAACGCCACGATCGACCTCGTCGTTTCCGCCTCCACGGAGAGCTCGCTCGGCGTCGACCTTTCTGCTCTCTACATCGTCGACAACAACCTCGCTCCGGTGATGAGCGAAAGCTATGGTGAATGCGAAGCCGCCCTCGGAAATGCCGGCAATGCCTTTTACAACGCGCTCTGGCAACAGGCAGCGGCCGAAGGCATCACCGTGCTGATCGCGGCGGGCGACGGCGGTTCCGCCAGCTGCGACAATTTCAACACCGAATTCACCGCGGCGGACGGATTGGCGGTCAGCGGATTTGCTTCAACACCCTACAATGTCGCGCTCGGTGGCACCGATTTCGATCAGACGCCGGCGACTGCCTCCACTTACTGGAGCGCGACGAACAATGCGGCCACGGGCGCATCCGCCCTCTCCTACATTCCGGAGACCACCTGGAACGATTCCTGCGCCGGCTTCGGATTCGCGCAATGTCTTGATAGCTCCAATTTCCTGGATATTATTGCCGGGAGCGGCGGCCCGAGTAATTGTTCTACCCAAGGCAGTAATGGCACGTGCCTTTCCGGCTACAGCAAGCCCACGTGGCAGACGGGCACCGGAGTGCCACCTGACGGAGTGCGCGACGTGCCCGACCTCTCTCTTTTCGCCAGCAACGGCTTCAATCAGAGCTTTTACATCCTCTGCGAGGCCGATGCGGGGGTTTTTGGTGCGCAGGAAACGTGCAGCCTGACCAACTTTACTTTTGTAGGCGTTGGCGGTACCTCGGCTTCGGCACCGACCTTTGCGGGCATTATGGCGCTGGTCGATCAGAAAATGGCGGCGCAGGGATCCAGCGCGCGGCAGGGGAATGCCAACTATGTTCTCTACAAACTGGCGGCACAGAACGGTGCAAGCTGTGATTCGTCGACGGTCGCAGTCACCGGAAGTTCCTGCATTTTTTACGACATCACAAAAGGAAACAACGCGGTACCCTGCAATCCCAACACGCCGGATTGCGGCACGGCGCCGGCTAACGGTTATGGGGTTCTGGTAGACCCCAACCATCCAGGCAATCCCGCATGGCTCGCAGCCACAGGCTATGACATGGCAACCGGCCTGGGATCGGTCAATGCCGCGAACCTTGTGAACCAGTGGAGCACGACAAGCTTCACGCCCAGCACCACCACGTTTACCAGTCTCTCGCCGACGAGCATCAAGCATGGCCAGCCAGTCAGCATCAGCGCCACGGTGGCTCCGCAATCCGGATCGGGTGCACCGACGGGGTCGGTCTCGCTCGTCGCCGCGCCGGCAGGCGGCAGTGTTGGCGCTGGCGTCTTTCCATTGAACTACGGCGTTGCCAGCGGTACCACCACGGTGCTTCCTGGTGGAACCTATAACGTGGCCGCCCATTATGCGGGCGATTCAAAGTTTGGAGCGAGCGACTCGTCGCCGATTCAGGTCACTGTTGGCAAGGAGAACAGCGAAGTGCAGGAGACGCTGGTCCGGCTGAACCCGACGACATATACATTCGAGCAGTTAGGCAGCTCCGTGCCTTACGGCACGATATTCTTCCTGCGCGGCGAGGTGACGAACGCGGCGGGCGCTTCCTGCGGGCCCAATCCGCAAGAGACGCAAGTTCAGTGTCCCACAGGAACCGTGAGTTTCACCAATAACGGAAAGGCTCTCGATGCCGGAAGCTACGCTCTCAACACCCAGGGCTATACCGAGGACCAGACGCTGGCTTCCGAATTCACGGCATTAGGAAGTTATGCTCTCGAAGCGCAGTACAGCGGCGACAACAGCTATAACTCGAACGCAACCACATTGAACGCGACAGTGACCCAGGGAGTAACTGACACGGAGTTCGATATTTCCGGCCTTAGCCCGATGTATAACGGGACCACGACGGTCTATGTCGCCGATTCGGGTCAGTCGTTCAACCTCGACGCGGTGGTATACGCGTGGAGCATTCTCCAGGCTCCGACCGGAGCTATTTCGATTTTCGAAAATGGCAATCCGCTCTCCGGGATTTCGTACATCCCGAGGAACGGAAGCATAAGCGGAAACTACTCGACCGGCGTCTTCGAGTGGGCCTATCTCGCCGGTCATCCCCCTCCTCTTACCATCGATACGGCGGGGAATTACACCTTCACCGCTTCCTACTCCGGAGACGCGTACTACGTTGCGTCCGCGAGCACGTACTCGATCCCGGTCACGGTTCTCGACACGACCTTCAATATTTCGTCTCCCATATCAAACGTGACTATCACTGCGCCCGGCCAATCTGGTACTGCAATGGTTACCCTGCTCGGGACCGATAACTTCTTCGGTCCGATCAACCTCACCTGCACGCTCCCTGCTGCCATGGCGGAAGCGACCTGCCCGGCG
>Ga0181522_10001290_pt1 | contig 15493 bp, 15 predicted proteins | sample PEATcosm2014_Bin_27_FD_121103 | JGI IMG/M metagenome (GOLD analysis project Ga0181522, IMG submission 121103) | Peatland microbial communities from MTU Mesocosm Facility, Houghton, MI, USA - PEATcosm2014_Bin05_10_metaG | ecosystem: Environmental > Terrestrial > Soil > Wetlands > Peat | place... | reverse complement strand
CTCACCCCTGCCCCTCTCCCGAACGGGAGAGGGGTGGAGGGTCAGTCGTCTTTCGACAGCGGGAGCGCCGAGGTCGGCGCGCTGTCGACGTCGTCGGGCGGCAGCACCGGCGGCGGCGCAGGGCGGACTTGGAAGGCCAGCGGCGGCGGGATCGCCGCCGACGGGCCGTGCAGGTCGAGCGGGCCGGCGTTCGGCCGCAGGCTGGCGCGGGCGACGTCCATGGGTTCTTCGAGATCGGGCGCCGGCGGCAGGCCGTCGGGCCTTGCGGGCAGCGGCTGCAGGTCGGGCGGCGGGTTCGGCCGGCAATAGCGGCGCGGCCCGGTCGAGGTCGAGCCGTGCATCGCCAGGTCGAGATGGAAATGGTTGTAGTGGAAGACGTCGGCCCCTGGCCCGAGCACGGTGGTGAAGTGCTGGCAGGCGCCAGCGTGGACCTCTCGCAGGAACGCCGCCTCCTGAGTGTCGGTCTTCTTCCAGTCGCGCACGATGACGATCTCGCGGCCGTCAGCAAGACGGAAGCCGGAGACGTCGATCGCGTTGCCGAACGAATGCTCGGACAGCGGCGCGCCGTACATGTTGTCGACGCTGCGGCAGGAATAGGCGCCAAACGCCTCGAGTTCGACGACATTCTGGCCGAAGTCCGCCTGGGCGTAGGGCTGGACGACGTCGGCGAGCCAGCTTTCGAGCGCGACGACCAACGGACAGCCGATCGTTACGTTCTTGTCGACCGCGACCGCCCCTTCGGCCAGCGCCGAAACCTTGAACGGGTGGGTGAGGCCGCAGACGCCCGGTCCGTCGATTTCCGGCTGCGGCTCGATGTAGGCGGAAGGCCTCACCAGGTCGCGAGCGAGGCAGTAGTTCTCCGCCTGGGTGCGCCAGGCCGGGCGCTCGGCGCGCTCCAGCCAGCCGCAGCCGGCGAGCGACAGCAGGGCCGCGCCCAACGCAACTCTTGGCCAAACGCTACGCGCCATTGCCTCAGAATGAACGCTTCGCCTAAAGAAAGGCTAAACCATCCCTGCGGCCATGCTGGCGCCGCAGTTCGCCGCCAAACCGGCGCTTCGCCCGCGGCCCCAGCCTGGATCCGTTCGTGAATTCCGCTTCGCCCGCCCGTCGACTGGCCGTCGCCCTGCTCCTCATCGCGACGTTCGCGTTTCTCCCCGCCGCCGCCGCCGCCCATCCCCACGTCTGGGTGACGGTGCGCAGCACGATCGGCTTCGCCCCGGACGGCAAAGTCGTCTCGGTGACCCACGATTGGGTGTTCGACGAGATGTATTCGTCCTTCGCCACCCAGGGGCTCGCCAAGCCGGGCGAACTGGTCACGCGCGACATCTTCGCGCCGTTGGCGCGCCAGAACGCCGGCGGACTGGCCGAAATCGGCTATTTCACCACGCTGAAGATCGGCGGCAAGACGGCCGAGTTCGGGCCGGTCAAGGACGGCGACTATTGGATGGAGGAGCGGCCCGACCATCTCGTCGCCTTCCATGTCGACCTGCGCCTGAAGACGCCGACCGCGCCCGGGCAATATTTCTCGCTGCTGGTCGCCGACCCCGAATATTTCATCGACTTCGAGTACGACGACAACGACCCGATCGCGCTCGCCGCCGCCCCCTCCGGCTGCTCAGCCTCGATCGCCAAGCCGAAGCCGCTCGAAGGCCAGGACCAGCAGAAGCTCAGCGAATCCTTCTTCACCAACATGGCGCCGGGGACGAACTTCGGCTTCAAGATGGCGAGCCGTGTGATCGTCGCCTGCCCATGATTCGCTTCGTCTTCCCGCGCCGCGCCGCGCCCGCCCTTTTCGCAGCTTGTGCAGCGCTCGCCGCGCCGCCGGCCTTTGCTCAGATTGCGCAGCGCCCGTTCATGGTCGGCGGCGGCGAGGGCGGCGGCGGCGCAAGCGGCGGCCTCACCGGCTGGCTGATCGAAATGCAGTCGCAACTGACGCGGCTGATCGCCGCCAATCTGCACGCGCTGCACGGCAACCCAGCGGCGATCTGGGGTCTTGTCGGCTTTGGCTTCGCTTATGGCGTCTTCCACGCCGCCGGCCCGGGCCACGGCAAGGCGGTCATCGCTTCATACATGATGGCGAGCGATCGCGCGCTGAAACGCGGCATCGTCCTCGCCTTCCTCGCCGCGACGCTGCAGGGCGCGGTGGCGGTGGCGCTGGTGGGCGTGGCGGCGTTGATCTTCAACGCCACGGCGATGGAAATGAACGCCGCCGCCAACTGGCTGGCGCTGGCGAGTTGCAGCGGCGTCATCGCCATCGGCCTGTGGCTGACCGTGACCAAGGGTCGCGCCCTCCTTTCGGCGCTGAGGGTGCGCTTCGCCCATCGCGCCGCACTTGCCGCCGTGCCGGCCTACGCCGATGCGCCTTGGCGGCCGGCAACCGGCTCCGGCGCCGCCGCGGCGTTCCGCGCCGGCCCGCCGGACGGTCTGGGGACGGCGGCCGACGACCCTGCCGCCTGCGGACATTTGCACGCGCCCGACCCGGCCACGCTCGAAGCGGGATTTTCCTGGCGCGGCGCCGCCGCGACAGTGCTGGCGGCGGGTTCGCGGCCATGTTCGGGCGCGATCCTCGTGCTCGTCTTCGCCCTGGCGCAGGGGCTGTTCGCCGCCGGAGTCGCCGCGGTCGTCGCCATGTCGTTCGGCGTCGCGCTGACGACCGGGGCGCTAGCTTTCGCGGCGGTGTTCGCCAAGCGTCTGGCGATGCGGATGGCGGCGGGCGACGATTCGCGCATCGCGCTCGCCGCGCGAGGAGTCGAGTTCATCGCCGCGCTGCTGGTGGTCGCGTTCGGCCTCGCGCTGCTGCTTGTCGCCGGCCGCGGGGCATAGTCCGTCCCTCGATCGCCTTGCCGCTGTCGCAGCCGGCGACTACAAGCGCCGGCATGGCCGCGACTTCCGACGAACTTCTCGCCTACCTCGTATCTCTCGGCGTCGCTGCTTCGACCGTCGAACACCCGCCCCTGCACACGGTCGAGGAATCGCAGGCTTTGCGTGGCGACATTCCCGGCGGCCACGTCAAAAACCTGTTCGTGAAGGACAAGAAGGGCCGGCTATTCCTGCTGGTGCTCGGCGAAGGGGCGCCGGTCGATCTCAAGCGCGTACACGAGCGCATCGGCGCGCAGGGGCGGGTTTCGTTCGGCTCGGCCGAACTGCTGGAGGCGGTCTGGGGGGTGAAACCGGGCGCGGTGACCCCGTTCGGCGCGATCAACGACCCGGAAGGCCGGGTCACGGTCGTCCTCGACGCGGAGATGATGCGGCACGAGCGGTTGAACTTCCACCCGCTGGTCAATACGCGCACCACCGGCCTGGCGAGCGCCGACGTCGTCAAGTTTCTGCGCGCCGCCGGCCACGAGCCAGTGGTCGTGGCGCTCAGCGCCGAAAGCGTTGAATAATCCGGGCGGCGACGCCATTTAGGTGCGGTTGGGCCCCCTGAGGGCCGTTTTGGAGAGACGTGACGATGGCCAACAGCGACGGCGCGGGCGCCCCGACCCCGGTCAAGGAGGTGACGACGGCGTCGTTCCGGGCCGACGTCCTCACCGCTTCGACGCGCCAGCCGGTGCTGGTCGACTTCTGGGCGCCATGGTGCGGGCCGTGCAAGCAGCTTGCGCCGGCGCTGGAGAAAGCCGTCGCCGATTCCGGCGGAAAAGTCGCGCTGGTCAAGATGAACATCGACGAGCATCCGCAGATCGCCGGCCAGCTCGGCATCCAGTCGATTCCGGCGGTGATCGCCTTCGACAAGGGCCAGCCGGTCGACGGCTTCGTCGGCGCGCTGCCCGAGAGCCAGGTGCGCGGCTTCATCGAGCGGCTGGTCGGGCCGCTGACCGCCGCGGCCGACGAGCTTGTGGCCGAAGCGGAAGCGGCCGCCGCCAAAGGCGACGCCGCCGGCGCCGCCGCGCTCTACGCGCGCGTGCTCACCGAGGACGAAAGCAACCTCAAGGCGATCGCCGGCCTGGCGAAACTGCATGTCGAGGCCGGCGACCTCGATCAGGCCAAGGCCGTGCTGTCGATGGCGCCGCCGCCCGCCGCGGGCCGTGAACCCGACCCGGCGATCGCCGCCGCCGCCGCGGCGCTGCGGATCGCCGAGCAGGCCTTGGCGATCGGCGACCTCGCGCCGCTGGAAAAGGCGATCGCCGAGAACCCCGACAATCACCAGGCGCGTTTCGACCTCGCCCTGGCGCTCAACGCCAAGGGACGGCGCGACGAGGCCGCCGACGCGCTGCTGACGATCTTCAAGCGCGACCGCAAATGGAACGACGAGACGGCGCGCAAGCAACTGCTGCAGTTCTTCGAGGCGTGGGGCCTGATGGATCCGGCGGCGGTGGCGGCGCGCCGCAAGCTGTCGGCAATCCTGTTTTGACCCGCTGGCCGTACGCGAGCGTGAATTGAGCGTCATGAAGCTTTATCGAGACTATCGCCGCCCGAGCGACATGCCGGACGTGTTGCCGCTGTTCCCGCTCGACGGCGCGCTGCTGCTCCCGCGCCGGCCGATCCAACTCACCGTGTTCGAGCCGCGCTATCTCGAAATGCTCGATGACGCGCTGGCGGGCGAGCGGCTGATCGGCGTCATCCAGCCGCTCGCCGGCGACGACGCCGACGCCAAGTCGCCGGAACTGTTCCCGGTCGGTTGCGCCGGGCGGATCGTCCAGTACGCCGAGATCGGCGACAAGCGCTGCTTCCTGACGCTGATGGGGGTCGCCCGCTTCCGCGTCGCCAGCGAGCGCGCAGTCAAGACGCGCTACCGCTCGATCGTCCCGGACTATTCCGACTTCGCCGACGACTTCACCGAGGGCGTTGGCCAGGCCGCGGTCGACCGCAAGGCGCTGGTCGACGCCCTGCGCGCCTTCGCCGAGGCGAACGAAGTCGGCGTCGACTGGGACGACATCGAGAAAGCGTCGAACGAGACGCTGGTCAACGCGCTGGCGATGATGAGCCCCTACGGCGCCAGAGAGAAGCAGGCGTTGTTGGAGGCGCACGATCTCAAGTCGCGGGCCGAAATCCTGGTCGCGATCTCGCAGGTCGAACTCGCCCGCAACCCCGACGCGCCGCAACATCTACACTGACGAGCCGCCTCGCCCTGCGCTCTCAGCGGGGAGAAGGAAGCGCATCCGCCATGCGCCGTCCGCTCGAGCGATGCACCGCGAGCGTCAGCGGGGTGCGCGACTTCGGAATCTTGCGGATGAAGTTGTAGCGCGCGACGTGGTAGCTCGGGTCGAAGCCGTAGAAGTTGCGCTTCATCCGCTTCAGCTCTTCCTCGCGATAGGCGGCGAGCGGCTTCAGCGCCTCGTCGGCGGCGCGCGCGGCCCGCTTGGCTTCGAGCCGGCGGGAAAGATCCTGCGTATCGGCGGCGCGCGCCAAGGCGCGCTCGCGGATTGCGGCGTCGGCGCCGGCGAGGTCGCCAGGCAGCCGCTCTCTGGCGAGGCCGAGCCTCAGCGCCTCCTCGATTCCCATTGGCAGCCGCGCCGCGGCGATGAGGCGCGCACGCTCGGCGCCGACCCGCTTCGGCAGCAGATAGGTCCAATATTCCGAGCCGTAGAGATTGCCCATGTCCTTGTAGTGCGGATTGAGGATCACGTTGTCGCCCATCCACACTTCGTCGGCGGCGAGCGACAGGAAAACGCCGCCAGCGCCGGCATTGCCGCGCAAGGCCGAAATGGTCCAGACGTCCTCGGCGCGCGCGATGCGCTCGACCAGATCGTTCATCGCGTTGATATTGCGCCACGACTCGTCAGCAGGTGAAGCGGCCGCCTCAATGGCGCCGAGGTGCAGGCCGTTCGACCAGCAATCGGCGCCGCCGGTGAGCACGAGCACGCTGGGATGGCGCGCCAGAGCGCGATCGACAGCCGCTGACAGCGCCTCGCAGTCGGCGGTCGAGAAGGCGCCGTTATAGAAATCGAAGCTCAAGGTCGCGACGCCGTCTTCTTCGCGCAAACGTAGCGGCGACGGTGCGGCGGCGAACGGCAGGTCGTCGAGATAGGCGGCCATCGCCAGTGTCGCCGGCAGTTTGATCTCATGCGCGCCCGGCCGTTTCGCCTGGCCGATCCAGACCGGACCGTCGACGAGCCCCACCGCGACCGCACTTTCGGCGCGCGCAAAGACTTCACCAGGCGGCCCTGCGAGGCCATGGGCGGGCTTGAGGTCATAGACGCGCCAATCGCTATCGAACACCGTCAACAGCGCGCCGGGCGCGCCGTCGGCAGCGCGAGCGATGGTGATCGCCTCGTCGACCGTGCAATGGGCGGGCTCGATGCGGCGCTGCGCTTCGCCGCAGGCTGGCCGCAGGCGACCGCGGCCAACGTTGGCGAGCATCGGCGCCTGCGTTTCGCCCGCCGCAAGCCGCGCCAGCGCTTCGAACACGCACGCCAGCGCCGCTTCGGCGACTTCGCGGCGGTAGAGGCTCGCCTTGGTCGCTTGGCGCATTGGAAATTCGCGCCACGCCCATACGGGACCGGCGTCCATTTCGCCGCGCGCCTCGAGCAGCGTCACGCCCCACACCGGTTCGCGCTCGAGGATCGCCCAGTCGAGCGCCGCCGAGCCTTTGTCGCCGCGCACCCCGGGATGGAGGACGAGCGAGCGCACGGAGCGCCAGACGTCTTCCGGGATCGCGCGCTTGAGAAACGGCGCCAGGACGACGTCGGGTCTGAACAGCGCGACCGCCTCGTGCGTCACCACGTCGTTGACGTCGAACTCGACCGCGACCACGTGCCCGGCCTCACGCAGCGCCACATGCAGCCGCTGCGTCAGCGAGTTGAAGCTATGGCAGAGGAGCAGGATGCGCATCATCCCTTCTCCCGCAAGCGGGAGAAGGTGGCGCGAAGCGCCGGATGAGGGCCGGCGGCGCGACTTCCCCTCGCCCCTGCCCTCTCCCGCCCGCGGGAGAGGGGGTTGCTCGCGTTCAACATATGCGCGGCAACTGCTCGCCGGCGAGCCAGTCGACGATACGGCCGCCGCCGAACGCCGTGCGCATTTCGACGAAACGGTTGGCGTCCTCGACCACTTTGCCGATCGCCGCCGAGCGTGCGCCCAGCGGATCCGCCTTCATCGCCGCGAGCACGGCGTCGGCGACGTCGGGCGCGACGATCGCCACCAGCTTGCCTTCGTTGGCGACGTTGAGCGGATCGAGGCCGAGGAATTCGCACGCCGCCGCGACTTCGGGCCGCACTGGAATCGCCTCCTCCTCCAAGCTGAAGCCGACGCCCGATTGATGCGCCAGTTCGTTGAGCGTCGCCGCAAGGCCGCCGCGCGTCGGATCGCGCATGACCCGCACGCCGGCGCCGCCCGCCGCGATGATCGCAGCCGCCAATTCGTGCAAGGGCGCAGAATCGGACAGGATCTCGACATCGAATTCGAGGTTCTCGCGCTTCGACATCACCGCGACGCCATGGTCGCCCATGGTGCCGGAGACAAGCACGACGTCGCCTGGCTTCGCGGCGTCGCTGGACAGCACGATGCCGGGCGGGGTGACGCCGATCCCGGCGGTCGAGATGAAGACGCCGTCGGCTTTGCCGCGCTCGACGACCTTGGTGTCGCCGGTAATGACCGGCACGCCGGCGGCGCGCGACGCCCGCCCCATGCTGTCGGCGATGCGCTTCAAATCGGCGAGGGCGAAGCCCTCCTCGATGATGAAGCTCGCCGAGAGGTAGAGCGGCTTCGCTCCGGCCATGGCGATGTCGTTGATGGTCCCATGCACGGCGAGCGAGCCGATGTCGCCGCCGGGGAAGAACAACGGCGACACGACATAGCCGTCGGTCGTCATCACCATCCGCCCGGCGCCGACCTCGAACGCCGACTGGTCGTTGCCGGCGCGCAGCCAGTCATTGTCGAAGGCCGAATGAAAGATGTCCTCGATCAACTGCCCCATCGCCCGGCCGCCGGCGCCATGCGAGAGATCGACGCGGCCCGACTTGAGGTCGAGCTTGCGGCGGATTGGCTGCTGGGCGCTCACGCGACCTCCTCGGGGCGCAGCGCCACGACCTCGGCGCGCAGCGCGGACTTGGCCGCCTCTCGGAAACGACCGTAGGTCCAATGGGCCGAGCAGGCGCCTTCCGGCGAAACCATGCATGAGCCCATCGGCGTGTCTGGCGTGCACAGGGTGCCGAACAGCTTGCAGTCGCGCGGCTTCTTGACTCCGCGCAGGATCGCGCCGCACTCGCAGGCCGGATTGTCGTGCGCCGGCTTCTCGGCGAGATCGAAGCGCCGCTCGGCGTCGAAGCGCTCGTAGCCGGCGCGCAGCTTCAGCGCGCCGTAAGGCACATCGCCAAGGCCGCGCCATTCGAAGCGCTCACGCAGTTCGAACACTTCGGCGACCTCCGCCTGCGCCTTCTCGTTGCCGTATTCGCTGACGGCGCGGATGTACTGGTTCTCGACCTCGTGCCGGCCCTCGTTGATCTGCCGCACCAGCATCAGGATCGCCTGGGCGACGTCGAGCGGTTCGAAGCCGGCGACCACCACCGGCTTCTCGAATTCCTCGGCGAAGAATCGATAGGGCTGCAGGCCGATGACGGTCGAAACGTGCGCCGGACCGATGAAGCCGTCGATCTTGACGCTGCCTAGTTCGCGCACGTCGGGACTTTGCAGGATTGTCTGGATCGCCGCCGGCGTCAGCACGTGGTTGCAGAGAATGGAGAAGTTCGTCAGACCCTTCTTCCCGGCGGCGCGGATCGCCAGCGCGGTCGGCGGCGTCGTCGTTTCGAAGCCGACGGCGAGGAACACGACTTCGCGCTCCGGCTGCTTCTCCGCGATGCGCAAGGCGTCGAGGGTCGAATAGACCATGCGAATATCGGCGCCTTCGGCCTTGGCTTTCAGCAGGCTCATGCCGCCCGAGCCCGGCACGCGCATCAGATCGCCGTAGACGCACAGCGTCACCTCCGGCCGCCGCGCGCAGGCGATCGCCATGTCAATGCGCGCGACCGGCAGCACGCAGACCGGACAGCCAGGCCCGTGGATCATCTTAACGTTCGCCGGCAGCAGGTCCTCGAGGCCGTAACGCGAGATCGCGTGCGTGTGGCCGCCGCAGAACTCCATGAAGTGATATTCGCGCGCCGGATCGGCCTCGCGGCGAATCGCCGCCGCGATCGTCTGCGCCAAGGCGCCGTCGCGATATTCGTCGACGTATTTCATCAGGCCGCCTCTCCCGCCGAAGCAAACAGCTCGAGCGTGCGCGCCGCCTCCTCGGGGTCGATCTTCGACAGGGCGTAGCCGACATGCAGCACGACGTAGTCGCCGACTTTCAGATCCTCGACCAGGGCGGTCGAGACGACCTTGGTCACGCCGTCGAGGCTGACCTTGGCCATGTCGTCGGGCAGAAGCTCCGTCACCTGGACAGGAATGGCGAGACACATGGGTTCAGTCCTCCGAAAGGGAAGCGCCGGCGCGTAGCAGGACGTGGGCGAATGCGGCCTGTCCGAGCGACACGCCGCCGTCGTTTGTGGGCGCCGCGCGCGGCAGGAATACCGCGAGGCCGCGCGCGCGCAACGCCGCGGCGAGACCATCGGCGAGCACGCGGTTCATCAAGCAGCCGCCGCCAAGTGCGATTCTGGTGAGGCCGCGCGTCGCGGCCGCGTCGGCGATCCAGGCGTCGAGCGCGGCGATCAGGGTTCCGTGGAACAATTCCGCCGCCTCGCGGCCGCGCAACTTCTCGTCGATCAGCGCGGCGAACAACGGCCGCAGAACCAGGCAGCCCTCGACGACGCTCCATAGCCCGGCGCGGGCGCGCGGGCGGGCGACGAGGGCTTCGAGCTCCATCGCCGCCTGGCCTTCGTAGCGCTGGACCAGCCGCACGCCGGCGAGCGCCGCCGCGGCGTCGAAGACACGGCCGAGGCTGGTCGTCAGCGGGAAATGCGCGCCGGCGGCGAAGCGCGCGGCGAGCCGCGCCGCGTTGGTCGCGCCGGGCAACAATTGCGCCGCCGCATCGAGCCGGCCGAGCATGGCGAGCGCCGCGACGCCCATCCGCCACGGCTCGCGCGCCGCCGCGTCGCCGCCCGGCAAGGGCAACGGTTCGAGCCAGCCGACGCGCTCCCAATTGGCGCCGTCGAGCGTGATCAGTTCGCCGCCCCATGGCCGTCCGTCGGTTCCGTATCCCTGGCCGTCGAGCGCGACGCCCAACACGGCGCCGTTCAGGCCGTGCTCGGCAACGACCGCCGCGACATGGGCAAGGTGGTGCTGCACCCGGGCGATCGGCAGGCCGGTCGCCTCCGCGGCGCGGGTCGACTGGAAATCTGGATGCAGGTCGCAGGCGGCGATTTCCGGCTCGATCGCCAGGATGCGCTTCAAATGGGCGATCGTTTCGTTGCGGAAACGGATTGTGTCGCGGTCGTCGAGGTCGCCGATATATTGCGACACGAACGCCTCGCGGCCCCGGGTCAGCGTGATCGTGTTCTTGAGATCGGCGCCGGCGGCGAGCACGCTCGGCCCCTCGACGCCGAGATCGATCGGCTCGGGGACAAAGCCGCGCGCACGGCGGATGAAGGCCGGCGCGCCGTCTAGGACCCGCATCACCGAATCGTCGGCGCGCACGACAATCTGGCGCGCGTGACCGACGACGAGATCGGCGATCGGCGCGAGACGGCGGCGCGCTTCGTCATCGTCGGCGATCAGCGGTTCGCCGCCGAAATTGGCGCTGGTGGCGACGAGCGCGAGGTCATTGGGCGCATGACGCCAGGCGGCGAATTCGGGCTCGCCAGCCAGCGCGTGCAGAACCAGCCATTGCAGCGGGGTGTAGGCGAGCATCAGCCCGATATCGGCGAGGCCGGGGGCGACACTCGGCGCCAGGGCGCCGCGGCTGCGCGCCAGCACGATCGGCCGCGGACGCGATTCGAGCAGCGCTCGCTCCGCTGGGGAGATCTCGGCGAAGCGCGCCGCGCTGGCGGCGTTGGTGGCCATCACGGCGAACGGTTTGGCTTCGCGCGCCTTCAGCTTGCGCAGCCGCGCCACGGTCGCCTCGTCGTGAGCGTCGCAGACAAGATGGTAGCCGCCGAGACCTTTAAGCGCGACGATTCCGCCCCTGCGCAAGCAGTTGGCGACGTCGGCGATCTCGGCATCGAGCTTGGGCCCGCAGACGCGGCAGGCGGTCGGCTCGGCGTGGAAGCGGCGATTGGCGGGATCAGCGTAGTCGCGGGCGCAGTCGGGGCACATTGCGAACGGCGCCATCGAAGTCTGGGCGCGATCGTAGGGCAGCGCACGCGTCAGCGTGAAGCGCGGCCCGCAATGGGTGCAATTGACCAGCGGATAGCGATAAAAACGGCTCGCCGGATCGAACAGCTCGCTCAGGCATGCCTCGCACACGGCGACGTCGGCTCCGATGCGGGTCAGCGACGCGCCCGCCGCCGTGGCGGCGATGACAAACTCAGAGCCCCCGGCGAGCGGCAGTTCGGCGACGTCGAGCGAATCGACACAGGCAAGCGGCGGCGGCGCGAGCCGCAGCGCGTGGACAAACTGGTCTGCGCCGGCGCCCTCGACCTCGATCAGCACGCCCTCGGCGTCGTTGCGCACGAAGCCGCTGAGGCCGAGCCGCGACGCGAGGCCGTAGACGTGCGGGCGGAAGCCGACGCCCTGCACCGCGCCCCGCACGCGCAGGCGCAGGCGCCGCTCGTGGTCTGAAGCGAGGTTGCGAAGCGCGGTCATCTTACGCCTTGGCCAGTGCTGCGGCGCGCCGCGCGGCGGAGGCTTCGATCCAGGCGACAAAAGCCGCCAAGCCTTCGCCGGTCTTGGCCGAAACGACCAGCGTCTGCAAGTGCGGATTGATGCGCAGCGCGTTGGCGAGGCAGAGCCCGACATCGAAATCGAGATGCGGCAGCAAGTCGGACTTGTTGAGCAGCAGCAGGTCGGCGGCGGCGAACATGTCGGGATACTTGAGCGGCTTGTCCTCGCCCTCGGTCACAGACAGCACCACCACCTTGTGCGCCTCGCCAAGATCGAAACCAGCCGGGCAGACAAGGTTGCCGACGTTCTCAATGAACAGCGTCGAGTTCGGCTCGGGATCGAGCGTTTCGATCGCGTGGCCGACCATGTGGGCGTCGAGGTGGCAGCCCTTGCCGGTGTTGATCTGGATCGCCGGCGCGCCGGTAGCGCGAATGCGCTCGGCGTCGTTCGAGGTCTGCTGATCGCCTTCGATGACGCTGACCGCCAGGCGCCCTTTCAGCGCCACGATCGTTCGAGCAAGCAAGGCCGTTTTGCCCGAGCCGGGGCTGGAGACGAAGTTCAGCGCGAACACGCCCTTGGCGGCAAGCGCGCGGCGGTTTTCGCGCGCGTAGGCGTCGTTCTTCGACAGAATGTCGCGCTCGATCGCGACCATCCGCTCCTGGCTCACGCCCGGCGCGTGCGCGCCGGCTGGGCCCCGCCCGTAGTCGATCGCCCCCTCGTCGTGATGATGGGGCCCGTGATCATGGGAATGGTCGTGGACGTGATCGTGGGGATGCGCGTGTTCGGCCACAGGCTTGTCCTTGTCCAGGACGACCTGCGCTTCGCCACATCCGCATACGCTGCACATCAGGCGATCTCCATTTCGCGCACTTTCAGTTCGTCACCGGCGGTCATCTGCACCCGGAAACCGCCACATTCGGGGCAGGCGGCGAAGCGCTCGGCGAGCGCGACCGTCTTGCCGCAATCGGGACACCAGCCGGCGCCCGGCAGGCGCGCGATCTCCAGCCGCGCGCCTTCGGCGAGCGTGCCGCGCGAGACCGCGGCAAAGCAGAATTCGAGCGCCTCGGGCTCCACATGGCTTAACGCGCCGACGTCGACGACGACGCGGGTCACCCGCTCAGCGCCTTCCTTGCGCGCCGCTTCGACGGCGATGTCGACGATGCTCTCGGTCAGCGACATTTCATGCAACGGTCGGCTCCTCGAGCGCAACTTTCGGCGCGGCAAAACGTCCGCCGTCGCTGGCCAAAAGGGAAGGCGACCGGCGCACGTTCCGCGAGTCCGAGCCAGCGCGCTGGACGGGGCGACGCCCCCGCCCGCCGTCGCGCGAGACTGTCAGTCGCCGCCTCGCGCCGTCAACGCCAATCGGCGGACGCCGATTGGCCATTGTCGCGATGTTCATCGACACTCTCGAGCTCGCTTTCCTCAGACCCAAAGACCCCATGCTCCCCACAGGGTCATTTGCCATCAGAAGCAACGAAAAATCCTTGATCTCCGGCAACATCGGCCGTTGCGGGGCCGGCGCGCAAAAATCGGCCCCGCCATGAGAACGGAGCCGATTGGTTAGGCGCAGTCCGCCGATGGACGGGCGAATGGGCTTCAGAAAGTGCCGCTTTGCTGGCAGCGCCAGACAAAAGTGCGCCGCGCCGGGCCGTCGAGGCCCATCTGGTCGGCGCGCAGATCGCACCCGGCGACCCGCGGCGCCGCGCCAGATCCGCCCGAATTGCCGGGGCCGTTCGGCCCGCCGCCGGGGTGGCCGCCGTTGCCGTCGCCGCCGGTCGCCATGGCGAAAGCGGCCGCGCCCCCGAGGGTGAGAAACGCTGCGACGGCCGCCGCAGAGAGCACTGGAATGATGCGCGTCATGGTCTCTCTCCTGTTCAATTGTCGAGACGTCGCCGCCACCGGCGAGCCTTCCTCCGCGCTTTACGGGATGCGGATTGAAACGAGACGCCCGAGGGGACTAAACTCGGCCGCGGTATGACTGGCGGCGATCCATTCGATTTGCGGCGCTTCGTCGACGCGCAGGCGCGCATCTACGACATCGCGCTCGACGAGATTGCGACCGGGCGTAAGCGCAGCCATTGGATGTGGTTTGTGTTCCCGCAGTTGCGTGGGCTCGGCCGATCGCCGACGGCGCAAATGTACGGGATCGGCTCGCTCGCCGAGGCGCGCGCCTATCTCGCCCATCCTTTGCTTGGCGCTCGGCTGCGCGAATGCGTCGAGGCGGCGCTGGAGCATAGCGGGCGGCCGTTGGTCGAAATTTTCGGTTCGCCCGACGATCTCAAGTTTCGTTCGTCGATGACCTTGTTCGAACGCGCCGCCGGGCCGGGCGAACCACTGTTCCAGACGGCGATCGATCACCTGTGCGCCGGACGACCGGACACGACGACGCTGGACCTGCTCCGCGAAGACGCGAGATAACGCCTGCCAGCCTCTCTCGCTGAAAGCGGGGAAAGGGGTCTGTCGCTCCTATCAGAAAAGGACGCCAGAATGAACCGTTCGCTCTTTGCGCTTGCTGTTCTGCTCGCCGCGCTTTCGCCCGCGGCGGCGCGCGCCGCCTCGCGGCCAGCGGTCGAGGCCGAGCATGGCATGGTCGTCGCGTCCGAGCGCCGTGCTGCGGAGATCGGCGCTGACATCTTGCGCCAGGGCGGCAACGCGATTGACGCGGCGGTCGCGGTCGGCTTCGCCGAGGCGGTGACCAACCCTTGCTGCGGCAACATCGGCGGCGGCGGGTTCCTCGTCGCCCATCTTGCGGCGACCCATCGCGACGTGTTCATCGACTTCCGCGAGACCGCGCCAGCGGCGGCCACCAAGGCGATGTATCTCGACGCCTCCGGCGCGCCGATCGCGGGGGCCAGCCTCGACGGCTGGCGCGCCGTCGCGACGCCGGGCACGGTCCTCGGCCTCGACGCGGCGCTCAAGGAATACGGCGCGATGAGCCGCGACAAGGTCATGGCGCCGGCGATAGCGCTGGCGCGCGACGGCTTCGTTCTCGACCGCGCCGACGCCGATATTTTGCAGGCGTTCGCGCCGCGCTTCAGAAGCGATCCCGAAGCGGCGAAGATCTTCCTGCATCCAGACGGCTCGCCGCTCCAGCCGGGCGACCGCCTGATCCAGAGCGACCTCGCCGCGACTCTGCAGGCGATCGCCGACCAGGGCCCGGACGCGTTTTATCGCGGCGCGATCGCCCAGAGAATCGACGCGGCGATGCACGCCAACGGCGGCATCATCTCCGCCGCTGATCTCGCCGCCTACAAGATCGGCGAAGCGCTGCCGCTCGCCTGCGACTATCGCGGCTTTCGCTTCGTTTCGGCCCCGCCGCCTTCCTCCGGCGGCGTGACCTTGTGCGAGATCCTCAATGTCCTCGAAGGCTACGACCTCCAAGGGCTCGGATTCCATTCGGCGGCCAGCGTGCATCTGATGGTCGAGGCGATGCGTCACGCCTTCATGGACCGCAATACCTATCTCGGCGACCCGGCCTTCGTCAGCAATCCGCTCGACCGCCTGCTGAGCAAGGATTACGCGGCGCGCATCCGCGCTGCGATCCTGCCCGACAAGGCGACCCCGTCGCAGGAGGTGCTGCCCGGCGTCGCGCCGCACGAGAAGAGCGAGACGACCCACTATTCGGTGATCGATCGCGACGGTGACGCTGTCGCCGTCACTTACTCGCTCAACGGCGGCTTCGGCGCCACTGTCATTCCGCCCGGGACTGGCGTTCTCCTCAATGACGTGATGGACGATTTCACCATCAAGCCCGGCGTCGCCAATCTGTTCGGCCTGGTGCAGGGCGAAGCCAACGCGATCGCGCCGGGCAAGCGGCCGCTGTCGTCGATGGCGCCGACGCTGGTCGAGAAGGACGGACAGG
>Ga0181522_10001289_pt1 | contig 15498 bp, 16 predicted proteins | sample PEATcosm2014_Bin_27_FD_121103 | JGI IMG/M metagenome (GOLD analysis project Ga0181522, IMG submission 121103) | Peatland microbial communities from MTU Mesocosm Facility, Houghton, MI, USA - PEATcosm2014_Bin05_10_metaG | ecosystem: Environmental > Terrestrial > Soil > Wetlands > Peat | place... | reverse complement strand
TTGACGACGCCTTGAACGAAGTTCGAACTTGCCCCGAGCTCTTCCTGCTGGCGTTTGATGAATTCGATTTTCTGGCCGATGGACGAAAACAATTTTTCAGCGCCCACCAGCACCGCGCCGGCGGCGAACATGCGCCCGATCTGATTATTGAAGGACGCGGCAAAAGACGTGCCCCAAGCCTTTATGGTGTTCCCGGCCCGGCCAAGGCCGGCAGTCACCGCCGAGGCGTCAACCCCAAGCCGGATAAGTATTTGGTCAAAGTTCATCAGTTCAAATCAAATGTTGCCTTGCCGTTTTTTAAATCGTCAAGCGTGAACCGCTTCTCCAGCAATCCGTTCAGAATTTCCTGTTTAATCCGGTCTGTCCGCTGGTTGAAATTGGGCAAATTCGGATTTTTCCGGTGCATGATGGCATTGAGTTTTTGAAACATCTTCGGCACACCGATGGCCCAAACATCCGCTTCGCTGCAATGATATTCGCTTTGGAGCGTGTCAAACCAGCCCGTCAAATATGTCAGGGATGATTCTGCTCCGCCCTTGATGGTTGGCGGCGCATCGGCGAACATTTTGTCGATGTATTTGAAGCAGGCAATGACCGCCGGCTCGGACGTGCGTGGAATGTCCTTACAAAACAAACGGTGAACTTTTCGTCCGTGCAGGAATGCGGCGATTCGTTTGGATTTTCCCGGCTTGAATTGTGGGGATAATATCCAAAGGAAAAGTGCAAGGTCTTTTTCGGTTGGCTCACATCGGTTGATGAACGGGCTTCGCTCGCGCTCCAATAGGACGTAATCGCACACCGTCATGGTGCGGATTTTTATTCCACAAATGTCATGCAGCAATTCCAGCCAGCCGTCTTGTCGCGTGCGAAACTGTTCATTCCTTGCTTTCGCAACCGCTTCTTTGACGCCGGGGATGTCGTCCAGTCGCAACGCTTTCATTACGATGAATATCCGTAAACCCGCTGTCCTTTGATGTTCTGCTTCCAGTATTCGCCAACCCTGAAGGCCGGTGATACTTCCTCAATCCACCAGGTGAACCCGTAATAGGGGTCGGCAAAAGTTTCGCCCTTGAGAATGATTACCGGATTTCCGGCATTCAGCGGGCATTGCGCGACGGCGCTGAACGTTACAAAGTCGCTGACACCAGCCGCTTTTATCGGCGCTCCGATTTGGTTTGATTGCAGGATTTTTTTGGATGGGTCAGTGACCATGAAATCCTCAAGAATCACGTTCCCAGCCGCACTGATGTTTGCGATAAATGCGCCGTGGCCGACGCCCTCGTTGTAAAATGCCGTTTGTTCAGATGTAGCCATAGTTTTGTGTTTTGTTGGTTGTAAAGTTAATGGTTCAAAGTCATGGTTCCGTTTCCTGATCCGATGGTGAATTTGCCGTTGCCCGCATTAAGCGCCAGCATTCCATTTGTGTTGACTGAGCTGTTTTGAGACAAGGCGACAAGCCAATGCGGATAAGGCGCTTCGTAGGCTGAGAATCCCCCGCTTGGAGCATTGGTGAAAAAGTTCTTTCCGAGCGTTGTCATGCCGTCCAACTGCTCAACTGGAATCAAAGTGTTCACGTCGTAATTGGCGAAGATGTAGGCGTTTGTTGGCGGGTCGCCATTCGATGGATTGGTCTGGATGGCCAAATCAACCGTGCCGTTTTGGAGGACTGTATTTGAATAGACCATGGCCCCGACGCCGCCGCGAATATTGGCGATGCGGCTTCCGCCGTTTGCGATTGAAACGAAGTTGAAAATATTATCGTAAATCTTCAGCCCGACGGCGTTGGTTGGATTGGAATAGCCGGAGTTCACCGAGTCGCCGTGCATGTCGTTATTGTCCAAATATGTCCCCGGCATGTTCTCGTTATAGAGGCTGTGCCTGACGATGTAGGTCGAAGGAATCTCCGTGTCGAAGGCGATGTAGGGGATCTGGAGATTGGCGTCCTCAACAATTATGTCATCTTCAAAGAAGATTGCGTTCGTGGTGTTCATCGGCCATGGCGGACCCATGCTGCCGACAAACTGGCCAAGCCAGGAGCCGCCTGCGTTGCCGAATTGGGTTGACCGGATGATGCGATTGTCGAGGAAAATGCAATGGTCAACCACACCGAATAATTCCGTAAACCAGACCGCAAACCGGAAACCGGAAAAGGTCACATAGCAGATGCGAACACGAGTCGGGCAAACCGCATTTCCATAGCCGGAATTGATGCCAATGGAAGTCTGGTTTGAATCCTGCAAAAACAGGTTCGAAATGGTCACGAAACCGTCAACATTCGGTTGCACCGTGAACAGCGGATTATCCCCCGGCGTATCGGTGGTGAACGCCTGCATATTGGTGATGCAGGTTCCGGTTGCTGAATTTGAACCGTCCCCGTAAATCGTTTGCGGCACAAGGATGTTGATTCGCTGGGGCCAGTAAGCGCCATTGGCATCGGCACGCGGGATGTGCAGGAAATCGCCGCTTTGAATCTTGTTTGTCTCAACCCAATTCACGGAGGCCCACGTCGCGTTCGTTGATGTGTAAACCGCCCCGTTGGCCACAATGGCCAGCAGCAGAATCAAGAATGTGAAAGCGCGCTTCATTGCGGATAGTCTATTTTTATTTCCGCTGTATAGGTCTGGCTTGCCACGGATGCGGCATTGACGGTTGAAATCACAAAGCTGTTGGATGGCCCCGTCGGGTTTTGAGCAACGCAAAAATGGCATAGCAAGGCTCCGTTTCCCGATGTGTTGTTTGTGCCAACCGGCGTCATCACCGGCATAAGCGCATTTGTCAGAAGCCATGGAGGGTTGCTTTTGAGCGTGAACGTAAACATTGTCGTAAGAGCGGAGACGGTTGAACTGCTGTTGCTCCAAGTCAACATCACAATGGATTGCCGGGTCATTGTGACTGCTATGTTGGTCAAAGTCGCCGCGCCAAGGTTTGTCACCCAGTTCCACGCGGAACCGGACGCCGCGCCCGACTGAAAAAGATATGCCCCGGCGGTCATTGCCCCGTTTGTGCCAGAATTGACCAGATTGGACGAGACGGTTGTCCCCGCAAAAGTCCCGGCATTCGTCACAGTCAGAGTACTAGCGAAGGACGCAGCCAGACTATAATTGTTCGTCAGGACCCCAGAGTTGACCGCCGATAATGGCTCTGAGCCGGTCAGAACTGGGGCGGCCAGAATATTCGTTACCGTCGAGGCATTCGTTATGGTTCCTCCTGTAAGATTTGCCCCGTTGTAATTGGTCATCTGTGAGGCATCACCCGAGAATGCGCCAACGAAAACGCCGTCAATCTGGCTGGCGTTGATATGGCCGCTGAGATTATTTGACGTGACGCTATTCAGGAACGCCAATGTCCCGAACTGTGATGAGTTGGTATAAGCGCCCGTTCCGGCAAGGTTCAATAGCCATTGCGGGATGCCGCTGATTCCGGTTGACCATGGCAATCCGGTCAATCCATAGGCGCTGGAATTTGTGAACATCAGATTGCCGCGATTGGTTGAGGCCAAGGCCGCGCCCGCCGCATCATAGGCGGTTGCAGTGGTATATGCTGCGCTGCCAAACAGATTTGTCACACCGACAACATAATTCGTTGTCGTTTGGAGATTGGCCAGATTGGTCGTCGCAATATCGGACAACAAAAGATTGTTTGTGGCAATCGTTGCGCCGATTGCTGCGTTGGTTCCGGCTACAAGTTGCGCATTATTCACGCCAGATGCAGCGGAAGAAACCGAGTTGACCGCATTGGAAAAGGCCGGGTCATTTGCCGCCCAAAATGACCATGCACCGACTGGCGCAACAATCAAGTCACCCGGTACGCTGAATGTGACCGCCTGATTCTGCCCCCCCAGAACCGGCAATGTCGCAAACAATATCATATATTTGAGCCAGTTCATTGATTCGTTGTCAGGACATTATTTGCAACCGTCACAATGACCGGCTTCCCCGTCACGCTGTCGATCAGAGTGATGAATCCATATCCTGGCAATTGCGCCGGCACGGGAGGAAGAACGGGCTGGATCCCCCCCGGCGTAAGCCCGCCAGCGGGCCAGACTTCCTGGCGGACTGCGATTTTTCCGTCGAACGATAAAACCGAATACTCAATATTATCGTCCGTTTTAAGGTTTTCGTCCGTGCCCATGTCCTTCAGCGGTTCGGCAATGTAATGATTTGGGAAATTAATTTCATCGCCCCATGAACCTTGGGCCAGAATGGATGTCAGTTGCCGGACATTGGCGACATATTGGTTCTGCTGAAGGTTTTCTGCGCTGTCGCCATTTTGCGGCGTTGTGACGCACATAATAGCCAGCGAAAACATCCAAACGTCATAGCGCAATCCGCCATCTGGACACACGAAGCGATGCCCTGTCGCCGCGCCGATTTTTGCCTTGATTTCGACCCGAGGCCGCTGCAACCGGAAATTCGCCGGAGCATTCTGGCGAGTAAAGGCGTTGATGTCCTGCGCGATGAAGGCGTTGCGAAAGTCTTCCTCAATGACCGGACGCAAATCCAATAATTGTTCAATCGTTGGCATGGTCTTTCGCGTGGCGCTGGACACGGATGCCTCTGGCAACGTCCCGTGAATATCCAGAAAGAACAAGGGCCAGCCTTGCCTTCACTTTTTCCTTGCGCACCTTGACGGCAAATTCAGTAACGCGGGAGAACTTTGCCGCCCCGGCGGCCTTGCTGCCAAATTCGACGCTTGGGGATTCGTTATTCTGCAACCCTCCAAGCTCGGTGATTGCCCTCGGCGTGGTGTTGTTTTTAAGGTGGCGTTCAACCCATTCCGGCCCGACCAATGATGGATCAATCTTTTTTGCCGTGGCAAACCAGGAAGCCTTAAGCCGCCCGATGCCTTTTTTAACAACCGCAACCGTCTGACGCAAAACGGCCTTGCTGGTCAGTATCTTCATCGTGATGGCCACGCGCTGTTTTTGGCGCGGATGATGGAACGAAAAAATCAACCGCATTCTCCCTTGGACTGTTTTAGAATCAAAGTAAGCCTTAGCCAATGTCTCCGGGTCTCCGTGGCGCATGTCCAAGTCTCGCGCAACGCCGAAAAGGAAGTTTTCGTCGCAGCGATACCATTTGACGAACGCATGTCCCTCCTTGCCGGGGTTGTCTTCGAAATTGTTCTGTTCTTCGCCAAGTTCGGCAAAACGGGAGCGGACGGATTTATCTATGCGCTCACCTGTCTTGGCCCTGTCCCGTGGACCGACCCGCTTCGATATTTCCACCGCCAGCAATTTTGATTCGTCGCGGACTATATGCGAAACATCGCCACCAGAGCCGATTAAAGCGTTTTGCAATCCCCGTAAAAGGAATTGCAATCCGCTGGTGTCAACTGTGGCGACTTTGACCATTAGGCGGCATTGGCGGCTGGTGTTGGTGGATTTGTCGCAGTGGCCGGAGCTTTGGCGGCTTCCGTGCGGGCGGCAATTGCAGCCGCCTGCGACGCATTGATTGTGCTCTGGGCGGGCTGATTGTTCAGCGCCAGAAATGTCTGGCGCGAATTGGAAAAGGTCTGCTTCCAATAGGGATAGTCCTCCGGGTCGAACTTTTCGGCCACGAATTGAGCGTCGGATTTCTGCGAGATTTCCAGCGGGTCGGTTAAGGCCAGCGTTGCATAAGCGAAGTCGCTGGCAGATTTGTATATTTGTAATCTTTTCATGTGTCGTTTTTTAGGTCGATTTGCACGATTTCATAATCAACCGTCAGGTAGCTCGTGTCGGGCTGCCTGACGACTGCGAACTGTTTCCCGTCGCTGGTTTGAATCCTGTCCAGCTTTACGAGCTGAGGCACATTGCCGGGCCGGTTGGTGAACCGCACCATGCGCTTGCCACGCGGGTCATTGTCCAGTTCGGTTTCGAATTGGACATCCTGTTCAATTTCAATGACGCCCGTGAACAATTTCCCGGCGCTGAGTCCGGTGAGAACCTTTATTTGTTCCCCATGGACCTGTTCCACCAGCGGAATCAATCCGTCGTTCAACAGTGTGTCGCTCAGGCTTGGCATTCAAAACTGAATTTCGGATGTGTTTTGGACCACCGTCGCATTTGTGACCGCGACTAGGGAATTAGGATTACAGACAATGGTGATTGTGTTTGTTCCCGCCGTTGGTCCCACCGTGTAATTGCGAATCTGGCCAGTGACCGAATTGCTGTAAGTCAGGCCGGAATTGCTGCTGGTCGTGGCCGAAACGGTCACGGTCACAGTGGACCGTGAGTTTGGAAGCAGGACAAATTTGCCGGTCACTAATTCGTTTGTGGTTTCGTTCAGTGCGCAGGAGTTTGTAAAAACTCCCGTGAAAACCGAATTGGACGAAGTGCATCCGATTTCAATTCCATTGGTTGATGCCACGGGCGCAAAACCAAATGTGGCTATGAAATTTGAAAGCGGGTTGAATGTGGCGTTGGTTGTCACCTGTGCCCGCAGAATCAGAAACGAAACACAGACGATGAACAGAATTGCTGCAATTATCTTTCTCATGATTACAATCCCGGCTTGCCAGCAACCTCAAGAACCAAGTTGGTTGCAAGTCCATTGGTCAACAAGTTGTCCACCTCCTGCAACGCCAAACCCTGGACGCCGAATGTGTCCACATTCGTCATTGTCCAGCTTTGGGATAGGCTTGCACCGGCATTGTTTGTAATCGGCCAGATGAACCAATTCGATTGCCAGTATGTCCCGTCCAACGTCGCTGCGAAGCGCAGGACAATGCCGTTAATGCCGACAAGATTGGACGAGGTAAGGTTGAATGTCGCCCCGAGTTCAAGCTGCCGGAACGGGCCATAGAGTGTGTAGGGATAGCCCGGACCTGAATAGGTGGTCCCGGATGTTCCCATCACGCCGCCGCCGCAAGGAATGATTGGCAGCGCGGGGAGTTGATTGGTATTTGCGAACGTCCCGACCGTTGCGGACAAATTGAATGCGTTGGTGGATTGAGTCAGGTATGAGCCGACGATATTGGTCAGCCCGTTGGCCAGAATCGCCGCCGTGTTGGTTCCAGGCACGCCGTTAATCAATTGATTGTAAGGCAGCGCGGGGGCGGTGATGGCGAGCGACAGGCCAGCAAAGAGAAGCAATAATTTTTTCATTTTGATTTGGATTTGATTGTTATGGTTTTTGGTTAAATTAGTTTTGTTTGTCCGGTGTTTTTTGAGATTCAATTCTTTGGGATTTTTCGGCTTGGGCCTTTTCTTGCCCAGCCAGGAGTTCTTCAGCCTGCGCCTTGGTGGAATTGACCAGCGCATTCTTTTCGGCGAGCAATTCTTCCTTGGTCTTGCCGGGTTCGGCAGGTTTCGCTGGCGCTGGCGCTGGCGTGACAGCTTTGGAAAGCCGTTCGCGCAGCGCGTCTTCATCCGTCTCGGTTTGCGTGACATCCCACGCAGGCTGGCCCGTGGCGCGGCGTATGCGGTTGATGATCGCGTTTTTCTCGTCAATTGTTTTCGACTTGATTGCCTGCGCCTTTGATTCGGTTTCCGCTGCAATTCTGGCCTGCCGCCCTTCGGCGTCCTTGCCGGCATTTGAAGCAACCTGAACCGTTGCCGCAAGCTGTTCATCCCGCGCCGATTTTTCTTCGGCGGTTATGAGTGTGAGGGGAGCAGATGTGTTTTGCACCCGCCCCAGAAGCACCTTGGAATAATCATCGTTGACCGGCAGATTGCGGGATATTTTCTGGTAGGCCCGAAGATGCGTATCATACGTTTCGCCGGGGTCAACCAGAATTTCCCATTTGCCGGTTTTCCGGCTTTTCCCGATTAGAATGTTTTCGCTCATAAAGTTGAAAGTTTTCCGGCCCGGCGCTCCGATTCTATTCGGCTGCGCCGGGCGCGGTCATGTGGTTTACACGCCCTGGCTCGTCAGCCGGAACAGCGCCTTCAATTCACCCAGCCCCGAACCGTAGGTGCATTCGATGATTTCGTTGTCCCGGTTCTTCGTCTCGTCCCCGAAGAATTGATAGGTGAAGGCCAGATTGGTCTGGTCGTCGGTGATTTGCTCGTAGGCAACCAACTTTTTGAGCACGCCGGGAGGCGGCATGATGGGAGCCGTCGCAATGAGCACGGCAGAGGGCCAGCACATATAGCCGGCAAGATACGGGTCAAGCCCGTTGACCTGGTTGCCCGAGCCGCCCTGAATGTAGTTTGCCACCGGCAAAATCGGGTCGTGCAGGATGTTTTCAAAACCGTATTTGTCCTGAATGACGCCCTTGTTGAGGATGTCCGTCGAACCGCTGTACAGGTAGGGATACAGTCCTGGGTCAATGGCAAGGTTGCTGAAATAGGCTGGTGCAACCACTACATTGCGGCCTTGCAAAGGCCAGTAGGCGTTGATGGCCGCCAGCATGAGCACGTTGCCAAGCACGGTGTGGTCAAAACCGCCCGCGCCGCCCGTCCAGATTGCATTGCCGAAATTCGCGGCGCAAATCTGCGTGCCAATGATGTCGGCTCGAACGTCGATGGCCAGTTGTTCCCCGGCCATCACGGAGAGCTTTTGAATGTCCAGCCACGGCTGACGGCGAACTTCATAGGCCGTGAAAGCCAGAGCCTTGTATTTGCGTCCGCTTCCCGCCGAGGCGACTCCGTTGGCGATGCCGCCGACGGTGACGCTCTTGGAAAGCGTTTGCGCGGCGGGGTTGATGACGTAGCCATTCGCATAGTTGAATTCCGTCGATGCGATGGTGTCCAGGGGATAGTATGGCACCTGAACAATGTCAGTACCTTCAAGCGGAATGTTGCCAAAGTTGTGTGCGAAATAGGTCAGGCTCGTGAACTGGCGGCGGAAAGCCCGCATCACTTCAGAAAGAATGACTTGGCGCAGCAGTCCGGTTGACATCGTGTTGGCGTTGCGCGGCGAAACAACAAATTTGTCGTATGCCTGACGCAGCGGGCCGGTGAGTTCCGGCAGCCCGTTCACGGTGTTCTTCGGGTCGTACTGTTTGAGCCGGTTGATAAGCTGCGAAACCCGCTTCGAATTCTGGCCGATGGTCATGCGGTCCAATTGGCTTTCCGCAGCCGTGCCGTTGCGTGAAAAATAATTCGCTGGCTTCATCAAAGACTGGACATTGCGGTCCAGGTCTTCAATGGAATCAGATTCGCCAACCTCGATATTCAGAGGTGCGATGCCGGGTAACGAAGGGGGGAGCTTGGCCAGCTTGTTTAGGATGGTATTTGTTCCGTCCTTTCCGTCTTCGGCGAGTAGCGCCTCATTGAGCCAGCCATCTTCGCCGCCGATGGAATTGGCCGGGATTCGGCCTTCGGTGACGTATTTGTCCAGAGCCGTCTGGATGGCATCCTTGCGGAATTTGTTCACTATGGCGTTGGCGGTTTCCAAAGCCTTCGCGGAATTCTTGGTGGCCTGCTTCCAGAGTTCGCCTTCGTCACTGCGGCCCGCACCCTCGTCCTTGTCAGGATCTGGGGCTTCGGCATCGGGTTCCGGGGCGTTTTTCATGCTGCAATCGGCGCAATCGCAATCGTCGGTGTGTTCCCCATCCTTGCCGTTCTTGAATTTGGCGGTGTTTTTGGGCAGGGAGTTTTTCACCCGCGCCAGTTGCAGGTCGATGAAAGCGTCGGTCGCATTTTTCGAGACGGAAACCCCCCAGCGGTTAAGCAGGGCAATTTTTTCTTTTCGTTTCATTTGGTTTTGTGTTTTTGCGTTTTGTCCGCCCGTTGGAGCGGGATGTTTTATTGAGTTGAGCATCGCCAGCTTCGACTTCATGTTTCGAATCTGCAATGCCGTGAAATTCTGGACAGGTTCCTCGTCGGTCAGCCGGTCTATCAATCCCAGTTTATTCGCTTCCTCGGCGGTGAATAGGGAGTTTTCCTTCATCCGGTCGCGCCATTCGCTGACGCTGCCGCCGGCCTTGGACGCGTACATCTGGGCAATCTGGTCGGAGGTCTTTTCCAGGTCATCCGCCTGACTGCGCATGTCCTGCGCATTGCCCATGCACATTCCCCAAGCATCGTGGATGAACATCTGAGCATGGCGTGGCGCACGGATTTCATCGACAGCCATCGGCAGCCACGAGGCGACGGAAGCGGCCATGCCGTCGATTGAAGCGGTTTTTTTGCCCTTCCATTCGTCGAGATGCGTCTTGATGGCCAGCCCTTCCCAGACCTGGCCGCCTGCGGAATTGATTCGCAGGTCCAGCGCCCGCGTTTTTGGAATGTCCTTGAGCGCATCGACAAAATCCTTGGCAGTGAATCCATCCGACATTCCCCAAGGGTCTGCGCCGATGTCCTCATAAATCATCACTTCGACGGGTGATTCATCCTTTTTGTCGAAGAGGACGTTGATGTGGCCCCCCTTAAAATTGACCATCCGGTTTTCAAATTTGGAAAGATTCAGGGCAAGCCATGAATCATCGCAATTTTCCGGCACGTCAATGCCGTGCGCCTTCAGGAAATTAATTTTTTGTTTTCGGTTCATGCGTTGGCCGGTTCCTTTTCGGGTTCCTTGGGCGCTTCAAGTTCAATCTGTCCCGGCAATAGCGCCGGCAACGTGACCTTGATATTGTTCTTCTCCATGAACGCCTGCTGCCGCTTCAGTTTTTTGAAAACGCTGATGGCGGAAAGTCCCTGACGGCCAAGAATCATGTCGTAATCCGAAAGCCCCGCCGCGAGCCTCATGCAGTCCGCCTGCGTGGTGTAGCCAATATCCACGTTGCAGGCTTCCGGCTGCTGGATATGGATGCAGAATTTCCAGTCGCCGGGGGGGTCGGCAACCCGTGGGTCATTGTTGATGGCCCATTCCATGAACCAGACGACCGCCTCGCGCAAAAAGTTTTTCCATTTCTGGAAATCCCCCTTGTAAAATTCGTCGGCGGCATCCAGTTCGGCGCGGACTTCCGTGCCCTGGCTGCGGGCGGATTGGCCGCTGATTTTTTGGAACACGAGGCAGCGCGGTGCGTGGGCGGCGGCGCAAATGGCCCCGACCAGATATTCCCAGAGATTGAGCGTTGCTTCGCTTGGCCGGTTGCCGGAATCAAAATGGATTTTTTCGCCGAGTTTCAGTCCGTAAACGTAAGCCCCTGTTTCCTTGCGGAAAACCTCAAACCGTTTCCCCTCATCCCCCTGCGGAGGCGGCGTTGGCAGACCTCGAGCCCGGTTGAATAGCTCAATCTTCGGGTCAGTCGCCTTGCTGAATTGGCCGCTGGCGGTTTCAACGCCAACGGCGCGGACATTTTGCGCCGCCGCCGCCTTCATCTCGATTTCCAGAAGGTCTTCGAGCTTGTTGATGGTCACTTCCCCGGCGTAAAAATCAGAAACGCTTCGAGGCTGGTCAACGCGGTGGACATTCCGAAGCTGCCAGCATTGTTCGATTGGAACCATTTTCCATGAATCGTTCTGTTCAAAGGAGCTTGCCCCGGAACGCATCCAGAACCCGGTCTTGCGCAACATCTGCCTGCCGTCCTGATTCACCGCCTCATATTGCACACCGTCAATGAGTGTTTTTTGCTCCTGCTCGAATTGGTTCCACGGCGATTCAACCCGGTGCGCCTCAATCAACTGAAGGCAGGGTTTTTGAACGCGGATGGTCCGGCTGACAAGGTTGAGTGCGCCGGCTTTGCGCGTTTTAATGGCAAAGATTTCGCCGTCAACTTTCTGGTCGCGATAGGCGATTTTCAGCAATTCGGCCATGGTCTCGCCGTTCCAGCCGCAATCCTGAAACCATTCGGCAACCACACGGTCGGCTTGCTCATACCAGGAATTATCCGCATCCTCCGACAAATCATCATCGGGATAAAAGGAAACATGCAGGCCCGCCGCGCCGACAGTATATCGCTCGCCGACGGAAAGGATGGATTCGATGATGGGCGAATTCTGCGACCAGTAGCGCATCCGGCGAAGCATTTCCCGCCGGGTGACAAAGTTCTGGTCCCAGCGGGCGTCCTGAACCAATGAGGGCAGGTATGATTCCGCGCCGCCTGTCCATAGCGGCCAGCCAGCCTCGTACCAATTCCGAACGCCATGGTACATTTTCCGCGCCGTATTGGAGCGCGGTAAAACTCTGGACGAAAACCATCGCGCCGAATTTAATGCCATCTTTCCGAAGGTCGGAAGCTGTGCGCGGGCCTCGTTCAACAGTAAAATTGAATTCCATCTTAAAAATGTGAGCGGCTTGTTCATCACCATGTCTGCGGGGCGTATCCGAGCGTCGGCCTGAGCCTCAAATTCGAGAGGTCGGGCTGGTATTCAGTGACGACCACCAGTTGATTCTTCATAAACTGGTAAACGGTTGCATCCGAATTGTCTTCCGGCGGCGTCCAACAGGTCGGCGGAGTGGCTGGCGGATTGGCCAGGTAAGAATTAATCCATGCCAGGGTGGAGTCGAAAAGGTTGATGAGCGTGCGCCAAGCGGTCTGAATCTGCGGGATGGTGTAGGAGCCAAGCCCCGGCCCGCGATAACTTTGGGAGGCGGAATTTTTGGAGACGCTCCCCAGAGAACCGGCGGTTTCAAATTGCGCCGTCAATTGTTTTTCAAAGCCGCGCAGGGTGTCGCGCAGGGTGTCGCCCTCTTCCGGCGCGGCGTCCCACGCATCGTCAAGGAATGCCTGAAGTGTTTCCGTGGAGATGTCCACACGCATCTTTAATGCAGAAACACTAATAGCGGATAGTGTCAGATATTGTCATAGTGTGGCACGGGGATTGCGAATATCCAAGGCATGATGACTGAATGTTACCTATGCAACCGGAACGGTCGGAAGTTTTACGCTCAAAAAACCATCAAACACGCCGTTAGTTCGGGGCTTTGCCCGTTCCATTTACAGTACACTTTCCTGAAGTTTGAGAAGGAAATGGGACAAATCAGGGAAGGCAATAGCCAAGGTTGGTCAGGTGCCTTGCCGCCTGCTGGGCGTCATATTGAACCGGGCGGCGAAAACGCTTAACCCTGAACCGCTTGATTTTTATCTCGCCGCATTTTATCCGGCGGTAAATGGTTTCTTCGCTCAAGCCGTTGGCTGCGGCGAACTCCTTGAGGGTGAAGGTTCGGCTCATTCGCTTTTTCCCTGCTCGGTTGACGGCGGTTTTATTTGGCGTGGAAATGGAAGAATGATTTCCGCTGTGGCCTTTATTTTCGCCTGCTGGCTTGCCTCGACAAGAATTTTCAGGACGTTGGCGGAATGGAATGAAAGTATCTGCGCGACTTCTATAGCCGACATTTTGCTCTTAGCCACGCCTTCGTTAAACGCCATTTGTGTCGCTTGTCCGATGATTTGATTGAATTGGGGAGCGTTCATTTTTGTTTCCATGAACGATATCCCCGTTTGGGGGTCGGTAAGCACTTCAAACGATATTGGTCGCTCTTTGCTTTTGTGCAACAACTTGAAAAACTCGCGGCTGTTTTGGCGTTTGTTTTTCTTTTCCTTTTTCGAGATTTTGGCCACGGCTTAAATCGCATCATGATGACAGAACGGGCCATTTTTGCGTTCCAAGGAATTAAAATGCCAAATTCATTTTCTGAAATCATTTTTTGTCCTTTTCCTTTTCTCGCGTCTGGATGGCCTCATAAGAAATCAGTTGGAGGCGGTAGGCTAGCACAAAATTGAGCAGTTCACAGGAGCGAAGATGGTCGGCATAACCCGGTCGTATTGTTGCCCATTGATATTGCACTCCGTCCTTTTTGTAAACCCTCTTTTTGCCCGCCATGTGTCGGTGATATTCGTCCGAGTCCATCTCCTTTGAAATGCTCCATTCTATGAACGTTTTCCCAAGCCGGATGTTTTCGAGATTGTCTTCGAACAGGTCGCTCAGGAATTCCAGTAATTCTATCCGGCATTGATGCGCCAGTTCGGTGCCGGCATAGGGGTCGCAATTGGCTTTTATCCGGAATGGCATATAAAGATTCGTCACGGTGTCCCGGTACATTCGCTTTCCTCCGAATGCCTTTGCCGGAGACCAACCGTTGCATTCCGGCAACGCGTCCTGAACGGGGTCAATCAAGCGGCAGCGCGTCTGGATTTTAAAATTGGCGCAATTGCGCATGACCTCGGCCTGGTCGAATCCAGAATCCACAATGACCGCCTGCGGGATGATTTTGTGCTTGGCCTGCAACTCGTCCAGTTCGTGCCATTGGTTGAAAGATTGATATTCAACGCCGTGAGATTTATTGCTGCCATTCCAGGCCCGAACGAGCGCCCAAAAGTAGGGTGCGTTCTGGTGATAGTCTGCCGACAATAGCTTGACCCATTCCCCGGTCACTTCCAGTTCGCGGCCAACGATGCCGGCGCGGTCCACGGCAATCTGCTGGGTCACGTCGGGTTCAGCCAGGTCGGAATTAATGAAGCCCTTCACGCCGTCCGGCGAATGCTTGGCAATCAGGAATTTTTTTGCCATCGCGCCAAAGCTGCAATCGGCTGTAAGGGCGTACATCGACGGCAAATGCCAGGAATAATATCCGGGCGCTCCTTTTGCCGTAGGCTCCCAATGGCCCTTCGCGTCCATCGCCGGCTTGTGCCGGTCCAGAATTCTTCCTTGACAATGAGGACAGAGCGCGTGCGCCGTTTCCGCAACCTTTTCCAAGTCCCAGCCGTATTTTGATTTTGATTCGGATGTCCGCGCTGAATCGTCCCAGCGCACAAAAGCCTCATACCCCTTGAATTCAAATACCGTGAATTGCCTCGACCAAGCGAACACGATACCCTTGCCGCAATGAGGGCATGGCACAAATCTCCGCCGTTGGTCCCCTTTTAGAAATTCAGCCCAGATTCCGGTATTACCGAGGGTTGGTGTGCTGAATTTGAACCGCCGCGCATCGCTTACGGATTTTGTCCGTTCATCGGCCAGTATGATCGCGTTGGCTTCCTTGCTTTCCTCGCGTTGCGGCGGGTATTTGTCGATTTCATCCTGCAAAACAACGTCGCAGCGGTTTTCACCAAGTTGCCCTACGGAATTGCTGCCCGTGATATCAATGACGCAGCCGTTCATGGAAATCTGCGATGATGAAATATTGTGGCGCTCCGCCCCGGTCGGAATCAGGTCTTCAAAACAGCGGGAGGACTTGATTGCCGTCACCAGACGCGTCTTGGTGAATGATGAGGCTCCGGCCGGCCCGTGGGAGGTTGGCTTGACAATCAGCGCCCGCATGGGCTCGTTCATCAGGCGATACAGGATGCCGGCAATGCTCCCAGTCGTTTTGCCAATACCCGTCCCCATGCAGCCGATAAAATGTTCTCCACCCTTTAGTCCGGGCGGGAGCGGCCCCCATGAATCCACAATCTCGCGCAGATATTCCCGACCCGAAAAACTGAATGCTCCGCGTATCTTTGGCTCATTGAACCGGACGTTTTCCTCTACCCAGAATGAGGCCGGAGCGCTCGGCTTTGGTGCGCAAAATCTCCAAATCAGGGTTGAGGCAAGTTCGGCGTCTTGTTTGCGGGTTAACATTTCAACCAGGATTCAGCGCAACGCTTTTTGGTTGGACGATTTTTCGCAAAGTCGAATCCACCCAGCCCTGAATGGCTTCCTCGGCGGATTTTGGGTCAACGCAAAGCGGGCCCAACGACCGC
>Ga0181522_10001288_pt1 | contig 15530 bp, 13 predicted proteins | sample PEATcosm2014_Bin_27_FD_121103 | JGI IMG/M metagenome (GOLD analysis project Ga0181522, IMG submission 121103) | Peatland microbial communities from MTU Mesocosm Facility, Houghton, MI, USA - PEATcosm2014_Bin05_10_metaG | ecosystem: Environmental > Terrestrial > Soil > Wetlands > Peat | place... | reverse complement strand
TGCCGGCATGTTGATTGGAGGGTTGGCCGGCGGCCCGGTGGGCGTAGCCGTTGGAGGAGCGATCGGCGCCGGTTCCACGGGAGTTCATTGGCTGGCTAAGCACCGCTCGGCCACCATGCCCGCGGGAACGACACTGACGCTGGAATTGAAGCGGCCTCTGGGCGGGACCACGGCGGTGGCGAACTCGGGACAGTAAAAATCAAGACACCGGGGCGAGTCTTTACATCCAGCCATAAATATGGCAACATGCGAATGTGAGGACCACAGTCGACATTCCGGATCCGCTTTATCGGGAGCTTAAAAGCAGCGCCGCCCGCGAAGGAACTAGCGTGAAGGACCTTATTCTTCGCGGCGTAAAAAAAGAACTGAAAAAACCGCGGCGGCGCGTCAAACCTGTTTTTCTTCCGATCGTTCCCTCAAAGCGTCCTGGATCTCTCGTTATCGACAATGCCAAAATTGCGGAAATCGCCCCTTTTCCCTGACGTGAACGTCTGGCTCGCTCTAACGTATGCCGGCCATATCCACCACGAGGTTGCTCGTGCGTGGTACAAGACCTTGGATCTGGACGAGAGCATACACTTCTGCCGCATCACCCAAATCGGCTTGCTCAGGCTTTTGACTACTCGCCAAGTCATGGCTGGCGATGTAATGACGCAAGATGCCGCTTGGGTCGCTTATGACGAATGGATGTCGGACGGACGCATCAGCATGTTGGATGAGCCCGCAAATGTGGAACCGATTTTTCGCTCCCTCTGCGATGGTAGCCGCCCTCATCCAAAAATTTGGACGGATGCCTACCTGGCGGCGTTTGCCATCGCCTCAGGTATGCAGCTTGTAACATTCGATCAGGGATTCTGGGGGAAGGTCCCTCAACTGATGCTGCTAGGTCACTGAACCGCCAATCACATTCCCGATCCCATCTCGGCTTCGCTCAGCAATTCCAGTTCAATCCATCCTTCCACTGGCAAGGCGTCTACGGGCAGGCGATTGTCCCACAGGCTGAATCGCAGCTTGATGCGGCTGGTAGCCGCGACCACCGCCGCCTTTGAGGTAATCGCTATTTTTTCAATCGCGCCTGCGGCTGGCGACGCCAGCAAACAACTTAAGGGAAGGCGAAATTCGAAACTCCGAAGCAGGGCGACCCGGGGCATCTCGTCTGGCGCGTAAGAAGCTGGATCGGGATGGCCATGGTCGCTCCCATCGATTTTCCAGTCCACCAGTTTGCGGCCTTTCACTGTTGCGTCCAGCCGCAAAGTCCGCCGCGGGCGCACTTCGCCGCCCGCCCACGATTCCAGATTCACCACCAGTTCAAACTCGAATTCGGGCACTTGCCCGGCGAAATCGAGACGCCCATAAACAAACGTATTGTCTATGCCTGCGTAAGCTGAATCGAGTAGAAACTGTTTGCCATGCATGGCGCCGGCGCGATGGTCGGCGCGAAACATGGCCGCGCCCATCCACTCGAAATAACGCATCTTGTCGCCGGTGATGCGGGGATGAATGTAGGCGGTCTGCGGCGCGAATTCAGGCCGCACTTCCCGTCCTGCAATGGGCTGCGCGAGATAATCGGGAGGCATCGCGCCCAGCGCCTGATAAACGTTCGATAAATGCTTGCGATAGAGTTCGTCGAAATCGCGATCGTTCGCCGAATGATGCTCGGGACCGTACCACCAGTTCCAGTCGCTGCCCTCGGCGATCTGAATTTCTTCGAAAGCCAGTTTTCTTTGCGGTTCGGTCGCACGGGCGGAGTTTTGCGCGTAAAACTCGCGCGCCTGATAGAGATAATCCCAGGCCTTGTTATCTTCCGGGGCGCCAATCCACACGTTGAAGTTGGCGTGAATCCATGACCCCGGCACCAACGAACGCAGCGGCGAAATGTTGCGATCGCGGGAAATGGCTTCTGAAATGGTCAGGGATTCAAGCCCGGTCTCGCGCTGTAGGGCATCGTAAAATCGGCGCAAAAATTCTCGGCCCGACTGTGGGTAGTATTCCCATGCATTTTCACCGTCCAAAATTACCGAGACTACGGCATCGCGTCCCTGCGCCAGCACCGGTTCTGCGGCTGCTTTGATGTTGTGCAGTAAATGTCCAGCAGCCTCTGCTGGATTCATTCCGGAATATACGAATCCGATCAAATCGGAAATCGTATGATCGCGAAACACGAGATGCATCGAAGCCGGGCCGTTCTCGTAACGATGAATGCTGTACAGCCGTTGCGCGAGGTCGCCGGGCAGGCGTCCGTTGCCGTCGCGCGCGAAAAACACACCGGTGCTGCGGCCGAGCACGCCCTCGTCGGTGGCCATCCACTTGATGCCCAGGCTGTGCGCAATCGCAATCGCTTCATCCGACACGCTGCCTTCCGAAGGCCATACGCCCTGCGGACGAACTCCGAAAACCTGCTCATGCAGGTTAAGTGCACGCAGCAATTGTTCGCGCGCATCTTCGGGATGCCGGTATCGATTCTGCGGCAAAGGCAGCCCTGGAGTAGAAACCGCGCCCGCATTGGTGTCGCAGACCAGCGGCAAAATCGGATGGTAAAACGGGGTCGCTGAAATCTCGATCGACCCTTTTTTCGCGGCGTCGGAATAAGCCGGCAAAACCTTTCCGAGCAACTCCCGTTCGCGCGCAATCACGAAGCTTTGATCTTCGAGCGAATAATTTCGTTCTTTCCGGATGAGCGCAGCAACGTCTTTGTCTTCCAGAAAGAACTCGTCGAACCAGGCGATCTGCGAGAGCACCTGCAAATCGGTAAGATCGCGCGGGTGAAAATAGCGTTCCGCTTTTTCGGGGGAATATCCGTGTTCGCGAAAACATTCATACAGCTCCCGGTAGCGCGGATACCTTCCGATCACATTGGCTGGGTTCGCCTGAAACAGGTATTGCAGGGCAAAGTGCCGCTCTCTTTGGGTTAAATCGACGGCCGGTTTCGCGGCAACACTCAGAAACGGGTCATGCGCTGTGCCCGAAACGTAATCCTGAATCTGCGTGATAAGCGAGGGAACCAGATTGAAATTCTGATGGACATTGGGGAATTCATCCAGCAGCTTCACCATGCCGTAATAGTCTTTCAGCGCGTGCAGGCGCACCCACGGCAGGCGATATTCGCCGGTCACCAGGTCCTTGTAAAAAGGCTGATGCTGATGCCATAGGAAAATCAAGCGGAGGGCGGGCATGGCTGGAAGGGTCAGTCTAGCATGGGAACTTTCCGCGCTCAGGGGAACGAAAGACTATAGCTGGACTACTTCCCACTGAAACGTGCGAAACTCTGCAAGCTTGCGGAAATCGTGTTCATTGGCGGTGATCACGCGCACTCCCGTGCGCCCGGCGCTCATCACGATCAGCGCGTCATTGGTCAAGCGTCCCCTGCCAATTTGTTCGTAGCCGTACTTAAGGGCCAAGCGGTTCAGGGTTTCGCCCGTCTGAATCCAATCCTCGATGATGGGAACCAGAATCCGATGCTCGCGGTTAAAGGCTCGCTCCAACTGTTGCACCCACGCTTTCGAGCGCTCGCCAGCCCCGGCGTAAAGCTCTTCCAGCACCACGGCGCTGAGCCAAAGGCTCTCGCCCATGCTCAATTGCTGGAGGAGCCGAATCCCGTCTCCGGCACGCCGTACCGCTGCAACATAAATGGATGTGTCGAACAGCATAGCCGGCAATTAGTCCTCCAGATTGCCATACACGTCACGAATCTCAACTCCACTGCGAAGAAACTTTTCGTTGGCTTCGGCCAAGGCCCGGTTCTTGCGGATCTCATCGATCGCGAAATCCAGAGCTCGCTCTATCGTTTCCGTCTCGGTTTTGGTCTTGAGAACCCTCTGCGCACGCTTAATCTTCGCCAGATCTAATTGAAAGTGCTTGTGCACGCGATTCCTTGCGGTTGCCATGCTGCCCTCCCAGTTTCAAGCCTATGCTTGGATGTTCATAAAATCAACAAGTATGTACATAGTTCCCCGGCCAACTCGCACGAAACCGTTTTCCGCTTCCGGTACACTAAGAACTCACCAAGATGCCGTCCCCTACCCTCACCTCCGATTCCGCGACCCTGCTCTCGGAGCAGGATCTCTACCTCTTCAACGAAGGCAGTAATTACCGGCTCTACGAAACCATGGGCGCACACCTCGCCTCGCGCAATGGAGTCGAGGGCGCCATCTTCAGTGTTTGGGCGCCGAATGCGCGCCAGGTCTCGGTGATTGGCAGCTTCAACGAGTGGGATTCGCACGCCAATTTACTCGTCTCACGCGGCCCCTCTGGTGTCTGGGAAGGTTTCGTTCCCGGCGCCAGCAAAGGTGCGCTTTATAAATTCCACATTGAGTCGCGCCGTCACAGCTATCGTGTCGATAAAGCTGACCCTCTCGGCCTCTGGCATGAGAAGCCGCCGCGCACCGCGTCGGTGGTGTGGGACCTCAACTACGAATGGGGAGACCGCGAATGGATGCAGAACCGGGCAGTGCCTAATTCCCTGCGCTCGCCGATTTCCATCTACGAGGTCCACCTGGGTTCGTGGATGCGCGTTCCGGAAGAGCACAATCGCCCGCTCAGCTACCGTGAAACGGCCCCGAAGTTGGCGGAGCACTGCCAGCGCGTGGGTTTTACTCATGTCGAATTTTTGCCGGTGATGGAGCATCCTTTCTACGGCTCCTGGGGATACCAAACCACCGGCTACTTCGCGCCTACTTCGCGCTACGGGACGCCGCAGGACTTCATGTACCTGGTCGACTACCTGCACCAGCAGGGCATTGCCGTTATTCTCGACTGGGTGCCATCGCACTTCCCTTCTGACGCGCACGGCCTGGCCTACTTCGACGGAACGCATCTCTACGAGCACGCCGATTCGCGCCAGGGATTTCATCCTGATTGGAAGACCCACATCTTTAATTACGGGCGCACCGAGGTGCGCAGCTTTCTGATGTCGAGCGCGATGTTCTGGCTCGACAAATTTCACATCGACGGCCTGCGGGTGGACGCCGTTGCGTCGATGCTCTACCTCGATTACTCGCGCAAACAGGGCGAGTGGATTCCCAATAAATTCGGTGGACGCGAAAATCTCGAGGCCATCGAATTCCTGCGGCGATTCAATCAGGAAGCCTACAAAGAGCATCCCGACATTCAGACCATTGCTGAAGAATCTACCTCGTGGCCCATGGTTTCGCGCCCGGTTTATCTCGGAGGCCTGGGTTTCGGCTTGAAATGGGACATGGGGTGGATGCACGACACGCTGGAATATTTCAAACAAGATCCGATTCACCGCAGATACCACCACAGCAAGCTCACCTTCCGCATGTTGTATTCGTTTCATGAAAATTTCGTGCTGCCGCTATCGCACGACGAAGTGGTTCACGGCAAGGGATCGCTCATCGGCAAGATGCCGGGAGACGAGTGGCAACGCTTCGCCAATCTACGGCTTTTATACGGGTACATGTTCGCCCAGCCCGGCAAAAAGCTTCTCTTCATGGGCGACGAATTTGGCCAGGTGCGTGAGTGGGCGCACGATACCAGCCTGGAGTGGAACGTGCTTCAGTATCCGGTGCACGGCGGACTGCAAAATTGGGTCGCACAGTTGAATCGGCTTTATCGCAGCGAGCCTGCCCTGCATGTGCTGGATACCAATCCCGCAGGCTTCGAGTGGGTGGATTGCAATGACAATCTGACCAGCACGATCTCGTTGCTGCGCAAGACGGAAAATCCGGACGACACGGTGCTGATTGTCTGCAACTTCACGCCAGTGCCGCGTCTCGGGTATCGCGTGGGCGTGCCACACGGCGGTTACTGGCGCGAACTGCTGAACAGCGATGCTGCAGATTACGACGGCACCGGCATGGGCAACATGGGCGGGGTGAATGCCGAAGAAATCCCGATTCACGGGCGACCTTATTCGCTGAAACTGACACTGCCGCCACTCGCAGCCTTGTTTTTGAAAGCAGGCTAATTTTCGATGACCTGCGCACTCAGCATTCAGCCAAATTGGCTGAGTGCTGACGGCTGAGTGCTGAGTGCTTGTAATTGCGCCAGGCAACCTGTGCGTACGTCTAAGACAGGAATATCAAGCTGTTGACAGCTTAGAGACCCGCATGAACTGTGGGTCTCTTTTTGTTTGTGGGCACGGCAGTACAATAGAAGGAATCGAATTTCGCTAATTGGAAGGTGGAAGAGCTGCGGGAAACGGGGCGGGGTGCCAATTTACTCGCATCTAACCATCTCAGAGTTTTCGGAGTGGCGTCGGGCAGGCAGTGGCGATCAAGGTAAAAATTCCGAAGGGCAAGGGCACAGGCGGCAAAAAAGGCCGCGGATTCTGGCATGATCCCGTGGTTCGTGCCGGGCTCACTGTGTTTTTGGTAGGCGCGGTGTTGCTGGTGGGAGCGTTCAGTTACTTCTATATCAAGTACGATCGCATTATTGCACAGCGCTTTCGCTCGCCTGTATTCAGCAACTCCGCCAAAATTTACGCCTTGCCGCGCACTGTGCACGACGGCGAAAAAATCGACGCCAAAGAGATCTCCGGCTTCCTGCGGCAGGCGGGCTATTCCGATGCGGCGCACTCCGATAAGAATGGCGACTCGCCGATGGGAACTTTCCGGCTGGTTAAGGATGGAATCGATGTAACGCCCGGGCCAGAGTCTTACCACAGTCCGGAATCGGCGCATATCGACGTTGAAGATGGCGTAGTGAGTCACATCACCAGCAAGGGAAATGAGCTTTCGGCATACGAACTGGAGCCAGAGTTGGTGACCTCGCTGTTCGATGCGGAGCAGCGATCGAAGCGGCAGGTGGTGAAATATAACGACATTCCGAAGGTGATGGTCGATGCCGTGTTGGCGATTGAAGACCGGCGATTTTTCGAGCACAGCGGAGTGAATTTTATCCGCATGTTCGAAGCGGGTTGGATCGATCTGGTGCGGCAGCGGCATGAGCAGGGCGGATCGACCATCACCATGCAGGTTTCCCGCGGCTTCTTTCTTACGCCGGAAAAAACCATACGCCGCAAGCTGACCGAAATGCTGATCGCCGAGGAGCTTGAGCAGAAATTCACCAAGCAGCAGATTTTTGAGTTCTACGCGAACTGGGTGAACTTGGGCCAGCGGGGATCGTTCAGCATCAACGGATTCGCCGAAGCCTCAAAAGCTTATTTCAATAAAGACTTGAAAGATATTACTTTGCCCGAGGCCGCTCTGCTGGCGGGGATAATTCAAGGACCAAGCCGCTTGTCGCCCTACCGGCATCCGGAGCGGGCAACCGAGCGCCGCAATCTGGTGCTGGATTCGATGGTGGAAACGCACGCCATCACGCGCGAGCAGGCGGAGAAAGCCAAGGCCGCGCCGCTGAAGCTGGCTCCTCCGAACGTAGAGGCTAGCGACGCGCCGTATTTTGTGGATATGATCCGCGACCAGCTCATCAATAAATTCAACGAGCACGATTTAAACGATCAGTCGTACCGCATTTATACGACGCTCGATCCGGACCTGCAGAAGGCGGCGGCGCAGGCAGTGGAAACCGGTATCAAGCTGGTGGATGAACAAGTCAAGAAATTGCGCACCAAACGGGTAAAGGTGGGCAAGAAATTCGAAACCCAGGTGATGCCCGGGCCCCAGGCGCAGGCAGCGCTGGTGGTTCTCGATCCGCATACTGGATCTGTGCTGGCGCTGGTGGGCGGGCGTGATTATGGATGGAGCCAGTTAAATCACGCGCTGTCAAAACGGCCGACGGGCTCGATCTTCAAGCCCTTCGTTTACGCGGCGGCAATGAATACGGCCGTGGATGGTTCGCAGACGGTAATCACGCCGGCTTCAACCGTTGTCGATGCCCCCAACAGCTTTGCCTACGGAGACCAGATTTACGAGCCGCGCAACTATAAAGAGGAATATCACGGCGAAGTGACGTTGCGCTATGCGCTGGCGATGTCGCTGAATAATGCGACGGTGAAAGTTGCCGAAGAGGTCGGTTACGACAAAGTCGCTGATCTCGCGAGGTCGGCGGGCATCACTTCGGTGAAGGCGACGCCTGCGATGGCGCTTGGATCCTACGAAGCCACGCCGCTCGATATGGCCGGAGCCTACACCTCATTCGCCAACAACGGCGAACGGCTGTCGCCTATATTGGTGAACTCGGTGCGCAATACTAAAGGCGACGTGCTGGCCAATTATAAGACCGATCGGCGCCAGGTTCTCGACCCACGCATCGCCTACGTCATGACCAACATGATGGAGAGCGTCATCAATAACGGCCTGGGTTATACGGCCGTGCGGTTGCGAGGGTTTACTCCGCCGGCGGCGGGCAAAACCGGCAGCTCGCATGATGGCTGGTTTGCGGGATATACCTCGAACTTGCTGTGCATCGTCTGGGTTGGATATGACGACTACAGCGATCTGCGCATAACCGGCGCCATGACGGCCGCGCCCATCTGGACCGAGTTCATGAAGAAAGCCGCGACTCTGCCGGCTTATTCCGACATGAAAGAATTTTCCCAGCCGACTGGTGTGGTCGACGTTCAGCTGGATAAGGCGACGAACCGGCTGGCTACGCCGGCGTGTCCGGACGATTATGTGGCGGCATTTATTGCGGGCACCGAGCCGCGCGAAACCTGCGATCAGCAGAACGGTGTGGCGGGGTTTTTCTCACGCGTGTTTGGAACGCACGAGAAAGTGCTGCCGCCCAATCCCACAAATGCGCAGAACGGCCAGGATCAAAACGCCGACGGGAAGAAGAAAGGTTTTTTTGGCAAGATCGCCGGCATTTTCAAGGATGACAAGCAGTCGACTCCCCCGCCAAAACCCGCCGAGAATCCACCGGCTGCGCCCCAGTAACATGATCATAGCCCGGCATTAATTGCCCACGCGGCGCACCGCACCGCGAAACAAAGAAGGCATCAATGAAACAGCACACCTATGAGGTCCGCATGCAATGGACCGGCAACGATGGCGAGGGCACTAAAACGTATAAAAGCTACCGCCGCGACCACACGATTTCGTCAGAGGGCAAGCCGGAAATTGCCGGATCAAGCGATCCCAACTTTCGCGGAGACGCCTCTCGCTATAACCCGGAGGAACTGCTGGTCGGATCGCTCTCATCCTGCCACATGCTTTGGTATCTGCATCTCTGCTCGGTAAACCACATCACGGTGACTGACTACCGCGATAACGCCTCCGGGCTCATGCGTGAAAACGACGATGGCTCGGGGGAGTTCTTACGAGTAACCTTGAAGCCTGCCGTAACCATTTCTGCGGGAGATAAAGACAAAGCCAGGGAATTGCACCACCGGGCCCACCATCTGTGCTTCATTGCGAGATCGGTAAATTTCCCCGTCGAGGTCGAAGCCGAGATTTCGTAAACGGTGGAGCGTTCTCTGTCCGACGACGTGAAAACGGCTAAAGGGACGAGGACTACTCCAGCGGGCAAGACGCGCGTCCCGGAGGGACAAAACAATTTAGCCCAGCGCTTCAGCGCTGGGTTGCCTGCAGCTACAGAGCCGGTCCCGGAGGGACGACACACTATCCCAAAACATAAGCCGGGTCATAGCTCACACCGTACTTTTTTAGAAACGCGAGAAACTCTTCTTCAAAGCTTTTCTTCGCGTGGTGTGATTCCTGGTCCCTGATGTAACGCACGACATCGGATGTTTGAGAAGCGCTCACGCTGAACGCGCCGTAACCTTCCTGCCAGGCAAAATGCGTCCCGGTTGCACCGGTGTCATTGATCCATTTGGAAGAACTTCCCTTTAGGAACTGGACCGCCTTCGATAGAGAGATACTTGGCGGCATAACCAGCAACGCATGAACGTGGTCTTGGACACCTCCAATAATCATCGCTTCAAAACCTTGATGGTGCGCAATTCCCGCCATGTAAGCCCAGAGTTTGGGCTGCAGGTTAGCGGAGATGATCTTTGCGCGCTCTTTCGTGTTGAAGATCACGTGAATGCGATTACTGCAATATGTGTGTGACAATTGTGTCGTCCCTCCGGGACTTTTTGGAATTACACCAGGCTCCCAGCGCTGAAGCGCTGGGCTAAATTGTTTCGGCCGTTTCGGCCTTGCGGCCGTTTCAGAGTATGCAACGCCCAATTTTCAGATTCAGCCTGTTCACACGACCGCTTGGCCGCGCTGCGCACCCCATTGAAGGATGACGCGTGAGTTCATTCCAGGCGTGTGATAGGGATCACAATCGCTATGGATAAACTCCCCGTCTTTTCCCGCTATGGAACAGCGAGTGCCCGACTACTCGTGTTAGATTGGAATTTCGATGAAAGAGATCGCGAAATGGGCCCTGGATATTGCCGCGGTACGCGGTGCGAGCTACGCCGATGCTCGCGTGATCAGCCAGCGAAGCCGCGCGCTCTCCACCAAAAACGGAAAAGTTGGCAGCGCCGCTGACAACGAATCTCTGGGCATGAACGTGCGCGTGATTGCCGATGGCGCCTGGGGATTCGCGGCGTCGGAGGATTTGTCGCGTTCGGGAGTGGAGCGCACGGCAGCGCGGGCGGTTGAAATTGCTCGAGCTTCGGCGCGCGTGAAGCAGCGGGATGTTCAGCTAGCCCCGGAAAAGGCAGTGAGCGCCGAGTGGGTGACGCCGCATGTGGTCGATCCGTTTTCAACTTCAGTCGAGCAAAACATTGATTTTCTGCTCAAGATCGATTCCGAGATGCGGTCGGTAGCCGGCATCACCCTCGCCGAAACCAACATGAATTTTCACCGCGAGGAGCAGTTTTTTCTTTCGTCGGAAGGCAGCGATATTCATCAGACAAAATATTCCGCCGGGGCGGGATACACGGCGTACGCGTTCGCGGGAAATGAGATTCAAAAGAGATCGTATCCCAATTCTTATGGCGGGCAGTGGCAGAACAAAGGCTATGAGCTGATCGATGAATTGCAGCTGACCGAAAATGCGCGGCGCATTGCGGAAGAGGCGGTTGCGTTGCACAGCGCCGACCAATGTCCCGAGGGCGCGTTCGAGGTTATTCTCGACAGCTCGCAGTTGGGTTTGCAGATTCATGAGTCGATCGGGCATCCGATCGAGCTCGACCGCGTGCTGGGGATGGAAGCGAATTTTGCCGGCACCTCTTTTCTCACGCTCGATAAACTGCGCGCCCTGCGCTACGGTAGCGATTTGGTTAACGTAGTTGCCGATGCGCGCCAGGAGCACGGCCCCGGCCTGGGCACGTTCGCCTACGACGACGAAGGCGTTCCCGCGCAGTGCACGCCGATTATCACCAAGGGATTATTTACTGGCTATTTGAGTTCGCGCGAAACCGCGCATGCCATCGGCGAAAATCATTCCGGAGGAACGCTGCGCGCGGAAAGCTGGAATCGCCTGCCTATGATTCGCATGACCAACATCAGTTTGCTTCCCGGCGAAAAGCCGCTCAGCCTGGAGCAACTGATCGCTTCGACCGATCGCGGCATTTACATGCAAACCAACCGTTCGTGGTCGATCGACGACAAGCGATTTAATTTTCAGTTTGGATGCGAAATTGGTTGGGAGATCAAGAATGGCAAGCGGGTACGCATGCTGAAGAATCCATCGTATTCGGGAATAACAACCGAATTTTGGAATTCGCTGGACGCGATCTGCTCGCGCGAGCACTGGACGCTGTGGGGCACACCAAACTGCGGCAAGGGGCAGCCCCAGCAGGTGATGGGAACGGGACACGGTGCGGCACCATCGAGATTTCGAGGCATCAAGGTGGGAAGCGCTTATCGCAGCATGTGATAGGTATCACAAAGAATTTGCAGTTGCATACGGTAGCATTCGGCACTCAGCATTCAGCCAGTGACAGGGAGTTGCCGATGAAGAATTTCAGAGACTTACATGTTTGGCGCAAGGCACACTTGCTTGTGTTGGCGTCTTACCAAAGTACGAGTGAATTTCCTAAACAAGAAATGTATGGCATGACTAGTCAAATCCGTAGATGTGCGGCTTCCATCCCTGCAAATATTGCCGAAGGCTGTGGCAAGCGCGGGAACGGCGAATTCCAATGCTACCTCAACATCGCTGCCGGTTCGGCCAGCGAGCTGGAATATCACTTTCTCCTGGCAAGAGACCTGGATCTGTTCGACGAAAACAACTATCAGCGCTTGAATAGCGGTGTTGTTGAGGTAAAGCGCATGCTCGCTTCCCTAATGGGAAAGGTTGAGGCCGAAAGGGTAGCGGGCTGAATGCTGAATGCTGAATGCTGAGTGCTGAATGCTGACCGACGACCAAGCCGCCGACATCTTCGACCGCATCACCAAGCTCTCGACTGCGGACGAGATCGAGGTTCTTTTCACCGGCGGAAGGTTCGCCCTCACTCGCTTTGCCAATAACACCATCCATCAGAATGTCGAAGACGAAAACCATGTTCTCTCCGTGCGTACGGTTTTTGGCGGACGGACGGCGCGTGCTTCGACCAACAAATTTGATGATGAGAGCTTGCGGCGGGTGGTGGCGGCGTCGGAGAGTTTGGCGAGAGTACAGCATCCCGATCCCGACTTGCTGCCGATGCCCGATTCGCAGGAAGCGGTTAGCGGGGCGGCCGGAGCTGGCGCTGCCCCTTCACGGTACTTCGCGGAAACTGCCGCGATTACGCCTGAGTTGCGCGCAGAGAGCGTAAAAAGAATTGTCGAAATCGCGCAGAAGCACAAGCTCACCGCCGCGGGAATTTATTCCTCCGCCGAGTCTGTCGAGGGAATTTTTAATTCTCGCGGTCTGAGCCGGTGGCACACGCAGACGCTGGCAGAGGTTTCTATCAGCATGTTGGGCGCGGATTCTTCGGGATGGCAGAAGTCGAACTCTTCCGATGCGGCGACACTCGATCCGGTTCGCATGGCCGAGATCGCGGCCCAGAAGGCAATCGATTCGGCGCGCCCAAAAGAGATTCCGGCGGGAAAATATGTCGTGATTCTCGAGCCCTCGGCTGCGCTCGATATTGTCGGATTCATGTTCTGGGATTATTCCGGGGTGGCGATTCTCGATCAACGTTCCTTTCTGACGGGCCGTATCGGCACCAAGCTTTTTGGCGACAACATCACCATTTGGGACGACGTGTCTTATCCTTTGCAAACAGGTTCACCATTTGACGGCGAAGGGATGCGCAGGCTGCGCGTACCGCTGGTCGAGAACGGTGTAGTAAAGCGCGTGGTCTATGCGCGAGGCACGGCGGAACGCATGAGGAAATCGGAACATAAAGATAAGGTAGGGCCCATCGAGGCCACCGGCCACGGATTTCCGCTGCCCAACGAGATGGGCGAAATGCCGATGAACATTGTTTTCGCGGCGCCTCAAGATCGACAGACGGTTGACCAGATGATTGCCTCGACCGAGCGTGGCGTGCTGGTAACGCGGCTTTGGTACATCCGGGAGGTCGACCCCTACGAAAAGATTGTGACTGGCATGACGCGCGACGGCACTTTTCTGGTGGAAAACGGCCGCCTGCGTGGCGGACTGCGAAATTTCCGCTTCAACCAAAGTCTGATCGAGATGCTGTCGAACGTTGAAGCATTGAGCACTCCGGTACGCGCTTGTGGCGAAGAATCCATCGATATGGTGGTGCCAGCGATGAAAGTGCGGGATTTCAATTTCACGGAAGTGACGAAGTTCTAGCGGCACTCAGTCGTCAGCACTCAGCATTCAGCCAAGAGAGATTCGAGCTGCACTCGGCGCTGAAAAGAACTGCCTTGGCCATGAGACATCCCCGCACAGGTCTTCAACCACTTCAGCCGATCTGGCTGAATGCTGAGTGCTGAATGCTGAATGCCGGCCGGCTGGCATCTGCCGGCGAGCAGTAAAGTTCCCCTCGTAAATCCCATCTAATCCACACATCTGCAAGCAGTTAGCCACCATTCGTTCCATGACTTCAGTAACTTTGCAGCCTTGGTTCATGGGTGTACGCTGCCCATAAGTTGCGGCAGAAATCCGGATTCGTTCGGTAGAACGATCTGCAAAGGGGAAGGTCGATTCGTGGCGGGCAAGGAAGAAGAACAGCAGGCAATGATGGAAGAGCAGGCGCAAACTGCGATCCGGCACTATGCCGAGATGCAGAGCGCCCCGCGATTCCCTCTGCACCTTCCGGTAGAAGTGAAGTCGCAAGTGGGGGCGTGCACCGCCGAGACGCAGAATATTTCCGCCAACGGTGTGCTGTTTGCAATGGACCGCGATGTGCCGGTCGGCTCGATCGTCGATTTCACAATTCTGTTGCCCGGCGAGGTTGTGGGTTCAGGCTGCCCCATACAAATCGACTGCCACGGCCGCGTGGTGCGCAGCTTCGACGACCGCGGACGCCGCGGCGTCGGCGTGGTGATTGACGAGTACCATTTCGAGCGGGCATAGACGCAAGGAAACCTGATGGCAACAACTTCGGTCAGCGTAACCCAAAATCACGGAGTTAACGGGAGCAGCGGCTCAGCCCAGCTCATCCGCGTGATTCTGGCTGACACCCAGGCGATATTCCGCGCGGGTTTGCGCAAAGTGTTCGCACTTGAAGACGACATTCGCGTCGTAGGACAGGCTGAAACCCTGCCGCAGACGCAATCCGCCATCACCAAGTTCTCTGCTGACGTTCTTATATTCGAATCGGCTTTGGCGCCCAATCCCGTGGAAGCTGTGACGGAACTACTACGGCAGGCGCCGCAACTCAAGATCGTCGTCGTAACGCCCACCTCGGACGAACAACTCACGTTGGATCTTTTCCGCCGTGGCGCGCATGGCATCTTGTCGCGCGAAGTCGAACCGGAAGTGCTGATCGAATGCCTGCGCAAAGTGGCCGGCGGCGAGCCCTGGCTGGAAAGCCAGGCCGTGCAGTGGGTTATGGAAGCGTTCCGCGGGCATACTTTGCGGCCTTCGGGAGCGCGGCCGAAAGTTCAGCTCACGCCCAAGGAATCGCTGATTGTTTCCTGCGTGACCCAGGGCATGAAGAACAAAGAAATCGCAATGCGAGTGGGTACGACCGAGCAAGTCGTGAAGAATTACCTGCGCAAAGTTTATGACAAGCTGGGCGTAGCCGACCGCCTGGAGCTTGCGCTCTATTGCCTGAATCACCATGTGGTGGACGGAGTGAAACCGCCGCCAGTGCCGGTGAATGCTCCGCAAACAGAGATGGCCACCGCTGCCGCTGTAGGCGCGGCGGCGTCGTCTTCTAGTATCAATCATGTTCCCTCCAACGAGGACGGGTTGGACGCGCTCTCATCGAAGAAGCCGTCGTGACGAATCGGAGTTCGCCTTAGTCCTCTTTTCCAGCCCTTCCGGACTCAGCCATAAGCCTTTCCCGTCAAAATCCTAAGTGGTGCTGTTTCTTGGAAAAGCAGACTTATCTGGAAAGATTCAGCAGACACAAGCCAACAGCGAAGACCTCGGCATTTGCCGGGGATGCTCGTCTGCCCATAGAATGAAAATGCAGCCGCGACCAGGTCATGTGCGTGGCAGGCGCATGACGACCGAATAACAAGCTGTCGGACTTCCCAGCTTTCGCCGGAGAGATGGCCGAGTGGCTGAAGGCGCACGCTTGGAAAGCGTGTTTACTCGAAAGGGTAACGTGGGTTCGAATCCCACTCTCTCCGCCAGTCTTTTGT
>Ga0181522_10001287_pt1 | contig 15531 bp, 17 predicted proteins | sample PEATcosm2014_Bin_27_FD_121103 | JGI IMG/M metagenome (GOLD analysis project Ga0181522, IMG submission 121103) | Peatland microbial communities from MTU Mesocosm Facility, Houghton, MI, USA - PEATcosm2014_Bin05_10_metaG | ecosystem: Environmental > Terrestrial > Soil > Wetlands > Peat | place... | reverse complement strand
CGCCAGATCGGCGGCGACCGGGTCGCGGTTGTCAGCATCATGAGCAATCCGGACCAGGACCCGCATCTGTTCGAGACCACGCCGGGCATCGTCAAACAAATTGCCGGTGCGCAAATTGCGATCGTCAATGGCGCCGACTACGACCCCTGGATGGAAAAGCTGCTCAGCGCGGCGCCGCAACCCGCGCGCAAGGTCATTATTGCCGCTGACCTGGTACATAAAAAGGCCGGTGACAATCCGCATCTCTGGTACGACCCGGCCACCATGCCGGCGGTCGCCAGGGCGATAACTGCGGCGCTTAGCAACGCCGATAGCGCACACAAAGAGGACTACGCGGCGCGCCTGGCGACGTTTCTCGGCTCGCTCAAGCCGATCAATGACAAGATCGCCGCCATCCACGGCAAATTTGCCGGCGCACCTGCCACCGCCAGCGAGCCGGTGTTTGGCTACATGGCGCAGGCCCTCGGCCTGAAAATGCGCAACGAGTCATTCCAGCTTTCGGTCATGAACGACACCGAGCCGAGCGCGCGCGACGTCGCCGGCTTCGAGCGGGACTTGAAAGACCACAAGGTCCGCGTCCTGTTCTACAACAAGCAGGCGTCGAACAAGATCGTGCAACATCTGGTCGAGTTGGCACGCGCCGCCAAGATCCCGGTGGTCGGCGTGACCGAGACCGCGCCGCCGGATATGTCCTATCAAGACTGGATGCTGACGCAGCTCAATGATACAGAAAGGGCCTTGGCAGGCCCGTCTTCATGAATGTCGTTGAACTTGACCGAGCAACCATCGGAATTGCCGGCCATAGCGTTCTGTCCAATGTAAGCTTCGCCATCGGCCCCGGCGAATTCATCGGCGTGCTCGGACCCAACGGCGCCGGCAAGACCACGCTGATGCGCGCCATCCTCGGGCTGCTGCCGCCGAGCGCCGGACAGGTGCGCGTGTTCGGGAGCAGCCCGCAGCGCGGCGACCGTGCCATCGGCTATCTGCCGCAGGTGCGCACCGTGCTGCCCGACTTGCGGGTGCGCGGGCTCGATTTCATCGGTAGCTCGCTGCATGGCGAGCGCTGGGGCCTGCCGTCGCTGTCCCGCTACGACAAAATCATGATCGAGGCAACGCTCGATTCGGTCGGCGCGCGCGATCTGGCGAAACGTCCTTTGTCCGACATGTCGGGCGGCGAGCGGCAGCGGCTGCTGCTGGCGCAGGCGCTGATCGGGCAGCCCAAGCTGCTGCTGCTCGACGAGCCGCTGATCAGCCTGGACGCCCGCCACCAGGAAGTGGCGATCGGCGTGGTGCGCGAGGTGTGCCGCGAGCGCGGCATCACGGTTTTATTCAGCGCGCATGAGCTCAACCAGTTGCTCGGCACGCTCGACCGCGTGCTCTATCTCGGCAACGGCCAGGCGGTGCTCGGCACCGTCGATGAAGTCGTCACCGCGCCGGTGCTGTCGCGCCTGTTCGGCACCGACATCAGCGTGGTGCGCGCCGACGGGCACATCTTCGTGATGTCGCGCGGCCGCGACGTCGAGCGCGTCGAGCATTCGCACGAGCACGGCCACGATCACGGCCACGATCACGGCGGCCACGAGCACCATCACTGACATGTTCCAATATGAATTCATGAACAACGCATTCGCCGCCGCCGGCATCGCCGCGGTGGTGTCGGGCGTTGTCGGCTATTTCCTGGTTATGCGCGGCCAGACTTTCGCCGGCCATGCGCTCTCACATATCGGATTTGCCGGCGCGACCGGCGCCGGACTGATCGGACTGGCGCCGCTGTGGGGCCTGCTGGGATTCACGCTGGCTGCCGGCGTCGCCATGGGCGTGTTGAGCGAGCGCATTAGCAACCGCGACGTGGCGATCGGCGTGGTGCTGTCGCTCGCGCTCGGCTTCGGGCTGCTGTTCCTACATTATTATACGTCGTTCGCCACGCAGGCGACGGCGATCCTGTTCGGCAATGTCCTAGCGGTTGACCATGGAATGATCGCAACGCTCGCCGTGCTCGGCGCCGTAACGCTGCTGGCGCTTGGCTCGATCATGCGGCCACTGATTTTTGCGAGCTTGCAGCCGGAATTGGCGGAAGCCAAAGGTGTGCCGCTGCGCTTCGTATCGACGGCGTTTCTGGCGATCGTCGCGCTGGCGGTGTCGGAGTGCGCGCAGATCGTCGGCGTCCTGCTGGTGTTCACGCTGATGGTCGGGCCGCCGGCCGCCGCGCAGCGGCTGACCACCGGACTGTGGAGCGGGCTGGGGCTCGCGGCGGCGCTGGCACTGGCCGAAGCCTGGCTCGGGCTGACGCTCGCCTATCACACCGACTGGCCGGTAAGCTTCTGCATCGCGGTGCTCAGCGCGCTCGGCTATTTCGCGGCTCTCAGCGCGTCGGCGAGACGGTCGCGGGCCGGTCGTGCTAACGAGGCGACATGAGTCGCAAATCCGCTTACGCGGCGGCTATCGCACTTTGTCTGCTCGCCGCGCCCGCACTGGCCGGGCCGATGAAGTGCAGCGGCGAGCAGAAAACCTGCGTCACCGTTTGCCAGAAAACCATCAATCCGGCATTGCAAGGCCAATGCGTCGCCGATTGCCGCACCCGACTGAACTATTGCCGGCAAACCGGTTGCTGGGATAACGGCACCAACCGCTATTGCGGGCTATTGCGGCAGTAGCGCCCTACTCGACTTTCAATCCGAGCGTCTTGATCAGCGTCGCCCAGCGGCCTTCTTCACGCGCGATATTGGCCGCATATTCTTCCGGCGTGCTGGCGAGCGGACCGCCGCCGTCGCCGATGATGCGCGCCTTGACGCCGTCCGACAAAACGATCTTGCGCAGCTCCGCGTTGAGCCGTGCGATAATCGCAGGCGACGTGCCGGCCGGCGCGACCAGCCCGTAATACTGCACGATGTCGAGCCCCGGAGCGCCGGATTCGGCGGTCGTCGGCACGTCCGGGATCGCCGCCAGGCGCTGTGGCGCGGCCACCGCAATGGCGTTGATCTTGCCCGCTTTGATGTTGCCGATCGCGGGCGGCAGCGTGTTGAAGCCGAGCATCACGTGGCCGCCAAGCAGGTCGGTGGTGAGCGGCCCGGTGCCCTTGTAGGTGACGACGGTGACGTCGATGGCGCTCATGCTCTTGAACTGCACGGCGCCGAAATAATTGAGCGTCGGCGACGGCGGCGTGCCGATCGTGAGCGTGCCGGGTTGCTTCTTGGCGAGTGCGACAATGTCGGCCATCGACTTTACCGGCACCGACGGATTGGCCATGATCACGATCGGGATCGAGGCGATCAGGCCGATCGGCGCGAAGTCCTTGGCGAGATCGTAGCCGGTATTGGGCGGCAGGCTCGCGCCGGTCACCAGCATCAAGATCGTGTAGCCGTCCGGCGTGGCCTTGGCGCCGTCGCGCACGCCGATTACCGAGCCGGCACCCGGGCGGTTGACCACGATGACCTGCTGGCCGAGCGCGTCGCCGAGCTTTTGCGCGATGACGCGGCCAACGGTATCGACGCCGCCGCCGGGAGGAAACGGCACGATCAATTGCACGACGTGGTTGGGATAATCATCAGCCGAAGCGGGTTGCGCCTGAAAGCCAAATAATGTCGCGGCCACGCTCAAGAAAACCGCCAGGCTTTTGGATCGTTTTTTGTTGTGGCGCACGTCGTCCTCCCTTTTTTCTTGCCTTATGCCGCGAGTTTGGCAGGTCCCGGCGGGCATTAAAACCGGGGGTGCTCCCTGCGATTACGGCCGCGCCAGCGCCATCGCGATCGCCGCCGCGATGAAGGGCAGCGGCACCGACACCGCGGCGCGCAGCCAGACCACGCGCGGCGGCATCATCGGCACTTCCCAGATCACCAGCCGGTGGATCGCGTAGAGCGCCCAGGCGGTCGAATAGGCGATCACCTGCGGCGCGCCCGCCCCGCCCTTGAGCGCGGCGGCGCCGATGGAAAATCCGACCACCGGACCGCCCGGCGTCAGCGCGCCGCCAATGGTCGCGAGCAGGACGCCGAGGAAGCCGGATCCGGGGCCGATCCACGAGGCCACCAAGGCCTTTGGCAGCACCTCGGCGATGAAGCCCGAGCCGACCACACCGGCGCCGATGCGCGGCAGCAGGCGGATGAATTCCCATAAGCCCTCGCGCGCGCCGTCGTTCAGCAGCACGCGGCCACGCAAGGCCGCCATGAAAGCCAGCACACCGACCACCAGCCACAGCAGGATATTGACCGCGAGGATCATCGCTTGATGTCCAGCCGCACGAGCCCGGCGCGCACCACGATGCGCGCCAAGAGCCCGGCGACGATCGGCAGCGGCACGGCTTCGACGATGCGCCAGATCACGAAGTCGGGGCCGAAGAACGGCAATTCCCACACCAGCGCGCGGGTGTAGCCGCACAGCGTCCACGAGGTGATGAAGGCGACCACCGCGCCGGCATCGGCGCCCATAGCGAGAAAGGCGCCGGCCACCGGATAGATCGTGATTGGCCCGCCCGGCAGCAGGAAGCCGAAAAACGCAGCCACGGCGAGGCCGGTGAAACCGGATTCATGACCGACCCAGCGCGCCACCAGTTCGCGCGGCAGCAGCAGCGTCACGAAGGCGCCGATCAGGCAGCCGGCCAGCACCTTGGGCAACATCTCGCCGAACAGCGTGAGGTCGCTGCCGAAAATGGCGAGGAAATGCTCGCGCCCGTCGCGGATATAGACGGCGGCAGCGGCGGCAAAGGCGACCGCCGCGATCGCCGCGGTCGACCAATCGAAAGCCCGCCGGCGGCGGCGTGGCGGAGGTGTTGCGTCGGAAGACAATGGGAAATCGCCGGCTGCGGTTAAGGGTCGGCATCCTGCGCGGACACGGCCCGCCGTTCAAGCCGCGATCAACTCGATCGGATGGCGGGCTACTCCGCCGGCACCGCCGCCTTGGACGACGCATCGACGATGGCCGGCGCGCGCGCCAGCGCAAATAGGAAGCCGGCCACGACCAGATAGGCCAGCGCAACCGAGGGTGTCACACCGAAGCCACCCCCGATACCGATGGCATCGCCGTGCATAAAACCGAAATAGGTCAACACGGCGCCGGCGAGCGAGAAGGCGGACGCGTTGATGAATTTGCGCTCGATCACGAAGACTGCGACCGCGCCGAGCACCAGTCCGGTCAGGATCGAGCCGCCGCCCATCACTTCGAGGCCGCGGAACAGCACACCATTCTGCGCCATCTTGCCGACGAACTCCGGCGCATGCGTCGCACCGAAATTCATGCCCGCGGCGCCAAGCGCGCCGCCCAGCAGCACCGTGGCCCAGGCCGCCAGATGCGGCGTCAGCGCCAAGGCGATCGCCGGCGCATGTTCCTTCGGCGTCGTCTGGAATGCCTGCGCGCAGATCAACATGCCGATATAGAGCAGGATCGGAGAGATCGCGACAACAGGAATGACCGCGAGCATCAAGGAGATGACGCCGAACCACGACAGCACGATCACCATGACGCCGGTCGCCGCCGAATAGCCGATGCGGCCGCCCATCGCCTTCCAGCCGGGATGGCCGATATAGACCGCGTTGATGAAGGGATTGCCCATCAGGCAGCCGATCAGACTGACGACGCCGTCGGCGGTCAGCACGCGGGTGGTCGGATAATGATCGCCGGCCGCTTCCGCGGACTCCACGTTGTCCATCGCCTCGACCAGATCGTAGATGCCGTAGGGAATGGCCGTGATGAGAATGACGCCCAGATACTGGAAGCCGGAGAACACGTGGCCGAAGGCCGGTATCGGCACATTGAATCCGAAGCTTGCAAAGGCCGATTTGACGCCGGCGACCGAAAGTCCGCCAAGGCCAAGACCGAACAGATTCGAACCCCACGCGATCACCATGCCAACGGCGATGGCGACCAGACCCGCCGGAACACCAAACGGGTAACGCACACCGCCGAACCAGCTCACCATGATGATGGCGAAGCAAACCAAACCGATCTGCGGCGTCATGAACATTTCCAACGCGGGACGCATGGCAATAAAGGTGACCGAGACGCCGGCGAGCGTGCCGAGCAGGGCTGCGCGCGGCGTGATCTTGCGCACGATGGGCGCGATGAAGCCGCCGATCATCAGGATGAAGCTCTGGAAGAACACCCAGACCAGACCTGCTTCCCAGCCTTTGATCGGGTCGCCGGTCGTGATCGCGATCGGCAGCATGATCACGAAGGTGACGATGAACATATGCGGCACGCTGATGCCCGAAGGCATCGCGCAGACGTCGCTGCGGCCGGTTTTCTTCGCCAGCTGATAGGCCAGGAATGCGTAGTAAAATGTGCTCAAGCACATCATCAAGCCCATCGCAGGCAGGATGCGTCCGAACACGATGTTGTCGGGCATCTTGATGACGAAACGCAACAGGCCGGTGAGCACCAGCATGTTGACCAGGATGTTGGTGCCGAAGCCAAAGAAGGCGTTCCAGTCACCCGGCGTCCATAGTGTCGGTTTGAAACTCTTCGCTGCAGCCATTGCGTACCCCCCTTAAGCGAATTTCTTCGACGTCCCCTTGACCGCGGCGAAGGCCGCGAGCATTTCTTTCGAACCCGACACCCAGCCGAATATGCCGCCTTGGGCCTTGATCATCTTCAGGCCCATCTCGTGGAATTCCGGAAAGTAGGAGGCGCAGCAGTCACCCAGCACGATGCAGCGATAGCCGCGGTCATTGGCTTCGCGCACCGTGGTATTAACGCAGACTTCCGTGGTGACGCCGGTGACGATCAGATTTTCGATCGCGCAGTTCTTCAGCGTCAATTCGAGATCGGTCTGGAAGAAGGCGCCCTTACCCGGCTTGTCGATTACCGGCTCGCCGGCGATTGGATAAAGCTCCGGGATGATGTCGTGTCCCGGCTCGCCGCGCACCAAAATGCGGCCCATTGGGCCGGGATCGCCAATGCGCTTGGACGGCGAGCCGCGCTCGATCTTGAAGGGCGGCGCATCGGACAGATCGGGACGATGACCTTCGCGGGTATGGATGACCAGCATGCCGACCGCGCGCGCGGCCTCCAGCACCTCCTTGAGTGGTCCGACCGCGGCCTTGAGCAGGCTGACATCGTTGCCCAGCGTCTCGCCGAAGCCGCCTGGCTCGAGGAAATCGCGCTGCATGTCGATGATGATGAGCGCCGTGCGATCGAGGGCGACGGCCAGCGGCTGTGGCTCGGCGGCGATCAAGGTTTTCATGGGCTATCCCCCGCACGCCGGCGACGCTAATTGCGCCGTGGCGCCACCTGAAGCGGAGCAAACGCTGTGCCACCGGCAAAAGACACGCCGCGCTTGGAGATTTGAGTGGTCTCGCAACAACTTGGGCCGGCAATTGAGGCGTCGCTAAAGGCATTTGGTGGAAATGCGGTTCGCGACCGGCTGCCTAATCCGTCATCGCTTTGCCCACGCAAGCGCCGAAAAACGACCTTGGGTATACAATGAGCAGCCCAGTTGACGCTGCTGGCGCGGGCCGTTTAGTTTCGACGGCGATGGGGATGGGGTCCCCCGATAACCGCCCGCAAGGGGCTGATGACTCCTACCGCGAAATATGGCGGTAGGAATCTGTCCGCCACAGGGCGGTATTTCTTTGCCCTGCAACACGAGGACAAGGAAATGGGTTATCTGATCGTCTTCCTGGGCGGCGGCGTCGGTGCCGCAATACGCCACGGCATCAACCTTGCCACCGCGCGCGTGCTCGGCACAGCGTTTCCCTACGGCACGCTGCTGATAAACATCACCGGCTCGTTCATCATGGGGCTGGTGGTCGCCTATTTCGCTTTCAAGGGCGACGCCTCGCAGCACTGGCGGCTGTTTCTCACCACCGGCATCCTCGGCGGCTACACGACATTCTCGGCATTCTCGCTCGATGCCGCGCTGCTCTATGAACGCGGCGAACTCGGCATGGCCGCTGTCTATGTGATTGCGTCGGTGGCGATTTCGATCGCAGGATTATTTGCCGGCTTGGCGCTGGTGCGCAATTTCGCCTGACCTTTTTTATAGGCGCGTGATCTTATCCGAAAACCGGTTCCCACTTTTCGGGGTCATGCGCTTATTCCATCGGCCGCATGCCGAGATTGTCGAGCAATGCCATGTCGCGGTCGCGCCCGGGGTTGGGCGTGGTGAGCAGCTTGGGGCCGTAGAAGATCGAGTTGGCGCCGGCCAGGAAACACAAAGCTTGCGTCTCCTCGCTCATGTCCTCGCGGCCGGCCGAGAGCCGCACCACCGAAGCCGGCATGCAGATCCGCGCCACCGCAATCGTACGAACGAAATCAAGCGGATCGAGTTTTTGCGCATCCGCGAGCGGCGTGCCCTCGACCTGCACCAGCATGTTGATCGGCACACTCTCGGGATGCACGGGTAGGCTCGCCAGCGTCGCGATCATACCGACGCGGTCGTCTAGCCCCTCGCCCATCCCGACGATGCCGCCACAGCAGACATGGATGCCGGCCTCGCGCACATGCGCCAGCGTGTCGAGGCGGTCTTCATAGGTGCGCGTGGTGATGATGGCGCCGTAATATTCCGGCGAGGTGTCAAGGTTGTGGTTGTAGTAGTCGAGGCCGGATTGCTTCAGCCGTTGCGCCTGCTCGCCGGTCAACATGCCAAGCGTGGCGCAGGTCTCCAGGCCGAGCGCCTTGACGCCTTCGACCATGGCGCAAACTTGGTCGAGCTCACGGTCTTTGGGGCTTCGCCACGCCGCGCCCATGCAAAAGCGTGAGGCGCCACCGGCTTTGGCGGCACGCGCTTCGCCCAGCACCGCGTCGAGGCTCATGAGTTTTTCGGCTTTTATACCCGTGTCGTAGCGCGCGGCCTGCGGGCAATAGGCGCAATCCTCCGGGCAGCCGCCGGTCTTGATCGATAGGAGAGTCGAAATCTGCACTTCGGCCGGATCGAAATTCTCGCGATGGGCCTGCGCGGCGCGAAACATCAGCTCCGGAAACGGCAGCGCGAACAAAGCGGCGACCTCGGCACGCGTCCAATTGTGACGGGGCGGAACTAAAACGGGGCGCTGCGGCGCGGCATGAACAAGCGACATCTTTAACCTCTTAGACCAAGCTTTCGGCAATCGAGCTTATAGCACGCGGCCAAATTCGTCATGATTCCATCAGATTGTAGCCCCAGACGGTGTCGTGATAAATATAGCAAAAGCCAACCACCGGGTGCCGCCATGAAAAAAATGATCGCTGTTTTAGCCGCGTTTGCCGCTTTCGCAATGCTGGCCGGACCTGCTTACGCGCAGCGGTCGAAAGAAAAGACGCCGCTGCAGATCGAGGACCAACAGAAGAAGGAAGAGCATGATCGGATCGAGAAGCAATACAATGCGGCCCTCAAAAGGACGAGCAAGACAGACGCCGCGGCGGCGGCCCCCGACCCGTGGGCCAATATGCGCGGAACCGACGATTCCAAAATCAAACGCTAGCAGCGAATGGACCGGCAGACGATCGGACGATTGATCTCTGTGCTGGCCGGCGCCGCCATACTGTTCGGATTGGAGCAGGGCGTCGGGATGAAATTCTATTTCGCCGTGCCGGTAGCGGTGGTGGTTTACGTCGCCCTCAGGCTTGCGCTCCAACACCTATGGGGCGCCGACGACAAGATGACGTGACAGAGGCCTGCCCGTTCACCACCAGTGCCGGCGCCAGCCCCAATAGGGACGGTAATAAGGACCGGAGCCGTAATAATAGCCAGGCGGCGGGCCATAATAGGTAGGCTGGTCCACCGGCACATAGCCCGCGTTCGGATCAACCGGACGGTTGCTCACATAGCCCGGTTGCCGTACCGCGGCTTGACGCGGAACGCGGCCGCTCATGTCGAGCGCGGTCTCTATGGCGAAGCCCTTCTTGTCCTGCCAGGTAACCTCGCACCAGCCTTCCGAGCACTCGCCGGCGTCGATCAGGCTGCCGCCGGGGATCTTGGTGACGACGTCGCTTTTGGTGCCGGGCGCGGCGCGCAGATTGACGGTCGAGCCGACGTACGCGGGCTTTGCCAAAGCCGGTATAGCGGAAAACACCAGTACGCCGAGGCCGAATAAAATATGCGCATGTTTCATGACGCTGCTCTTTCATTCATGGCCGCGGCATGCCTCGCGCCGCGCACGACGAGAATAGCAATCCTAAAAAGCGGCGGGAAAGGGGCGGAACCGGCGGCTTTAATGCGCCCGTAACGCCGGCCGCGCGGCTTGCCTGAGCCGCCGGGCCTGTGAGACAAGCGCGTGATGACAGAGCCAGCGCCCGACGCCCCGCCCGACCGCCTGTGCAACGATCCGCGTAGCCCCTATTTCAATGCCGAGGTTCTGGCGCGCGATGTCGGCATCCGCTTCAAGGGCGCCGAAAAGAGCAATGTCGAGGAATATTGCGTGAGCGAAGGCTGGATTCGCGTCGCCGCCGGCAAGGCGCTCGATCGCCACGGCAACCCGCTGACCATCAAGCTCACCGGCAAGGTCGAGCCCTATTACAAAACTGGCAAACCGGGCTGAACAGAGCGCGCGATGGCGCCAATGATCACGTTATGACCGACGAGGCATCCCGCGACGATATCGCCCGCATCGAGGCGCGCATCGAGGAGCTGGCCGAGTCGATCGAGCGCTGCCGGAAATTTTCGCTGGCCGCCAAGCTGATCATCGCCGCCGGCGCGATCTGGATCGCGCTCTCGATGCTGACGCTGGTTTCCTACACGCCCGAGACGACGATCGCCGCGCTGGCGGCCATGATTATCGGCGTCGTGCTGCTCGGCTCCAACGCCACCACCTGGACGCAGACTGAAACCGCGCTGCGAGCCAGCGAAGCGATGCGCGCCGACTTGATCGGGCAGCTGGAATTGCGCGTTGTCGATGAGCGGCCGACGCTTCACTAGAAGACTTCACGCCAAAATCTCGAGCGCCAGCGCGACTGAATGCCGCAGGAATTCATCGGCCGCAGCCACCTGATTGTTTTGCGCGACGATCTTGTGCGCCGGCGAGATGGCCGCGACGAATTCATGGGTATGCCAATGCCCGATCATCGGCAACGTGGGCAAGGCCGCGGGATCGGGCTTCGGATAGACCGACACATAGAAATAAGGCTCGTCGTAATAATTGTCGCCCGGCGAAAGTCCGGCGCCGAGGTAACGGTCGGCATCGGTGCCGCGCTTGGCCAGCATGGTCAAAACGGCGAGATCGAAATGGTGCGGCCAGCAGCACACAGCCGATGTGACGCCGTGCATCATCTGCTGCCGGACGCGGCCGATCGACAGATTGGCATTGGCATACCAGGCCGCAAGCTCACGCAGGCCATCCGCCGAACCGGCGGCATCGTAAAGAGCGCCGCGCGCCAGCGCGTGCGCCGGCATCTCGTAGGGCGATGGCGCATCGAGCGCCGCCGGATCGAGACCGTGCGCCGAGAGCTCGCCATCCAGCCATTGCCTGACCTGCGCGTCGCTGCGCCCGTCGAGCGAAAGTGATGGGCCGCCGTGAACGGCGAACGTGAGGCTGGCAATCTGGAGAGTGAGCTTGGTACCGTTCTTCGCGGGATGCGTGACGAAGCCGTCGAGGGCATCGTCCCAGCCCAAACTGGTGTGGCCATCGTCCGGCCGCGGCGGAACATAGGCCCGCGCGGCCCGCGCCAGCCATTGCGCCGCGTAATGGGCTTGCAGACGGGCTTCGCGCAGGGTGCCCTGATCGACGCCGCGCAGGCGCCGCCATTCCTGACCGCTCATGAGAATCCCTCGCCAGGCCTGCGGCAACCCTAGCCGCTTTGCGGGGGTAGCGGCTACTCCGCCGCTTCCATCCGCGGCTCGGCCGCTTCAACTTTCGCGGCGCAGAATTTGAACTCAGGGATCTTGCCGAAGGGATCGAGCGCCGGGTTGGTCAACAGGTTCGCCGCCGCCTCGACGAAGGCGAACGGGATGAACACCACGCCGTCCGGGATCGCGTCATCCTGACGCGCGGCCAGTTCGACGGTGCCACGCCGCGTGGTGACGCGCAGCATGTCGCCGGGCTTGAGGCCCAGCTTCTCCAGCGTGCCGCGCGACACCTGCGCGATCGCCGACGGCTCGATGGCGTCGAGCACGGTGGCGCGGCGCGTCATCGAGCCGGTATGCCAATGCTCGAGCTGGCGCCCGGTCGACAGGATGTAGGGATATTCGTGGTCGGGCGTCTCGTTTGGCGGCAGGAGCTTCGCCGCCACCAGTTTGGCCATGCCGTTCGGACGCGGGAAGCCCTTGTCGAACACCACGTCGCGGCCCGGCACGTCGGGTCCGTCGACTGGATAGGTCACGTGATTCTCGCGTTCGACGCGGTCCCAGGTGATGTTGTCGAGCGCCGGCATCAGCCGCGCCATCTCCTCGAACACTTCGCTGACGTGCTTGTAGTTCCACTTCTCGCCCATACGCTGGGCGAGATCCTGGATGATCCACAAATCCTGCCGCGCCTCGCCTGGCAGCGGCAGCGCCTGGCGGCCCATCTGCACCTGGCGATTGGTGTTGGTGACGGTACCGTCCTTCTCGGGCCAGGCCGAGGCCGGAAGGATCACATCGGCATAAGAGCAGGTCTCGGTCAGGAAGAGATCCTGCACCACCAGATGTTCGAGATGGGCGAGCGCGCCACGCGCGTGATTCAAATCGGGATCGGACATCGCGGGATTTTCACCCATGATGTACATGCCCTTGATCTCGTCGGCATGCACCGCGTCCATGATCTCGACCACGGTCTTGCCGCGCTTGGGATCGAGCTTCTTGCCCCAGGCCTTTTCGTATTTCGCGATCATGTCCGGATTTTCCACCGACTTGTAGTCGGGGAAGAACATCGGGATCAGACCGGCGTCGGAGGCGCCTTGTACGTTATTTTGGCCGCGCAGCGGATGCAGGCCGGTGCCGGGGCGGCCGACCTGGCCGCAAATCAGCGACAGCGCGATCAGGCAGCGCGCGTTATCGGTGCCGTGAGTGTGTTGCGACACGCCCATGCCCCAGAAGATGATGGCGTTCTCGGCACGGGCGAAGGCGCGGGCGACCTCGCGGATGGTGTCGGCGGGAATGCCGCAGATCGGCTCCATCTCCTCCGGCGTGAAATCCTTCACATTGTCGGCGATCTGCTCGAAGCCCTCGACATAAGTCTGCACGTATTGCTGGTCGTAGAGTTTCTCGCCGATGATGACATTGAGCATGCCGTTGAGCATGGCGACGTCGGTGCCGTTCTTGAACTGCATCATCTTCCAGGCGTGACGCTTCATCGCGGTGCCGCGCGGATCCATAATCACGAGCTTGGCGCCGCGCTTGGCGGCCTGCTTGAAGAAGGTGGCGGCGACCGGATGATTATCGGTCGGGTTGGCGCCGATCACGATGATGAAGTCGGAATTCTTGCACTCGTTGAAGGTCGCGGTCACCGCGGCAGAACCGACGCCTTCAAGCAGCGCCGCCACCGACGAGGCATGGCAGAGCCGCGTGCAGTGATCGACATTGTTGGAGCCGAAGCCGGTACGGATCATTTTCTGGAACAGATAGGCCTCTTCGTTCGAGCCTTTGGCGGAGCCGAAGCCCGCCAGCGCGCGCGGGCCGTCGCGGTCGCGAATTTTCTTTAAGCCGGAAGCGGCGCGCTCCATCGCCTCTTCCCAACTGGCCTCGCGGAAATGACTCAGCGGGTTCGACGGATCGACCAGATCGTCGGCTGCTTTCTTGACGCCGTCCTTGCGGATCAGCGGCTTCATCAGACGCTGCGGATTGCTGACATAGTCGAAGCCGAAGCGGCCCTTGACGCAGAGCCGGTTCTCGTTCGCCGGGCCGTTGCGACCGCTGACGTACAAGAGCTTGTCGTTCTTGATGTGATAAGTGAGCTGGCAGCCGACGCCGCAATAGGGGCAGACGCTGTTGACTTCGCGGTCCGGGAATTCAGTGCGCACGTTCTTGGCGTCGACCAGCGTCGAGGGCATCAGCGCGCCGGTCGGGCAGGCCTGCACGCATTCGCCGCAGGCCACGCAAGTGGAATTGCCCATCGGATCGTCGAAATCGAACACGATTTTTTCGCCGTGGCCGCGGCCGGCCATGCCGATGACGTCGTTGACCTGCACTTCGCGGCAGGCGCGCACACAAAGATTGCACTGGATGCAGGCATCGAGATTGACCGCCATGGCCGGATGGCTGCGGTCGGGCGCCGGCACCACTTCGCGTTCGCGCTTGGGGAAGCGGCCGGCGGCAACACCTTGGCGCTTGGCGGTCTTCCAGAATTCGGATTGCGGATCGTGCGCAACCTCGATCGCCGGCTGGTCGGTGACCAGCAACTCGGCGACCATCTTGCGCGCGGTCTTGGCGCGGTCGGTCGCCGTCTTGACCTTCATGCCCGGCGACGGCTGGCGGATGCAGCTTGCCGCCAGCACACGCTCGCCCTCGATCTCGACCATGCAGACGCGGCAATTGCCGTCGGCGCGATAGCCGGGCTTGGGCGAGTAGCACAGGTGCGGCAGCTTGATGTCGAGGCGGCGCGCGGCGCGGAAGATCGACTCGCCGGGGCGGATATCGATCTCGCGGTCGTCGATGGTGAAGGTGTTGGGCTTTTGTGCGTTGCTATCGGCCATGGTTCACCAAGTGCCCAGCGGTTTCGTCAATTCCTCGGGAAAGTATTTCAGCACGCACAATAGCGGATTGGGCGCCGCCTGTCCGAGGCCGCAGATCGACGCGTCGCGCATGGTCGCCGACAATTCCGTGAGCAGGTTCACGTCCCACGGGCCCTGCGCCATCAGCTTGACCGCCTTCTCGGTGCCGGCGCGGCAAGGCGTGCACTGGCCGCAGCTTTCGTCCTCGAAGAACTTCAGCAGATTGAGCGCGACTGCCTTCATATCGTCCTTGTCGGACAGAATCACGACCGCGTGGGAACCGACGAAACAGCCATATTTTTCCAGGGTTCCGAAATCGAGCGGCTCGTCCGCCATCGAGGCCGGCAATATGCCGCCTGACGCCCCGCCCGGGAGATAACCCTTGAACGTGTGGCCGTCGGTCATGCCCCCGCAGAATTCCTCGATCAGCTCGCGCGCGGTGACGCCGGCCGGCGCCAGCACCACGCCCGGCTTCTTCACACGGCCCGATACCGAGAAGCTGCGGAAACCCTTGCGTTCCTTGCGACCCTGCGCGGTCATCCAGCTGGCGCCCCTCTCGACGATGTCGCGGACCCAGAACAATGTCTCGACGTTCTGCTCCAGCGTCGGGCGGCCGAATAATCCTACTTGCGCAACATAAGGAGGGCGATGGCGTGGCAGGCCGCGCTTGCCCTCGATCGACTCGATCATCGCCGATTCTTCGCCACAAATGTAAGCGCCGGCGCCACGGCGCAGGTGCAGCTTGGTGTGCGCCGATAGACCCGCCTGCTCCGCTTTCTTCATTTCCTCGGCCAGCATCAACCGCAGTTCGGGATACTCGTCGCGGATATACAGATAAGTCTCCGGGGCCTCGACCACCCAAGCCGCGATCAGCATGCCCTCGATGAATCGATGCGGGTCCTTTTCGAGATAAAAGCGATCCTTGAACGTGCCCGGCTCGCCCTCGTCGGCGTTGACCGCGAACATGCGGGGTCCCGGCTCGGCGCGCACCAGCGACCATTT
>Ga0181522_10001286_pt1 | contig 15536 bp, 16 predicted proteins | sample PEATcosm2014_Bin_27_FD_121103 | JGI IMG/M metagenome (GOLD analysis project Ga0181522, IMG submission 121103) | Peatland microbial communities from MTU Mesocosm Facility, Houghton, MI, USA - PEATcosm2014_Bin05_10_metaG | ecosystem: Environmental > Terrestrial > Soil > Wetlands > Peat | place... | reverse complement strand
CCGGCTGCGCTACACGACGAGCCATCCCGTCGACATGACGCAAGGCCTGATCGACGCCCATGCCTCGCTGCCGAAGCTGATGCCTTTCCTGCATCTCCCCGTGCAATCGGGCTCCGACCGCGTGCTGAAGGAGATGAACCGCCGCCACCGCGCCGCGGATTATCTCGACATCGTGGAGCGCTTGCGCCGCGTGCGACCGGACGTTGCGCTCTCTTCCGATTTCATCGTCGGTTTTCCGGGCGAGACGGAAGAAGATTTCGAGGCGACGCTCGAGCTCGTTCGCGCGGTGAATTTCGCCTCGACCTTCTCCTTCAAATATTCGCCGCGCCCTGGCACGCCCGGCGCCGAGCGCGAGGATCGGATCGACGAAGAGACGATGCGCTTGCGCCTCGCGCGGCTGCAGGAGCTCGTCGAGGAACAGCGCCAGGCCTTCAACGCCGCGACCGTCGGCCGCGTCGTCGACGTGTTGTTCGAAAAATCCGGCCGGCATGAGGGTCAAATCGCCGGCAAGAGCCCTTATATGCAAGCAGTGCATGCGCAGGGCTCGCTTGAAGAACTTGGCCGGGTGCTGCCGGTCGAAATCCGCGCCGCGGGGCCGAATTCGCTCGCTGGCGACATCGCAAAGGCAAGGGAGCCCGAATGAGCGAAACGGCGCGCATGACTCGTCAGGGACGCATGGTCGAGGCGGAAGAGGACGCCGAAATCACCCTGGCCTTCGACGACAATCGCCACGCGTCAGTGCTCTTCGGACAATTCGATCAAAACCTCGCCAAATTGGAGCGGCGCCTGCGCGTATCCTGCGTCGCGAGCGGCAATCACGTGACGCTGAAAGGCAAGGCCGACGCCTGCGAACACGCGCGGCGCGCGCTGGAAATCCTCTACGCACGCGCTCAGATCGGTCTCGAAGTGACGCCCGGCGACGTCGAGGGCGCCGTCGAGGAGACGACGCGGCAGCGCAGCCTCTTCCCCGACGCCGCGGTCGCGCCGCTCGGCCCCTTCGATCAGATCGGCACGAGGAAGCGCGGACCCGTGCGCGCCCGCAACAAGGCGCAAGATCTTTATCTGCGCGCGCTGAAGCGCCACGAACTCGTCTTCGCCGAAGGGCCCGCCGGCACCGGCAAGACCTGGCTCGCGGTCGGCCATGCCGTGTCGCTCCTGGAGAAGGGCGCCGTGGAGCGTCTGATTCTGTCGCGCCCCGCGGTCGAAGCCGGCGAGCGTCTGGGGTTTCTGCCGGGCGACATGCGCGAGAAGGTCGATCCCTATCTGCGGCCGATCTACGATGGGCTCTACGATTTCATGGACGCGCGCATGGTCGAGCGCGGCCTGCAGACCGGCATGATCGAAGTCGCGCCGCTCGCTTTCATGCGCGGTCGTACGCTTACGAAAGCTTGCGTGTTGCTCGACGAGGCGCAGAATGCGACCTCCATGCAGATGAAGATGTTTCTGACACGCCTCGGCGAAGGCTCGCGCATGATCGTCACCGGCGATCCATCGCAGACCGATCTGCCGCACGGGCAGAAGTCGGGCCTCAGCGAGGCCGTCGCGCTGTTGAAGGACATCGACGCCGTCGGTCACGTCAAATTCGCCGAAGGCGACGTCGTGCGTCACGATCTCGTGCGCGCGATCGTCGGCGCCTATGAGCGCGCCGCGCGCCTCGCCGTCGCGCATCCGGGGCGCGAGCGCGAATGAGCGCGCCGCAAGTCGAAATCGTCGTCGAGGCTCGCGTCTGGGAGCATGTTCCGGATCTGGAGGCGCTGACGACGCGGACGATCGAAGCCTGCTGCGCGGCGACCGAGGCGGAATTTGCGGAGGGCTGCGAAGCCTGCGTCACCTATGTCGACGACGCCGCCATTCAAAAGCTCAACGCCGATTGGCGCAAGATCGACAGGCCGACCAACGTCCTCTCCTTTCCGACGCCCGGCCCGACCGAAGCGAAGCTTCTTTTGGGCGACATCGTCATCGCCTATGAGACCGTGGCCCGGGAGGCGGAGGAGCAGGAGCGGCGTTTTGCGGATTATCTCGTTCATATGATCGTTCATGGCTTTTTGCATTTGATCGGCTATGATCACGAGACGGCCGAGGAGGCCGAGGCCATGGAGGCCATAGAGCGTCGCGTCGCCGCGTCGCTGGGCCTCGCCGACCCTTATGAGGGAACTCAGCCCGTCGCGGGCGCGGGTTCGAGTGGGAGCGATGTCGACGAAGAGTGAGAGTATCGAGGCGGATTTCGTCTCGAGGAGCGGTCTGCGCAGCGGACTGTTCGACCGGCTGCGCCTCTTGCTCGGCCTCGCGCAGCCCTCCGTGCGCGAAGAACTCGAGGACGCGCTCGAAGAGCCCGCCGGCGACGTCACCGCGCAAGAGCGGGCGCTGCTCAAAAACGTTCTCGCTCTGCACGATCTGCGCGTCGCCGACGCGATGATCCCGCGCGCCGACATCGTCGCCGTGCCGCGCGCCTCGACGCTGCGCGACGTGCTGAGCGTGTTTCGCAGCGCCGGCCATTCGCGCCTGCCCGTCTATGGCGAGACCTTGGACGATCCGGCCGGCATGCTGCACATCCGCGACTTCGTGAATTATCTGGCCGAAACCGCATCCAAATCGCGCGGCGACGACGACGATTACGACGATTACAAAGTCGCCTCGATCGACTTCGGCGCGACGCTGGAAGGCGCGGACATATTGCGCCCCGTGCTCTACGTTCCTCGCTCCATGCCGGCGCTCGATCTGCTCGTGCGCATGCAGACGACGCGCACCCATATGGCGCTCGTCATCGACGAATATGGCGGCACCGACGGCCTCGTCTCGATCGAAGACATCATGGAGATGATCGTCGGCGACATCGAGGACGAACACGACGTCGAGGAAGGCCCGCTGATCGAGCGCCTGGCCAACGGCGATTTCCTCGTCGACGCCAAGGCGGACCTCGAAGAAGCGATCGAAGAGATCGGCGTGGATTTTCGCGAGGAGGACACGCCGCAGGAGGTCACGACCTTCGGCGGGCTGGTCGCCTTTTTGGCGGGCCGCGTGCCGCATCGCGGCGAAATCGTCCCGGCGCCGGTGGAGGGCTGGGAGTTCGACGTGCTCGAGGCCGACCCGAGAAGGGTGAGGAAGCTCAGGCTGCGCGCGATGGCGGTGAAGGAAGAGAAGGCGGAGGGGTAGGGCGCTCTTTCTCCCGCAGGCGGGAGAAGGAGCGCGCCCCGACGATTAATTCCTCACAACGTCGCGGCGATCAAATCCCGCAGCGCCGGGGTCACCTCCGGCATCACGCCGAACCAGTCGCGGAACGCCGGGCGCGCCTGGTGGAGCAGCATGCCGAGGCCGTCGACCGTCACGAGGCCGGCGCGGCGGGCGGTGTCGAGGAGCGGCGTTTCGAGCGGCGCATAGACGATGTCGGTCACGAGCGCGCTCGACGGCAGCAGCGCAAGGTCGATGTCGAGCGGCGGCTGGCCGACCATACCCTGGCTCGTCGTATTGACGAGAAGTCCTGCGTCTTCGAGCCCGGCGCTGCGCTGCTCCCAGTCATAGGCGTCGACGGTGGGACCAAAATCCTCTGCGAGCGCCTGCGCGCGGGCGAGCGTGCGGTTGAAAACGCGTATTTCCGTCGCGCCCGCGTCGACGAGTCCGGCGACGACGGCGCGCGCGCCGCCGCCGGCGCCGATCACCACGGCCGGCGCGGCGGACGCGTCCCAATGGGGCGCGGTAGCGAGCAGCGAATGGATGAAGCCGAAACCGTCGTAGTTCCGGCCGACGAGTTTTCCGTTCTTCTCGACGACGACGCAATTGATCGCGCCGATGCGCTGAGCCTCCAGCTCGACGACGTCGACGAGCTTCAGCGCCGCTTCCTTGTGCGGGATCGTCAGATTGACGCCGGAGAAGCCGAGCGCGGGGAGGGCGCGCAGCGCAGCGCCGAGCTTGCCCGGCTCGATCGCGAGCGGGACGTAGGTCCCCTCGATGTCGTGCAGCTTCAGCCAGTGATTGTGAATCTTCGGCGACCGCGAATGGCCGATGGGCCAGCCCATGACGCCGGCGAGCCGAAAGTGATTGTGCATGTAGAGCCCCCTCTGCGCCGCTTTAGGATGGGCGGCGCAGGCGACTCCTTCTCCCCAGGGGAGAAGGACGCGCCCTCCGTTTCAGCTTGCTGTATTTGTCTGAGCCACAGCCTCTCGTCCCGCCAGCGCCGCGAACAGCGCGTCGTCGTCGCAAACGCCGGCGTTGCCCGTCGTCAGCAGCTTCTCGCCGTAGAAAATCGAATTGGCGCCGGCGACGAGGCAGAGAATCTGCGCCTCGCGCGACAGGGTCGAGCGGCCGGCGGAGAGGCGCACGCGCGACTTCGGCATGACGATCCGGGTCGTCGCGATCATGCGCACGAGATCGAGCGGGTCGACCGGCGGCCGCTGGCTAAGCGGCGTGCCTTCCACCGCGACGAGCGCGTTGATCGGCACGCTTTCGGGATGCGGATCGAAGCCCGCGAGCACCTGCAGCATGCCGGCGCGGTCGCGCACGCCTTCGCCCATGCCGACGATGCCGCCGCAGCACATCTCGAGCCCGGCGCCGCGCACGGCCTTCAAGGTCTCGAGGCGGTCCTCGTAGGTGCGGGTCGAGATGATCTCGCCGTAGAACTCGGGCCCCGTGTCGAGATTGTGGTTGTAGGCGGTGAGGCCCGCCTCGGCGAGGCGCGTGGCCTGCGACGGCGTCAACATGCCGAGCGTGACGCAGGCCTCCATGCCGAGTTCGCGCACGCCGCGCACCATGTCGACGACGGCGTCGAAACGCGCGCCTTCCGGCGCCGAGCGCCAGGCGGCGCCCATGCAGAAACGGTCGGCGCCCGCTTCGCGCGCGGTCTTGGCGGCGCAGAGCACGGCGTCCACCGGCATGAGGTCGACGCGGTCGAGCTTCACCTCGCGGTGATGCGCCGATTGCGGGCAATAGGAGCAGTCCTCCGGACAGCCTCCGGTCTTGATCGAGAGAAGCGCGGCCTTCTGCACGTCGTGGCCGTCGAAATGGCGGCGATGCGCGGCGCTGGCGCGGGCGATCAAATCGAGCAAAGGCGCGTCGTGGATCGCGACGATTTCCTCGACGGTCCAGTCGTGGCGCAAGGTCAAATCCACCGGAGCGTTCATTGCGCCCGTTCCTTCTGGCTCTTGCGGTCGACCTTCGCCGAGGTGTCTCCTCTGCGGGCGCGCCAGGTCACGAAGCCCACATGGAGCGCGAGAGCGACGTCGAAGCCGATGTTGGCGTAGCCGAGGGGCGCCGGCGTGAACATCTGCCCCGTGCCCTTCACATGGATGTAGAAGACCCACAGCGCCTGGAGCGGCAGTCCTGCGACGACGACCCAGGGCGTCGTCATCAGCGAGACGAAGGCGGCCGAGGCGAAGATCGCGACGCCGGTCATCTCGATCGCGACCCAGCTGTTCGGCGCTTCCGAACCGAAAGCGAGGCCGACGTAGAGGAAGGAGAAGACGATCAGCGCATAGGCGGCGATGCGCCCCGGCTTCTGCTTCGCCCAGCGCGCGAGCAGAGCGACGCCGATGGCGAAGACGACGCCGAGCGCGGCGAAAGTGGCGATTTCAGTCCTGTCGAACATGGGAATTCTTCGAAAGCCTCTGGCCGTACGTTTCGGCCAAGTCTGGCCCTCGCCGCGTCTATATGACGCCCGGGCGACGCGAACAAGAGCGACGCGCGGAGGCTGTGCCAGGCATGGGCGTCGAATTGGAGGTGAAAGTCCTTCGTGGGGCGCGTTGGCGGCAACCACGAGCCGAGGGCGACCGCGTATCCGCGAGGAGGCGTGGGGAAGAAGCGGAGCCGAGGAGTTCGAGCGTTTCGACGCCCACCTCCGCCGTCCGGGCATGACGCGAACCTCCCCGCCGTCCCGGTTCACAGGGCGGCTGGTCTCGCTGCAGGCCCGTTGGAAGGAACTCGACTCCCCGCGGGTATCGGACCGGCTGACGCCGGTCTTTCGATCGATCGATCCAAGGAGCCGGACGCGTGGCCCGCACATCCGGTTCCGTGAGAGGCGCGGCGGAGCAATCCGCCGCCTAGTCGACGGCGCCGCGTTTCCCATTACGCTAGCTTTGCTCGCGCAAGGGATGACGCGCCCTGTGTCGTCGCGCCCCCTGGCGGCGGCGACGTCTTGCGCCCATAATCAAACGGTGCTTCCCGATCACGAAAAGGGAGACGGCCAATGTCGAAATATTTCGTCGCGACGCTAGCGCTCGTAATTCAACCAAGCTTCCTGCTTCCCGCGTCGGCGCAATCCGCCGATCCCGCGCTCGGGCGGCGCATCGCCGAGACGACTTGCGTCGCTTGCCATCAGATCGACGCGAAGCCGGCGCCGCAGACCGTCAAGCCCGTCGCGCCGAGTTTCGTCGACGTCGCGCGGATGCCGTCGACGACGGAGCTTTCGATCAAAGTGTTCCTGCGCACGTCGCACAAATCCATGCCGAATTTCATGCTGAGCCCGGAAGAGATCGACTCCCTCGCGGCCTATGTCGTCGGCCTCGCGAAGCAATAGGGTTTTCGCGCGACGGCGCTGACGCCACGCGCGCGAGAAAAAGCGCCTCGGAGGCATTCCGATGACGATCCACAAGCAAATTCTCGATTGGCAGGCCGCCAATCCCAATCTGACCTGGGCGATTTGGATCGTCGTCTGGGTCGGCGTGCTCGCGGCGCTGTTCTATCCGGCCTGTTGAGCGAGCGGAGCCGCGGCCCGCGGCCCCGCGCGCGTAAGCCTCACTTCTGCACATCTGCGCCAAGTTCACATATGCGCCATGTGGTAACGGTCGCGCATCGGCGCGAGGAAGCCGATGGTGAGCAGAACCATCGCCAGCAGCAGATGCAGCCAGCGGTCGGCCATGTTCATCGCGACCATGCCGAACAGCATGTCGCCTTGAATGGCGAAGCCGAGCAGCGCGACGATTGCATAAAGCACCGCCACGACGCGGATCGTGATCACCGGCGCCTGGAACAATGCGCCGACGAGGAAGATCGCGCCGGTCACGAGATGCACCGCGTTGTGCTCCATGTTCACTTCGAAGACGCCGCCAGGCGCGACGATCGGATTGGGGAAGAACCCCAAGGCTCCGACCGCGAGGAAGACGACGCCGAGAATTTTCGCGATGACGTCCGCGTTCCAATGTCTCTCGATCATGAGAAGGCTCCCTTTGCCTCGCTGGCCCCGTTCGCCCTGGAGGCGCGCGCCGCCGGCTGCTCCCGCCGCCGCGCGAAAACCTCGTCTCGCGCCGCGGATTTCCTGGGACTCCAGCAGTTATCTGGAGCGGCGCGGCCCGTTATCAAATCAATTCGTGCGGCTGGGTTTCGGCGGAGCCGCGCCGCCGTCGCTCACTGCCGATCCGCTGCGTAGCCTTCGCAGGTCTCGCCGAATTCCGCGAGGCCGTCTTCGAGCAGCGACGCCACGAGCGGAATGCCGAGGAGATATTTCACGGTCGGCCCCTTGCGGCGCTCGCGCGCTTCTCTGACGGCGCTTTTCCATTCGTCCGCGCCGAAATCGCCGCGGCCGATCCAAGCCAGGGCGACGAGTTCACATTGTTCGTCTTCGTCCATCGCGTCGATGAAGCCGGTCAATTCGCTGCGCACCGAGGCGTAGGCGTCCTCGGTCATGACGCTCACGAAACCATCGTCCGAAGCGTTGGAGGCGTCGGCCTCGACGCCTTCATCTTCGCACTCCAATTCCCGCGCCTTGACGATGACGAAACAGACTTTGTCGGTGTTGATGGTCGGCATGGTCCGCGCTCCCGTTCCGCGACGCGGCGGCGTCATCCATCAGATATGGCGGCGGCGTCGGGAAAGGCGACGGGCAGCCACGCAATACGCTCTGAAACGCTTGGCGACCCTTCTTCTCCCTGCGGCAGAAGGACGCGCCGCCGTCCCCGTTCACCGTGAGCCCAGCATCAGCCCCAAATTCTGCACGGCCGCGCCCGAGGCGCCCTTGCCGAGATTGTCGAGCCGCGCGACGAGCACGGCTTGGCGACGCGCTTCGTTGGCGAAGACGAACAGCTCCATGTCGTCCGTGCCGTTGAGTGCGGTCGCGTGGATGCGGTCGGCGCCGACCTTCGCGACGCGCACATGCTTCGCGCCGGCGTAATGGGCGGTCAGCGCCGCATGCAGATCCTGCGCGCCGGCGCGCTGCGGCAGCGTTTCGAGCTGCAACGGGATCGAGACGAGCATGCCCTGGCGGAAATTGCCGACCGACGGCACGAAGAGCGGCGCCGCGGCGAGGCCGGCGTGGACGACGATCTCCGGCAGATGCTTGTGGTCGAGATCGAGCGCGTAAAGCTCGAAGGGCGGAGCCTCGTTCGCCTCATAGGCCTCGATCATCTTGCGGCCGCCGCCGGAATAGCCCGAGACCGCGTTGATTGCGAGGGCACGATCCTTGGCGACGAGGCCGACGTCGACGAGCGGGCGCAGCAGCGCGATCGCGCCCGTGGCGTAGCAGCCGGGATTGGCGACGCGTTTGGCGGCGGCGATGGCCTCGGCCTGACCTTTCGCCAGCTCCGCGAAGCCGTAAGCCCAGCCGGGCGCGACGCGATGCGCGGTCGAGGCGTCGAGAATGCGCGGCGATTCGTCGCCGAGGCTGTCGCATAGCGCGACGCTTTCCTTGGCTGCATCGTCCGGCAGGCAGAGGATCGTGACGTCGACCGCCGCGAGCAGTTCGCGCTTGGCGCTCGCGTCCTTGCGCAATTCCGGCGCGATCTGGACGAGTTCGATGTCGGCGCGGCCGGCGAGCCGCTCCCGGATTTCGAGGCCCGTGGTGCCCGCTTCGCCGTCGATGAAGATTTTCGCCATTGCTTGCAGCCGCTCGCTTCGGTGTGGGCGTCGGAAATGCGGCGGCGAGGGACGCTTGTCAACGCCGCGACCGCCTTCGACGCCGCATCAGCGGCCCTGTGTGACGCCCCGCGACGACAACGATACGACGCCGTCCACAAATGAGCCTTGGGCGCCTGCGGCCGTTTTTCTCGTCCGGTCATGGGCTTCGCCGATTGCGCGTTGCGACCCGGCCTTGATAGTTTCGTGTAGCGGCTGCAGGCGATTCTCTCGCGCTTCCGCCTTTTGAAGGAAAGCCATGCGCGTCCTCGGCATCGAAACCACTTGCGACGAGACGGCCGTCGCCATCGTCGAAGAACGCATTGGCGGGACGGGGGGCGAAATTCTCTCCAACGAGGTCATGAGCCAGATCGCGCGCCACGCGGCCTATGGCGGCGTCGTGCCGGAAATTGCGGCGCGGGCGCATATCGAGGTGCTCGACCGGCTGATCTTGCGGGCGCTCGCCGAAGCGCGCCTCGACCTCGACGCCGTCGACGCGGTCGCCGCAGCTGCGGGGCCCGGGCTCATCGGGGGCGTGCTGGTCGGGCTCACGGCGGGCAAAGCCTTGGCGCTGGCCTCCGGCAAGCCCTTCATCGCCGTCAATCACATCGAGGCGCATGCGCTCACCGCGCGGCTCACCGACGGGCTCGCGCTGCCCTATCTGGCCTTGATCGCCTCGGGCGGCCATACGGAACTCGTCGTCGTGCGCGGCGTCGGCGACTACAAGCGGCTCGGCGCGACGGTCGACGACGCGGCGGGCGAAGCCTTCGACAAGGTCGGCAAGATGCTGGGCCTGCCTTATCCCGGCGGCCCGCAAGTCGAGGCGCTGGCCGTCGAGGGCGATTCGCATCGTTACGATTTTCCGCGCCCGATGCTCGGGCGCTCCGGCGCCGAATTTTCTTTCTCCGGCCTGAAGACCGCCGTGCGGCAGGAGTTGCTGAAGCTCGGCGACGAACCGAGCGAAGCGGAGCGACGCGACCTCGCCGCCTCCTTCCAGGCGGCGGTCGTCGACACGATCGTCGACCGCGTCCGCTCGGCGCTGCGCATGCTTGCGGATCGCGAGGAGCGTCCCCAGGGGCTCGCGATCGGCGGCGGGGTCGGGTCGAACGACGCCATTCGTCGCGCGCTGTCGCGCTTTTGCGGCGAAGTGGGCCTGCGGCTCGTCACGCCGCCGCCCTCGCTTTGTTCCGACAACGGCGCGATGATCGCCTTCGCCGGGCTCGAGCGGCTGAAGCTGGGTCTCGTCGACGACCTGGGCTTCGCGCCTCGGCCGCGCTGGCCGCTGGAGCAGGCGGGCGCGCATGGCCGCGCGCCGCCTCCGGCCGCGCCGCAGCCCCCGCCGGCGGACGAACCGGCGGCGCAAGCGCAATGAATCGCGCCCCGACGATGGTGCTCGGCGCCGGCGCCTGGGGCGCCGCGCTCGCCAATGTCGCGGCCTTCGAGCGGGCGCGCGTGCCGCTCTGGGGTCGAGACCCCGAACATGTCGCGGCGCTCGTCCGCGACCGCGAGAACCGGCGGCATCTGCCGGGCCTGCCGCTCGCCGCGGCGGTCGCGCCGACGCATGACCTTTCCGAACTGAGAGGCGCCGAAATCGTGCTGGGCGTCGCGCCGGCGCAGGCGATGCGCGGCGTTCTGCGCGCCGCGCGGCCTCATTTGCGCGAGGGCGCGGCCTTCGTCATTTGCGCCAAGGGCATCGAGCAGGGCACCCACAAATTCATGAGCGAGGTCGTCGCCGAGGAGGCGCCGCAGGTCGAGCGCGCGGTGCTCTCCGGCCCGAGCTTCGCCGCCGACGTCTGTCGCGGTCTGCCGACCGCCGTCACGCTCGCCGCGACGCGCGAGGCGCTCGCGCAGCATCTTGCAGAACAGCTGTCGAGCCGGACGTTCCGCCTCTATCGATCAACGGATCTGCGGGGAGTGGAGATCGGCGGCGCCGTGAAGAACGTCTTGGCGATCGCCGCCGGGATCACCGCCGGACGCGGTCTCGGCGCCAGCGCGCAGGCGGCTTTGATCGCGCGCGGTTTCGCCGAACTCGCGCGGCTCGGCGCCGCCTGGGGCGCGCGGCAGGAAACGCTGATGGGTCTTTCCGGCCTCGGCGATCTCGTGCTGACCTGCGGCTCGTCCCAATCGCGCAACTATTCGCTCGGCGAGGCGCTTGGTCGCGGCGAGAGCCTTGCGGAAGGCGGCCACGGCAAGCTCGCGGAAGGAGCCTTCACCGCCTCGGCGTTGGCGGAGGTCGCCAGGGAGCGCGGCGTCGAGCTGCCGATCTGCAACGCGGTGGCGGAGATTTTGGCTGGCCGCATCAGCGTCGGCGACGCGGTGGAGTCGCTGCTCATGCGGCCGCTACGCGCCGAGGGCTGAAAAACACACCTAAAAACGAGGCTCGAGCGGGCGGCCCGAGCCCGATGTCGACATCAGGCGCGGACGATGTATTCGTGCAGCGCGTGACGCTCCGCCTCGATCGTCTCGATCCGGTATTTCACGACGTCGCCGATGGAGATCAGCCCGACGAGCCTTCCTTCACGCATGACGGGCAGATGACGGCGCCTCTCGGCGGTCATCGTCTCCATCGCGTCGGAGACGCTGTCGTCCTCCGTCAGAAAGCGGAACTCGCGGCCCATGTGGCTCGCCACCGAGTCGCCCATCGCGTCCCCGCCGCGCGCGGCGACGGCGGCGACGACGTCGGATTCGGAGATCACTCCGACGACTTCGCCCCAACGATCGAGCACCACGAGCGCGCCGATTCCCCGCCGCGCCAATTCCGCCGCCACTTCCCGCAAAATCTGCTCTGGAGTCGTCGTGTAAACCTCCGCCCCTTTGTGGGCGAGAATGCGCGAAATGCTCATGCCGCGACCTCCCTTCCTCTCGCCGATGCGTCCGTCGGAAACATTTCGGCTGATTAAGAAAACGTCGCGACCGCGAGAGCGTTCCATGGTTTATCTCAAAAAACCGTCGCCCTATTGAAATTCTCGATAAAAATGGCGGAGAGGGCTGCGAACCTCCGTCTGCGGACGACGTTTCGATCGACGATCGACTCCCGAATCGCTGCGCCCGGGCGCGGACGGCCGGCTCTGACGCCTCGAGCGAAATTCCCGCTCGATCCTTTGGCCCCACCGAGTCCGCCGCAATGCGGCGCCCCCTCGCCGTCGGACCCGGTTCGAGCCGTAGGAATTTGCGCCGGTTGTAGTTAACTCGGACCACGTCTCACGCCGCGAGGCGCATCGCGGCGCAACATCGAGCGCCCCAGGTCTCACATTATAACACATTTATGGCGGCGGAAACGCGGCATTTGGTCGCCGTTGAAATTCTCAGGAAAACAAGGCGTTCCACTTGGCGCGACGATTTGTCCCGAGTTTGGCGCAGCGGGGCGGATTGCATCGCAAAATGTCTTGTGGTTGAAGTGCCGAACAGAGGCGAAACGCCCAAAAAATGCGGGTCCATCTGCGACGCGACGGTCGCGGGGGCCGAGGGGAGCCGTTCAAACCGGCGGGAATCGCGTCGATGGTGGCCGCCATGGGCGTGAAACGGGAGCTAGCGCATGCGCACATCGACATTGTCACGCCTGATCGGCGGGATCGGCGGAGCTTGGCTCGGCCTCATGTTTTTCTCCACCGGCGCCTTGGCGCAGGCCGAGGGGATGCCGACGCCGGGCGGCATCGGACTACCGGCGATGGTTACGCCGGTCGGCCATGAGGCTCAGGCCTTCTACAACGACGTGCTGCTGCCGGTCATCACGCTGATCCCGATCTTCGTGCTTTTCCTCTTGATCTACGTGATGTGGCGCTTCAACGAGAAGACCAATCCAGTGGCGGTCAAGGATCACCACAACATCACGCTCGAGGTGGTCTGGACGATCATTCCCTGCCTGATCCTCCTCGGCATGGCCTTCCCCTCGATGCGCCTGCTGACGCATCAGGTCGAGGTTCCGGAGGCCAGCGTAACGATCAAGGTCACCGGCAGCCAGTGGTATTGGAAATACGACTATCCGCAGGATCAAGGCGGAGGCTTCTCCTTCGAGCAGCACGGCAAGGCCGATTCGGAACTGCAGCCCGGCGAGTTGCGCATGCTCGCCGTCGATAATGAAGCGGTCGTTCCGGTGGGCGAAGTCGTGAAGGTGTTCGTGACCGCGACCGACGTCATTCATGCTTTCGGCATCCCGTCCTTCGGCATTCGTCAGGACGCCATCCCGGGCCGCATGAACGAGACCTGGTTCAAGATCGAGAAAGAGGGGGTCTATTACGGCGAGTGCTACTTCCTCTGCGGCAAGGATCACGCCTACATGCCGATCGCCATTCGCGCGGTCAGCCGGCCGGAGTATGAAAAGTGGCTCGCCGAGGCGAAGACCAAATTCGCCGGCGGCGACGAGCGCAAGCAGCACGTTGCGGCCAATCAGTAATTCCCAGGGACCCAACCGAAACACGCAGACCGTGTAAGGACGAAACACATGGACAGTCTGACCGCCGTAGATTCACACGGCCATGATCACGGCCATCATGGCGCGCCCAAAGGCTTGGTGCGTTTCCTATTCTCGACGAACCACAAGGACATCGGGACGCTCTACATCTATCTCGGCGCCGCCGGGGGCGTGATCGCGTTTCTGATGTCGCTCGCGATGCGCATGGAGCTGGCGCAGCCGGGCGTGCAGGTGTTCCCTTGGCTTGCGCAGGTCATCCACGGCGCCGACGCCGACAGCGCGCTCGACGCGGGCAAGAATCTCTACAACATGTTCATCACCGTCCATGGCGTGCTGATGATCTTCTTCATGGCCATGCCGATCCTGATCGGCGGCTTCGGCAACTGGTTCATCCCGCTCCTGATCGGCGCGCCGGACATGGCCTTTCCGCGCTTGAACAATCTTTCCTTCTGGCTGCTCACCGCTTCGCTGCTGCTTGCGGTCTGCTCGATGTTCGTCGAAGGCGCGCCGGGCATGAAGGGCTTCGCCGGAGGCTGGACCTTCTACCCGCCGTTGTCGAGCACCACGGGCACGCCGGGGCCGGCGATGGATTTCGTGATCCTCGCGCTGCATCTCGCCGGCGCTTCGTCGATCCTCGGCGCGATCAACTTCATCACGACCATGTTCAACATGCGCACGCGCGGCATGGGTCTGATGCAGATGCCGCTGTTCTGCTGGGCGATGATGGTCACTGCCTTCCTGCTGATCCTGGTTCTGCCGGTTCTCGCCGGCTGCGTGACCATGCTGCTGACCGACCGCAACTTCGGCACGAGCTTCTATGATCCGGCCGGCGGCGGCGATCTGCTGCTGTTCCAGCATCTCTTGTGGTTCTTCGGCCATCCGGAGGTCTACATCATCATCCTGCCGGCCTTCGGCATCATCAGCCACGTGATCTCGACCTTCTCGCGCAAGCCGGTCTTCGGCTATCACGGCATGGTCTACGCAATGCTGGCCATCGCGGTGATCGGCTCGGTGGTCTGGGCGCACCACATGTATACGGTGGGTCTGTCGCTGAACGCGCAGCGCTACTTCGTTCTCGCGACGATGACGGTCGGCGTGCCCACGGGCATCAAGATCTTCTCGTGGATCGCGACGATGTGGGGCGGCTCGATCAGCTTCCGCCCGCCGATGATCTGGGCGATCGGCTTCATCTTCGTGTTCACGATGGGCGGCGTGACGGGAATCGTTCTCTCCAATGCGGGCGCCGACCGCTCCTTCCACGAGGGCTATTACCTCGTCGCGCACTTCCACTACACGCTGTCGCTCGGCGCGGTGTTCGGCATCTATGCGGGCTTCTACTACTGGTGGCCGAAGATGACGGGCTACATGTTCAATGAGCGCCTGTCGAACATCCACTTCGCGCTGCTGTTCGTCGGCGTCAACGTGGTGTTCTTCCCGCAGCACTTCCTCGGCCTCGCCGGGCAGCCGCGCCGCTACATCGACTATCCGGACGCCTATGCGCTGTGGAACATGGTGTCCTCCTTGGGCATGATCTTCGTGACGGCGGCGATGATCGTTTGGTTCTACGTGATGATCGAGTCGCTCATGAAGAAGCGGCCTGCGGGCGACAATCCGTGGGGCGCCGGCGCCGATACGCTGGAGTGGACGCTGCCCTCTCCGCCGCCGTTCCACCAGTACGAGACGCTGCCACGCATCGTCGGCTATGAGCATTGACGCGGGGCGGACGCAGATGGTGACTCAGCGGCCATGAGCTCGACGACCGAGAACAGCGTTTCCTTCCCGTCGCCGTCGATCATCGGCGATGCTTCGCCCCGCGACTATTTCGCGCTGCTCAAGCCGCGCGTGATGTCGCTGGTGGTGTGGACCGCGCTCGCCGGCGTGCTGTGCGCGCCAACGCCGGTTCATCCGGTGGTCGGTTTCGCCGCGTTGCTGGCGATCGCCGTCGGCGCCGGCGCGGCGGGGGCGCTCAACATGTGGTGGGACGCCGACATCGACGCGCTGATGGCGCGAACGCGGCTGCGACCGGTGCCCGACGGCCGTATCGAGCCGGGCGAAGCGCGCGCCTTCGGCCTGACCTTGGCGCTGCTGGCGGTGCTGACGCTTGCCGTAACGACCAACCTGCTCGCCGCCGGGCTGCTCGCCTTCACCATTTTCTTTTATGTCGTGATCTACACGATGTGGCTGAAGCGGCTGACCCCGCTCAACATCGTCGTCGGCGGCGCCGCCGGCGCGCTGCCGCCGGTGGTCGGCTATGCAGCCGCGAGCGGCGGCGTCGGGCTCAACATTCTGTCGCTGTTCGCGGTGATCTTCT
>Ga0181522_10001285_pt1 | contig 15552 bp, 9 predicted proteins | sample PEATcosm2014_Bin_27_FD_121103 | JGI IMG/M metagenome (GOLD analysis project Ga0181522, IMG submission 121103) | Peatland microbial communities from MTU Mesocosm Facility, Houghton, MI, USA - PEATcosm2014_Bin05_10_metaG | ecosystem: Environmental > Terrestrial > Soil > Wetlands > Peat | place... | reverse complement strand
GCATCGCCGGTGGACGCACCGACTCGGTGACCTTCCTGCTCGATGGCGGATTGAACAACGACTTGCTGGACAACAGCAACGTGCTCGATCCGAATCCCGACGCCATCGCCGAGTTCCGCTTGCTGACGAGCGATTACACGGCCGAGTATGGACGCAACGGCGGCGGGATCATCAGTATCGTAACCAAATCCGGCACCAATCAGATCCACGGCAGCCTTTTCGAATTCATAAGAAACAGGGATTTCGACGCCAACGACTATTTCAATAAGCAGTTGGGAATTCCGAGGCTTGACCTGAAGCGCAACCAGTTCGGAGCGACTTTGGGAGGGCCAATCGTCAAAGACAAGGCTTTTTTCTTTCTTGCCTATCAGGGACAACGGCAGGTTCAGGCGGTTCCGGACAACGACGTCCCCGTCTTCACGCCGCAGGAGCTGAACGGAGATTTTTCCAACGCCTCCACCGGGGGGTCTCCCGACCAGGGCGTGGTGGCCTTCCTGATCGCCAATCCGTACTTTGCGGCGACGACCAACGGAGGCGCCAGCAATGCCCAAATCGATCCCACAAAGTTCGATCCCGTCGCCCAGAAATACCTTCAAGAGTGGAAAACGAATAATCTAACCGTAAGCGCCCCGGACGGTCTGTATTCCACCTCGCTCGCAGCCGATGACAACCGCAATGAGTTGACCGGCAAATTCGATTTCAACCTCAATGCTAAAGACAAGATTTCCGTCACCCTGGGTTTGAACAAGACTTTTACCCTCAACCCTCTCGATGCGTCGACTGTGGCCGGTTATCCCAGCAAAAGCACGGCGAACTACTACTTCTTCAATCTTGCCTACACCCGTGTTTTCTCGCCAACCCTGCTCAACGAATTGCATTTCGTTGCGCACCGCAGCAATTTCCTCTCCGATGTCGAGGTCAACCCTTCCAAGTTCAACGACTCCGATCTTGGCATCGACGTCACTCCCGACCTGACCACCGGCCCGACCAACATTTTCTTCGATACCGGCTTTCAGATTGGTCCCAGCGAAAACGGCCCGACACGGTACGTCCAAAACACTTTCTCCTGGACGGAGGCGCTTTCCTGGACGCGGGGTAAACACAACTGGAAATTCGGCGCTGGATTCTCGCCTTATCAACAGAACCTGTCCTATGGCTATTACTTGAACGGAGAATTCGATTTCTACTCCGGCATCGGCGCGGACGTGGGCACGGGGAACGATTATGCGGATTTTCTGCTTGGCGCCTCGGACGCGTACTTCCAAAATGCCCTGGCCCCTTCCACCATTCGCAGCAAAAGTACTTACGCGTTTGGCCAGGACGAATGGCACGTGAGCAAGAACCTTGTCCTGACCCTGGGTTTGCGTTACGAATACAACTCGCCCAAGTACGACACCGAAGGACGGAGTTTCTCGGTGATTCCAGGCCTCCAGTCACAACGCTTTATCGACGCTCCGCTCGGATTGGTATTTCCGGGCGATCCTGGTGCTCCCACCGGGGTAAATTTCCCCGACAAGAAAAACTTCGCGCCCCGCTTCGGTTTTGCCTGGGATCCGACCGGGAGCGGCAAGACCAGCCTGCGCGGCGGCGGCGGTATTTTCTATGACATCTTGAAAGGCGAAGATAATCTCCAGTTCAACGGCCAGCCCCCGTTCGTGGGCTCCGCCGGACTCTACTTCAACGATGTTGGGCCGGGAGAGAGCGGGCCGGTCGGCTACCTGGCTCAGCCGTTTCAGAAGGACGGCGTGCCCAACAGCTTTCCTTCAAAGCCCCCCGCCTCTAACATTGACTTCACACCCTTCCTGCCGGTCAACACTAGCGGCGCCATCTATCTGGACGACCCCCACTTGCGCACCCCTTATGTCTACCAGTACAACCTCAGCCTGCAACGCAACCTCATCGCCGACACGGTTCTGGAAACCAATTATGTAGGCAGCACTGGGCGCGGACTCACCTCGCTGCGCGACATCAACCCCATGGTGCTCGGCAGTACCAATCGCCTGCTCAACGAAACCAGCGGCAACTGCGGAAACTACCTCGGTGTCGTGTGTTTCGGGCAACTCCCAGAATTTCAGAACGTATCCAATGCCAACTACAATGCCTTCGAAGCGAGCCTGACGCGGCAGCCCAAAGATTCACGCCTGGGCACGGTTTATTACACTCTGGCCTACACTTACGGCCATAACATCGACAACGCTTCAGGCTTCGCGCAACGCAATGCCCAAGTGCCCGCCTATAACTCCAGACTTTTCTACGCCTCCGGGGATAGCGACGTCCGCCACCGCATCAGCCTCAGTGGGGGCTGGGATTTGCCCATCGATCGGGCGTGGGCTGCCGCGCCCAAGCGCTTGACCCGGGGCTGGAGTCTCTATCCCATCTTTACCTATCGCACCGGTTTTCCCTTCGATATTCCAGCCCAGTTGCCCGATTACTATGACCCTGCCAACCCGGGGCCGTCCGGGGCCGGCGATCCGCTGCTTGCGCACGCCGCCGTTGTCGCACCCATAAGAACCTTCGACCCGCGCCACCAGCGCACGATTAATGAGATCACCTACGGCACCAATCCCCAGACCGGTGGCTGTCAGATCACGACCACTTCGGTCACTGGCAACTTTATTTTCGACCCTAACAGCTTCTCGAGCGTGCCCCTGGAGAATAATGATTATTATGACGATGGCGCTCCAAATCCGTGCTTTCCGCAACTCGATCCGGTGAACAATCCGGCCGACCGCACGTACGGCTTGCGCCGCAATGTGCTGCGTGGTCCCACTCTGACAAATCTCGACATTGCAATTGCCAAAACCACTGCAATCACCGAGCGCTATAAGCTGGAGTTCCGCGCCGAATTTTTCAATGCCCTGAACCATCCCGAGTTTGCCCAGCCCACCATCGTCGATGGCGCTTCCAATATCGATAGTCCGACCTTCGGACAGATCACCACCACCGGCAGTTTCCGCGGCGCGACTCCGCGCATTGGGCAGTTCGCTTTGCGCCTGAGTTTCTAGAAGCCACCTCATCAATCGGTTTTGAAGGGTACCGTCGCTTGCCCCTTAACCCGACGTAGTCGTTGACGAGACGGGCCGGCACAGTGGGCCAGGCCAGGAATGCCTGTGAGGCAACACGATTTCTTCGACTCGATGGTATCGAGTTTGTGGAGATGACAATTTGGAGTCGCACAGATCAACCATAACGATCCGGGATGGCCGAGGGAGAATGAACTTTGGGCAGTCACCGGACGGTGATCATCCGGCGACGACGGCAAAGCGGGCATTCCCGCAGAGAGTGACCGGCCTCGTGGGATCCCGGTAGTCCTCGTTCTGGCTGGGGTTCGGGAAGAGTCTGGGTTGGCAGGAGTCATGCCCAGGAGTTGGCGTTAAATCTCAGTGGTCTTTAGTTCGCAGTTACACCGGGATAAGAACCTATAATGATGCTGTGAGACATTACACCATCAAAATTATGAACGGCTTTAGCACGTTCAAGTGTCCGATTTGCAAGCACTCCGTTACGACGCGGGATTTCAGCAGCCAGAACGGTAACTGCCGCACCCAAGCGGCCAGGGTTATGAATGAGCACGCCGTGGCTGCACACGGGCGCCGTATTCCCATTTCACCGCGTCATGTGGAGATGTAATGAAGATGCCAGTGATTTAATCCGTGGAGCGCGCTCAATGGGCGTGACTCACAGGAGATGGTGAGTATCGCCGACATCGCCGCCTTCAGACAAGCGTCGTCAGATTGGCTTCTCCGGTGTTCGGATTTCCGTAGCTGGAAAGATGTCCCACCACGGGTAACGGCCATGTGGAAACGATTTTTTGCTTTGTTCGCTGCAGCCGGTGCCGCTCGAGAACAGAAATAACAAGCGAGTGCGATGAGAGGAAAGGCGAGAAAGACAATCAGTCAGAGACAGCCCACGAAATTCTCCTCGCGCATCGCACTCTTTTCCTGCGCGCGACACAACGAATTTGCGCGAAGCTCCCGCTCTCCTCTCTCCACTCTCCGCTCGCGGGCATCTTTTGCCCAATATTCTGTGTCCAATCGATAGGGAGGTTATGGAAGAAATAGACTCAAGATCAAGAGCCATTGAACGCATCAGGGAGCAGACCGGGTCGGTAGGTCGGATTTACGAAGCAGAATTCAGCAAAGATCCCTGCTAGAGTCGCGCTACAGAGTCTTCGCGTAGCCATAGGATTGCTGTGCGACACACGCCGGAGCAAGTGTACGGGGTGTTAGTTGTCTCGCACGTCGTTCTTCTCCGCCACCGAGGATCGGTCGGAAGTCAGGACTGTGCTGTTTCGAGTTCGCGCACGCCACTGATAGGGGGGGGCTGATTGACGACCAACCAATACAGTCCCACGTTCTTTACTGTCTCCCGAAACTGATCGATATCGACGGGTTTCCGTATATAGCTGTTAGCCCCCAGCTCGTAACCGCTCACCATGTCCCGCTCTTCCTTCGAGGAGGTCATAACAACGGTCGGGATGTTCCTGGTCCGGGGATCGCCCTGGAGCTGTTTGAGCACTTCCAGCCCATCGACCTTGGGCAGCTTCAAATCCAGCAGAACCAATTTGGGGGGTCGATCAAAAGCTCGGTGCGCATACACTCCGCGACAGAACAGAAAGTCCAGGGCTTCCTCGCCGTCACGTACCACGAAGATACGGTTTGACAATTTCTCGCGCTGCAGCGCATGCAGGGCAAGATCCATGTCGTCCTGATTGTCTTCCACCAGCAGTATGTCGAGTTCTCCAGAGTTCATGATTGGCCTCCCGCCGTAGCTTCATTACTTTTCGATTCCGCTTGTTTTTCCATGCCGAGGGTGAAATAGAAGGCTGCGCCCTTGTCCACTTCCGCGTTCACCCACACTCGGCCTCCGTGCTTGCGAACGATGCGCTGCACCGTGACCAACCCTATGCCCGTTCCCTCAAACTCATCCGAGCGGTGCAACCTCTGAAAGACTCCAAATAGTTTGCCGGCGTATTTCATGCTGAAGCCGACGCCGTTGTCTCGCACCATAAAGACCGGTTGCCCGTCTTCTTCCTCGCAACTGACCTCGATGACCACGTCGGCTCGTGGACGAGTAAACTTGAGAGCGTTGGCCAGCAAGTTTTGAAATACCTGCTTAACCAAAACCGCATCGCATTCAACCGCGGGTAGATCGGCGATAAGCCACGTCACGTGGCGTACCTCGCTATCCGGCTCGAGCATCGTTATTACTTCAGCCACAATCGAGTTTAACGGGGTCGGTTGCGGACGTAGAACATGGCGGCCTACCCGCGCCAGATTCAGCAATTCATCCACCAGAAGACCCATCTTCTGGATCCCGCTCTGAATGCGATCCAGGTGGTGGCGCGCGTCAGGACCGAGGGTGGCTCCGAGTTCTTCCTCCAGCATCCTGGAAAAACCGCTGATATGGCGCAAGGGCGCACGGAGATCGTGAGACACCGAATAACTGAAAGCTTCCAACTCTTTGTTGGCGGTTTCCAACTGGGCCGTCCGCTGAGCAACCCTGTGTTCGAGTTCGTCATTGAGTTTGTGGACTTCTTCCCGGGCGAGTTTGAGATCGGTGATATCCGCGCGTATGGCTATGTACTGGCGCGGCTTGCCCTCCTTGTTCATGATCGGGACGATGGTCGTGTCCACCCAGTAGATCGAGCCGACGTCTCCAAATCTTGAGCAGTGCTCGGCAATTACGAACGTTTCCCCCGTCATAAGTCTCGAGCTCCCGTCTTACTCAGCTATTTGTATCTCCTGTTCAGGTCCTGTTCAGGTCGTGGTGACGAGATCGCAAGGGTCCTTATGCTATGCTAATCCGCCCCAGCGCCGGAGCAGCTGGTTGTTTCAGAATACTTATTGGCCGGATTTGAAACTGAGCAACTCTGACCACTCAACTCGTAACGCTACTTCCCTGCCCGCTCCTTCACCATCAGCCTTTGAGCCATGGCGATTCTTTTCTTGGTCGGAATCGACCAGGGTGTGGAAACTTGGAAGCGTTCGTCCGCTTGCCCGACCTTGGCCGCTCTCAACCACGCGCCCCGGTATCTTTCACTGTGGCGACCCTAAGCAGCAACTCCCAGGAAGCCCTGGTTGCGGCGAATAGTAGAACCGCTGTCGAAGCCGCAAGCAACTTGCGTCTATCGCCCATCCTGAACGCCATACGAACGCTAGCGAATATCAGCATGGCGAAACCGATAAGAGAAAAAAGGTGACGAATCAGCACCAGCGCTCGTGAACCGCCATCATGCGGTTTAGTGAACGCTAGGTATATGCGAACAGGCATCCAGATAGCCGATATTCCCGTCAGCACGATTGTCACCAAGCTGAATTCCGATGTGGTCAGCGACGGAACGAGAACAAGCAGAGAAACCAACAAGACGACGACGTAGTTATGAAACGCCTGTTCGCCCAAGCGACGTGAGGTGCCGTGCGCCGCATTCAGCGTCTCCGCAGGCATCAGTCCCCCTTCGGAAAGTTTTGAACAGGTCTGCGGCTTAGACCCGGAGCGCGTATTACCTGCGCTCCGAGAGCCAAGCAGTCGTCGTGGGTTTCTACGCCAGGGGGCTAAGTAGAGAGGCGCGTGATCATTACTTGCGCAATTGGTATGTTTCGTTCTTGGTGGTCATGCGGTCACGCAGCTTTCAGGCCACGTCGTTGCCTCGAAGCAAAGGTATTGTACGGGAATGACCGCCCCACCTCTTCCATCAATGAGGTTGGTCGTCGAACTGCGCAGCCGCAAAACCTCCGGATCAAATCGATAGGAACGATTTGATCGTCGTCACCATGCATGGCAAGCATCGGGAACATCGAACTTCTTAAGATCCTCGTGAAGCCTTAGAAAGATGGCACGCAGGTCTTTCATTCCACCCAACATCCCCTGCAACCACCAGTGTTCTCGAATCGCTTCCGAAATTTTCGCACCCGGACGGTTGTAGCCGTAGAACGGGAGCTCACTCGAAAAGAGCGCTGGCCCCCATCAGCGATTAAGCTTGTCGAGCAACTGGTTGAGAAATGCGCCGCGGCGGGCAAGCCTTCTGAACGCGTCGCCATTTGCGGCTTTTCGGAAGGCGCCTGCCTCGCAACGGAGTTCGTCGCGCGCAACCCGCGCTGCTATGCCGGACTGATTGCCTTCATGGGTGGCTTCATCGGCCCTCCCGGCAGCGACTTGCAGCATGCAGGTTCTCTTGCAGGAACGCCGGTGCTTCTCAGTTCGGGAGACCCCGCTCTTCACGTGCCATGGCAAAGAGATCAGGAATCAGCGCATATACTTCAACTCATAAAAGCTAAAGGACAGTTTCGAAGGTATCCGGGTTGCAACCACACCATTCTCCCCGAGGAATTATTTGACGCGAAAACTCTGCTTGAACCCGTAATGGGGTGCTGACGGAGATGGGGATCAAAAGAACAGGGGCTCTGCCTATGCAAGGTTCTGGTGCGATATGCATCAACCGAGCTTGCCAGAGCTATGATTCGTTGACTAGCGGAAACCGTGCCCGTAACATGAAGCGGATTCGAATGCTTTGCATCCTTAAGTGATCGACCAGACCATCTCGCACTACCGCATCATCGAGAAACTAGGGGGCGGAGGCATGGGTGTGGTCTATAAAGCGGAAGATATTGAGCTTGGCCGCTTCGTCGCCCTCAAATTCCTTCCTGATGGGTTGGCGCGAGACCCGCAAGCCCTGGAACGTTTTCGACGCGAGGCACGTGCCGCGTCGGCGCTCAATCACCCTAATATATGCACGATCTACGAAATCGCGAAACATAGTGATCAGTCGTTCATCGCCATGGAGTTTCTGGACGGGCTGACCCTGAAACACCGTATGGGGGGCAGACCACTGGAAGTCGAGTTGATTCTTTCTCTGGCGATTGAGATCGCGGATGCACTTGATGCAGCCCACGGCGAGGGCATTGTCCACAGGGATATAAAGCCTGCCAACATCCTTGTCACTAGGCGTGGCCACGCCAAGATTCTTGATTTTGGGCTGGCGAAGATCGGTCTGGGCAGCGGTTCCTCGAGCAAAATTGCATCTCTTAACACGCAGACCGGCTCGGCCGACGCGCAGCATCTGACCAGTCCGGGCAGCATGGTGGGAACGGTCGCTTATATGTCGCCGGAGCAGGTGCGGGCGAAAGAGTTGGATGCACGTACGGACCTCTTTTCATTTGGGGTGGTGCTCTACGAGATGGCGACAGGTGATTTGCCTTTTCATGGAGGAAGCTCAGCCGTCATTTGCGAAGCCATCATGAACCGTGCTCCGGTGGCCGTAGGGCGGCTGAATCACGACGTGCCGCCGAAGCTCGAAGACATCATCAACAAGGCGTTGGAGAAAGACCGCAATCTGCGTTACCAACATGCCGCCGATTTGCGTACTGACCTGCAGAGGTTAAAACGCGATACAGAATCGGGACCGAGCGCTGCGATGGAGGCTACGCCACAGGTCGAACCGCCGGATGTATCAGCGCCTGAGCCGTCTTTGGCGAGTGGAAGCGGTGCCGGCTCCGCAGGGGCTCTTCCAGTGCAAGTCTCTAAGGGTACGTCTGCGAAGCCGTTTCTCTCGAACGGCGCGAGGCTATTTCTTGCCGCAGCAGTAATCTTGGTCGCGGCGGTGGTGGGCTTCTTGCTTTTGCACGGCCGAAGTATCGCCTTGGTCGGAAGCCGGACGCGCAAAGCGGTGGCCGTGCTGTACTTCAACAACCTTTCGGAGGACCAGTCTCTCAACTGGCTCGACAACGGTCTCACCGACATGCTGACCACAAACCTGGCTCAGGTCAAGGGTCTGGACGTGCTCTCCACAGAGCGCGTGTTGAGCGCGGTGCAGCGTGCGAGCAAGGACGGCAAGTCGCTCGATCCTGCACGGGCGCAGGAAGTAGCGCGTGATGCCGGCGCCGATGCCTACATTACCGGCGCCTTGTTGAAGATCGGACCGACACAACTGCGGCTCGACGTGCGCGCACAGGACACCAGCACGGGCCAGATATTGTTCTCGGAGAAGTTGGACGGACAGGACGTGCAGAGTATCTTCGGCATGGTAGATCGGCTTACTGCCAGCCTCGCCGGCAGCTTTCTTCCCTCTTCGGACCAGCCGCAGCAAGCGCCGGAGATCGAGCAGGCTTCCACCTCCAACATGGAGGCCTATCGCCATTACCAGTTGGGAACGGACTACGGCCATCGCTATCTGACGAGCGACGCGATTCGAGAATTTGAAGAGGCGGTCCGATTGGATCCGCAGTTTGCCCTCGCCTACATGCGCCTGGCCATTCAATATTCCTTTGAGGGCGATCTGCGGCGCAGCGACGAGACTGTGGTGAAAGTCGAACAACTGCAATCGCGCCTGCCGCGCTATGAGCAATTATTGTTGCAGGTGCTCAAGGCGAGCCGCTCCCGCGACCTGGAGTCTGAGGTCGCCGTGCGTCAGCAGCTGCTATCAGAATTTCCGCGCGCGACCAACGATCGCGGCCTCCTGGCCCACTATCTGTCTTACCTGGGAAAGCGAGATCAGGCGCTCGACCTGTTGCAGCAAGGACTGGCGCTCGATCCGAAGAATGAAATCCTGCTCAACTTTCAATCCTACGAACTGGCGAAGTGGGGGGAATTCAGTAGTGCGCTGGCGGCCAATGACGCTTACGTGGCGATTCGTCCTGCCGACCCCAATCCGCTCGACACTCGCGGCGACATACTCTACATGGCGGGCCGCGACGACGAAGCCGTGGCCGCGTACCGCAAATTGCTCGAACTGAAGCCGGACTTTAGTTATTACTCGGAGTACCTCAAGCTGGCCGTCGTTTACACTGATCAGAAAAAGCCTGACATGGCCAACAGCGCCTTTCAGCAATTTATGCAACGCACAACTCCCCTCTTGCGTCTGTATGTTCCGGGCTTCGAGGCGCAGTTCAAGCAGACGCGAGGTGACTTTGAAGGGGCACTGGCAAGTTATCGTGAGGCCGTGCTGCAACTCGGCCGCGCGAAACAGGACGAGCCTGCCGAGTCTGTCTTGCGCTCGTTTGCGCTCCTGTCCGTCCTGTTGGGACAGCGTTCCTCCGCTCTTTTCTTTGCGCAACAGCAGAAGCTTGCCGACGAAGAATTGCAAGCCGTTGCCCTCCTCGAAACCCTGCAGGGAAATTTGCCGGCTTCACAGCAAAGTTTGCGGCGCTTCCAGGTCAGCCATCCATGGCTCACGCGGCAAATCGAAATCGATCAAGTCCACTCCGACGTCGTAGCGGCGGTGGAGCGGGGCGACGGTCAGGCGGCTTTGAGCCGCGCCGGCAGTATGCCCGATTTTCAGGCGCCTTATGTTCTTTTCTTCAAGGCCCGCGGCCATCTTCTCGTCAACGATTATTCGGGAGCAGAGATCGAGTTTCACGCCGTATTGCGACTCGAGCGTAGCATGGAGAACTTAGGGATTATGACGGAGCGGTTTCCCGCACTGGGAATCCTGTCCCACTACTATCTGGGGCAAATCTATGAGCGCATCGGCAAGCGCGATCAATCCATTGACGAATACCAGCAATTTCTTTCTTACTTCCCGAGTTCCGAAGCGCGCCTTCCCCAAGTGGGCGATGCCCGGACCGCACTCAAGCGACTGATGCAGTGATGGGCAGGGCGGCTTGCTCGCGAGCAACGGGCGGAACGGAAGTCTTCGGTCGGGCCGTCGGATTCGTGCCGTCAAAACGCGCTTTTGGTACCGAACCCGCCAAGGATCGTTCCACGATATCGGGAAGAAGCATTTTGCTTCGCCTGGCAGCAGAAAAGACGCTGGAAGAAACGATCCGGTCAAGTTCAAGCTTGACCGCGTCGGCGTTCAACATCCAATTTGTTGCCGTCAACCATTTGGGGCCCAAGCCGTCTCATTTTAAACGTTAGGGAACGTTCCTGTAGGCTCGCCGCCGAATGTGCCGAAGAGCATTGCTTCATTCTGCCGGTCGGCTCAACGTCGCAATCAGGAACGACTTGGAAGAGACAAGGGTACCGCAGACGAGAATCAAAAGGACATTGGCGATTTGGGGTCAATCTAGAACCACTGCCGTCGAGAAGCGCGTTTCTCGGGAATCGTCTGAAAACCAGCCCCGCTATCGCCTTTTGAGTCCGAGCCGCTTGCGAGAACCGCGTCTAACTGCAAAGGACAAAAAAAGGACGTCGTCGCCCTTTTGCCTGAAATCCTGGTTTTCGACGTGCTGCGCGCCAGCGTGATTTGCGAATACCGACAATATCATTGACGATGGGCAAGCATAGCTAATCAACTCGAAAGGTGAGAGCGGCAAAAGTTACGAAAAGGAAAGATTCGAGCGAAACGAAGCGCCGCCTTTAACGCCCGGCACGCGGAGACGATAGAGGCCACCGCCGCGCGGCGCATCACCATCGAATCCCGGAGGGCGCAGTTCGGGCCCGGAGACTACCGCCGCCGATGTCACGTACATGTCCGCGAGGTCCGCGCCGCCGAACGTCACCGCCGAGGTCTGCTTGACAGGTAAAAAAACGTCACGGTCCAAGCGGCCATCCGGAGCGTAACGTTTTACGCGGCCGCCGAACCAGATTGCGGTCCAGACATATCCGTCGCGGTCCATGGTCATGCCATCGGGCAAGCCTTCTTCGCGTGGAATCTCGGCAAATATCCGCTGATTGCTCAAATTTCCCGTCCCGCGATCGTAGTCAAAATAGTAAATCCTCCGCGGCAGAGAGTCGGTGAAATACATTCCGTCGAGAGCGGGAGTAAATCCCATCCCGTTCGGAATACTCAAACCATCGGCCATCACGGTGACGCTGCCATCGGGATCGAAACGGAAGAGTTTGCCATTCCCTCCCATAGCTCCGGCGAATACTCTTCCCTCCGGGTCGGCTATGACGTCGTTGAAACGATCGTTGCCCGGGCAAAGGCCGCTCGCCAGCTCGCGAACGACGCCGTCGCGCGTGAGACTGGCGATGCGGCCATCCTGAAATAGAAGCAGAGAGCCATCGCGCTGCAGCGTGAAGCCGCCGGTGATCCGCGTCTGCGCGGCAACCAAGCAATTCTGCATTGCAGGACTATAGACGTGAACTGTTCCCTTTGTGATGTCGAGAAAGTAGAGGTTATTAGCCTGTGGATGCCAAAGCGGATTTTCGCCGACCTCGCAAGCCAGAGGGGCTACCAATTCAACCGCAATATCAGGCAAACTCATAAGATGATCCACTATTTTGTTTTCGACTCGCGCAGCGATTGGGTTGGCTCATGACGAAACCGAAGTGTCACGGAATCTCGTTCGATAGCAAAGCTCGGGCAATTTTTTGAATATCCGACTGTGATCCGCGAAAGGCCCATAGTTGCGAGCGATCTTCAACCTGATGCAAACCCGTGTTCCCTCCAATCGCAGGCACGTGATATTCCATTTCGCTGAACATCCCCCAGCGGCTATTCACGCTGCATGCCTGCGTGGAATATCCCCGATCATCCGGCTCGATCCACGGCACGTCGGCGTACTCGCCGGACGGATTCACGAAGAAATTTCGAATGATGATCGCATGTTTGTCGCCGGCAGGATATATGTAGCCAATGCGGCCAGTGGTGACGGCGGAGCGTAAGCCGATTTTATGTTCGCCCGCCGCTCGCATCTTGAAGCGCACCAGGCGATCGCTCACCGCCAGTTCTTCTGGAGGCGTATCCACTAGGCCAAAATAAATTCTCGGATAGGCTTTGGAATAGGTCGGAATAAACAACTCGCCCTGATGCGGCATCTGCGTGAGACTCCACAAACCGACCAACGGTGCGTCGTTGGGGTCTGGATCGAGGATTCGCAACGATGTCAGCAGTGTGTGCCCGGCATATGCAACCGCTGCGGTTTGAAGCGCTGTGTCGTAACGCAACGGATTGGGGGCAGCCTCCACGGACTTGGTGATCTCCAGCTCAACTCGTTTCCTGGATCGAAATGCATCGACTTTCAAACGATTGGTAAGCTTAACGCCATGAGCTGTCTTGATTAGCTGATAACTACCAGGATCAAGGCTTCGCGGCTGCCAATAGCCGGCTATATCGATGTTGGGAAATTTTGGGAAAAAGAAGTCGACCTCCGGCGCAAGCCAGGTTCGATCGCCTCCGGAATTTTGCCAGTCATCGCTCGCATAGTAGGCTCGGGCGGATTCCACGCTGTCGAGCGCCGGGTTCGTCCACAGAAAATTCTCTTCGCTGCCGGGAGCGAACACTCCGAGAATTCTGCCCCCGTATGGCAACAGCAACAGCCTCGTTCCATCACCGGTCTGATAAATCTCAGTAGACTTCCCGACCGCCGTCAAGGTTGCGACAAGTTCTTGCAGCATTTCCAAATCACCTATATGCCTGGGATGTAACCTTTGCCGAACGTGTTAGTGTTTTCTTTCCTGAAATCAGCGGCGAGAGACATGAGCGCCGTCGTGCCGCCGTCGACAACAAAAGTTTGCCCTACGATGAACGAAGCATCGTCGGAACACAGAAAGGCTGCCAGCTTCGCAACATCTCGCGGCTCGCCGCAACGCGCCACCGGAATTGCTTTGTAGCCCGCTTCGGCCGCGATTTCGGCGGTAAAGCCGGGGATACACTTAAAATAGTTCTCGACCGTAATCCAGCCCGGCGCGATCGCATTGACGCGGATTCCCTGGTAAGCCAGCTCCACCGCCACCGAGCGCGTATAGGCGAGAATTGCTCCTTTGCTCGCGGCATAGACAGAATGATCCGGCACACCCTGCAAGCCATGCACTGACGACATATTGCAGATCACGCCAGATCCCGCTTGCAGCATGCCTTCCACCACTCTCTGCGTGAGAAAATACTGTCCGCGAAAATTGATGTTGAACAATTTGTCGAATTGCTCGGGCGTAACTTTGAGAAAGGGACGGTTCATCGTCACTCCGGCGTTGTTGACCAAACAATTTACGCCGCCGAGAAACTCGCCGGCTTGATCGGCCAGCGCTCTGACCTGCTGCAAATCGTCGAAGTCGGCCTGAAACGCCGCCGATCTGCGCCCCAGAGACTTCAGCTCTTCGACGGCGGCCGCCACTCCGGCGTCGCTTTCGACGTAATGGAATACAACATCGGCGCCCTCGCGCCCGAATTCGAGACCGATCTCATGACCGATCCCGGTATCGGAGCCAGTGACCAGCGCTTTTCTTCCTTGCAGTCTCAGTTCTCGAGGCATAAGTACTCAAACGAAATTGGAATTCAAGGTCGTGCCAGAAAACATTTGTGCGGAAGCAAACTGTCACCCGCTGCATTACGATACACCCGAAGCGGTGCTAGCGATTATGTGGGGCAGCGCACACTCTACGTCCCGCACCCGAATATTGTCAACAATAATGTTGACTATACAGTTTGCTTCCGCGATAATTCGTGGTCGCGCCAGCCGTTTCCTGCCATGAAAATCACCGCCGTCGAAACCATCTACCTGCCCCGCGGAGTTACCGTTCACGTTGGGGCGATCAATTATCTCTGGGTGCGCATCCACACCGCCGAGGGAATCATCGGCCTGGGAGAAAGCTACCCGAACGCGGAGGCGGAAGCAGCCGTCGTGCATACTCGCTTGGCGGCGGCATTGTTGGGACGAGATCCAAGCTCCATTGATCGCCTGTGGGCAGACATGTTTCTCTCCGTCTCTTACAGCGGCTGGGCCGGCGCCGAAATGCGGGCGATCAGCGCGGTCGATATCGCGCTCTGGGATTTGCTCGGCAAGGCGACAGGGCAGCCGATTTACAAGCTTCTGGGCGGCGCATCACGCCCGTCCATCCCCGTATACAACACCTGCTACGACCGCGTGGATTTCCTTTCCAATCCCGTCCAACTCGCGCGCGAACTTCTTGCCAGCAATGTTCGCGCCATGAAAATCTGGCCCTTCGATCCCATCGCTCGAGAGACCGGCGGCAACCATATCTCCGCCGAACAACTCGATCACGCCATCGAACCCTTGCGCCTGATTCGGGAGGAGTTGGGAAACTCCATCGACGTCGCTATCGAATTTCATGGCTTCTGGAATCTGCCTTGTGCAATCAAGATTGCCGCCGCTTTGCAGAAGTACCAGCCCATGTGGCTGGAGGAGATGATGCCGCAGGACAACCTGGCCGCCTATGCGGAACTGGCGCGCAGGACCGACCTGCCACTTTGCGTCAGTGAACGACTCATGACTCGCTGGGCGTTTCGCGAGCTGCTCGAGAATCGCGCCGCTCAGATCATCATGCCCGACATTGCGTGGTGCGGAGGAATTTCCGAGGGTAAAAAGATCGCGACCATGGCCGAGACTTACTATCTTCCCATCGCGCCGCACAATTGCGGCGGACCCATCCTTCACTTTGCCACCGCGCATTTCGCGGCCAATATCACCAACCTCTACATCATGGAGAGCGTCCGGCGGCATTACAACGAAGAGTATGAGGGACTAGTAACGCGGTCGCTTGTGCCCGAGACTGGCGGCCAGTTGCCGCTTCCGCCGGGGCCGGGCCTGGGCGTCGAGTTAAGCGACGCTGTGCTCAAACACAAGAATGCAGTGGTGAGGCGGACCGAGCTTTAGCTGACTAGGCCGCCGTCTCGCGTTCATCGGTCAGCATCGCGAGCAGCGTTCCGACCGG
>Ga0181522_10001283_pt1 | contig 15559 bp, 12 predicted proteins | sample PEATcosm2014_Bin_27_FD_121103 | JGI IMG/M metagenome (GOLD analysis project Ga0181522, IMG submission 121103) | Peatland microbial communities from MTU Mesocosm Facility, Houghton, MI, USA - PEATcosm2014_Bin05_10_metaG | ecosystem: Environmental > Terrestrial > Soil > Wetlands > Peat | place... | reverse complement strand
CTGCTGAACCAACTGACGGCCGATGCTACGGGAAGAAGAGTCCTCGCCGGTCCAGCCGAGGCGACAGCACTCGGCAATATCGCCGTTCAGATTCTCGCCACCGGAGAAGCATCCTCACTCCAGGAAGTGCGCGCCGTGATCGATCGATCTTTTCCGACAGAGGTTTTCGAGCCCATGCAAACTGATAAATGGGATCAGCACTTCGAACGATTTGAGCAATATTGCGGGAGCATTTATGCCTGAAATCAAAGAAACGACTCATCTCAAAGACTTATGGAACGAAACTGAAGCGCAGAAAATGTCCGGCCATCAACTGGCCCTGCTGCGCTATCGCTCCAACTTATTGGGCGCTGACTTGCGCATTACGAACTTCGGCGGCGGCAACACCAGCTCCAAGATGGACCTCCCAGATCCATTCACTGGTCGCGTGGTTCGCGTGCTGGCCGTCAAAGGCAGTGGTGGAGATCTCGGCTCCATCACCGACGCTGGATTCGCCCTCCTCTATCTCGATCGACTCAACCAACTCAAAGATCTCTACCGCGGCGAACAACACGAAGATGAAATGGTCCGTTACTATCCGCTTTCTGCCTTCGGAGAGAATCGCGTGGCCGCTTCGATCGACACGCCGCTCCACGCATTCCTTCCCTTCGATCACGTCGACCACCTCCATCCAGACTGGGCCATCGCCCTGGCCGCGAGCGCCAACGGCAAGCGGAAACTCGAAGAGTTCAACAAAGAATTTGGCCGCAAGATCGTCTGGGTTCCCTGGCAACGCCCCGGATTCGACCTTGCGCTGATGATTGAGCGGGCCGTGAAAGACAATCCGGGGGCCGATGGCTTGATTCTCGGCGGACACGGACTATTCACCTGGGGAACCACGCAGCGCGATTGCTACCTGAACAGCATCCACACTATCGATCAGATGGGCGAATTCATCCTCAAGCATCAATCGAAAAAGAGCGCACTATTCGGCGGAGTTGAACATGCTCCTGTGCAGGATCGCAAGAGCATCGCAATCCAGCTTCTGCCGGCACTCCGTGGAGTCGTGTCTTCGAATCGTCGCGTGATCGCTCACTACTCGGATGACGAAGATGCCCTCGCTTTCGCCGGATCAAAGTGGGCGAGAGAACTAAGCTCGCTGGGCACTAGTTGCCCCGATCACTTCCTCAGGACGCGCGTCTGTCCTCTCTTCCTTCCATGGGATCCCGCGAGAGAGTCGGTCACAGCTCTGAAAGCGCGAATTCAGTATGAGGCAGCCGAGTACCGAGTCGCTTACAAGAAGTATTACGACGCCTGGGCGAATTCAGACTCTCCGAAGCTGCGCGACTCGAATCCGTCGGTTTTCGTGGTTCCAGGACTGGGTCTATTCGGTTTCGGCAAGAATAAAAAGGAAGCGCGAATCACGACCGAATTCTTCATCAATGCGATTCACGTCATGGCCGGCGCGAATGCGCTAGAAGACGGAGATGTTCCTCATCCTCTACCCCAAGCCAAACATTCTGCGCAATCCGAGCAATTCACGCAATTCCATAACTACGTAGCGCTTCCTCGATCCGAAGCCTTCCGCATCGAGTATTGGGCTCTCGAAGAAGCCAAACTGCAACGCATGCCGGCCGAAGCGGAGTTCAGCCGAAAGATCGCTCTCATCATCGGTGGCGCCAGTGGGATCGGACGCGAGGTTGCCCTGCTGCTGGCGCGCAAGGGAGCGCATGTCGTCGTCGCCGATTTCGATCAGCAAGGCGCAAAGAAAGTTGCGGAAGCAGCCGCGGGGGTGTCGTCGCCAGAATTTGTCGCACACACTAAAGGCGACCTCAGCTCTTCGGCCTCGCTTACGGAAACTGCGAATTTCGCCATCTCTCGATTCGGCGGCCTCGATATCGTCGTCAACACCGCCGCCATCTATCTCGTGCCCGGCGATGAAGAAGAACTCTCCGCTGCCCAATGGGCACAGAACTTCCTTGTTAATGTCACCGGAAATTATCAATTGGCGCGTCAGACCGAGCAGATATTCAAAGATCAAAACCTGTCAGCCGTCATGGTGCTCACCAGTTCCGCCAACGCGGTTGTGCCGAAAAAAGGTAGTGAGGCCTACGACACCAGCAAGGCCGCACTCAACCATCTGATTCGTGAGCTCTCGATCAAACTCAGTCCGCTCGTCCGGGTGAACGGGATCGCTCCCGCGACCGTCGTCGCCGGCTCGACCATGTTTCCGCGTGACCGTGTGATCCAGTCCCTCGAGAAATACAAGATCGCTTTCAGCGAGTCGGAGTCGACGGAAGACCTTCGCACGAAACTCGCCGATTTTTATGCGCAGCGCACGCTGACCAAGCGTCCGATTCTTCCCCAGGACTGCGCCGCCGCCATTGTGTGGCTCGCCGGTGATCAGAGCGCAAAGACTACGGGCCACATCATTCCCGTAGATGGCGGCCTACCCGAAGCCTTCCTGCGTTAAGGAGCAACCATGCAGCGTATTTGCTTTGTGTTGCAGGTCAAGCCCGAGCTGATCGCGGAGTATAAGCATCGTCATCGCAACGTGTGGCCTGAAATGCAGGCCGCACTGCGCGAAACAGGATGGATTAACTACTCTTTATTCCTGCGGGACGATGGCCTCCTCGTTGGTTATTTCGAGACGGAAGATTTTGAGCGAGCCCGCGCCGGGATGGCCGCGCGCGAAGTCAACGATCGCTGGCAGCGCGAGATGGGTGACTTCTTTGTACGGCCCGACGGCGTTTTGCCCGATCGCGCCATGCAGCCGTTGGAAGAAGTCTTTCACCTGTAGAATTCGGACTCGAGGATTCATGAATCCTGCACTGGGAGTGTTTTTTCACTGGCTCGGCGGCCTCGCCTCCGCCAGCTTTTATGTTCCCTATCGTGGCGTAAAGCACTGGGCCTGGGAAACCTACTGGCTTGTTGGCGGATTCTTCAGCTGGATCATCGCCCCCTGGATTCTTGCCTTCACGATGACGCACGACCTCGCGCGAGTCCTTCACGAAGCGCCCACCAGCAGCCTCTTCTGGGCGTACGCGTTCGGCGTGTTGTGGGGACTCGGCGGCCTTACCTTCGGGTTAACGATGCGCTATCTCGGAATGTCACTCGGCATGGCTGTTGCTCTCGGCTATACCGCAGCATTCGGCACCTTGATGCCGCCGATCTTTCGCGGGGTCTTCGGCTCCGAAGTTCTCGGCACTCACTCGGGCCTGATCATTCTTGGCGGCGTCGCCGTCTGTCTTCTCGGCATCGCATTCGCCGGAGCGGCTGGAATCTCCAAGGAACGCGAGATGTCCACGGAGCAAAAGCGCGCCTCGATCAAAGAGTTCGACCTAAGGAAGGGATTGCTCGTCGCCACCTTCTCGGGCGTGATGAGCGCCTGCTTCGCATACGGACTCGCGGCTGGTGATCCCATCAAAGCCATTACGCTGCAGCACGGTACTCCGGTGTTATGGCAGGGACTTCCCGTCTTGGTCGTTGTCCTCGCCGGCGGCTTCACCACCAATTTCATCTGGTGTCTCATTCTGAATATCCGAAATCGCACGGGCTACCAGTATTTCGAATCCCAAATTCGCCACCGCGTTCCAGCCCGAACTGAAGAGCCTATTCTTGAATCCGTCACCGACGCTCCCGGCGAGGAAATGGCGGTAGCCGTCGCCGTTGCACAGGACGAAGCCGTCCGAGCGCCCATGCTCGCCAACTACCTCTTTTCCGCTCTCGCTGGCACCACCTGGTACATGCAATTCTTCTTCTACACGATGGGCGAGACGCAGATGGGACGCTACAAGTTCTCCAGTTGGACGCTGCACATGGCCAGCATCATCATCTTCAGCACGCTGTGGGGTATCGCGCTGAGTGAATGGAAAGGCGCCGGTGGTCGAACGCGCCTGCTCGTTGCATTCAGCCTGTTCGTCCTTGTAAGTTCGACGGTTATTGTAGGCTACGGAAATTATGTCGGTGCAGCACGCTGACGTCGCTTGATCTTCGAGATCCGCACATGCCCATCGTCAAAAACAAGATTGTCCTTCTTCTGTTTGCCACTATACTTGGGTCGATCGTTCAACCATCCATTTGTGCTGCTCAGCACGACCACATCTCCGATCTCGAGAAATCTTTCGCCAGTCCCCCCGACGATTGCCGCATCATGATGCGCTGGTGGTGGTTTGGTCCCGGTGTCACCAAGCCCGAGTTGCAGCGTGAATTGGAACAGATGAAGGCCGAAGGCATTGGCGGCGTCGAGATTGCAACGCTCTATCCGCTCGCCCTCGACGAGCCCGAGACCGGTTTTCACAACCAACAATTTTTGTCCGACGAACATCTCGACGCCATACGCTTCGCCGTCGAGACAGCCCGAAAACTTGGCCTTCGCGTCGACATCACATTGGGAAGCGGCTGGCCTTTGGGGGGTCCGCATATACCAGTCACCGAAGCAGCCGGAGAGTTGCGCGTCGAAACCGTCCCAGTTCCAGCGAATGTCGGATCGATTCCCCTCCCCAACGTCGCAACGGGCGAGCAGTTAATCGCGGCCTTTCTGGTGCCTGTCAACGACGGTAACCCCGCTATGCAACGGGCAAAGCAACTTTCATCAATCGCGAACGGACGCCTACGCATCTCTTCCCGACCTGCAGCTGACACCGATGCCATCTTCTTCATTTCCAGCCGCACGGGGATGACCGTGAAGCGTCCTGCCGTTGGCGCCGAGGGATTCGTACTCGATCACTACGATCGCAACGCAACCGAAACTCATCTTCATACGGTCGGCGACCGGCTCCTCACAGCGTTTGGCGACCATCCTCCTTACGCGATCTTCAGCGACAGCCTGGAAGACGACGGCTCCAACTGGACCGGCGATTTCATGGAACAGTTCCGCGCGCGCCGTGGATACGACCTCACTCCTTACTTGCCCGCACTAGTCGGCGATGCAGGGCCGCTCACAGCTTCCGTCCGCCACGATTGGGGCCAGACCCTCACCGAATTAGCAAACGATCGCTTCCTCGCTCCGCTGCACGAGTGGGCGCAGAAGCATCACACGTTGTTCCGGTCGCAAACTTATGGCGTTCCGCCCGTAACCCTCTCGAGCAATCGCTACGCGGATCTTCCCGAAGGCGAAGGCAAAGCATCACTAATGATGTGGCGTGAATTTTCTGACGTGCGTTGGGCCGCGTCGGCCGGACATCTTTTCGGCCGCCCCGTTATTTCTTCCGAAACTTGGACGTGGCTGCACTCTCCCGCATTCCGCGCCACTCCTCTCGACCTCAAGGCCGAAGCTGATCTGCATTTTTTGCAAGGTATCAACCAACTCGTAGGACACGGTTGGCCCTATTCCCCGCCAGACGCAGGAGATCCCGGATGGCGCATGTATGCGGCCGCCGCGCTCAACGATCACAATCCGTGGTCGTTCGCCATGTCCGATCTCGCTCTCTATCTGCAGCGTGTCAGCTTCGCCCTGCGACAGGGAAAGCCCGCCAATGACGTAGCACTGCTTCTGCCCAACGACGACGTTTGGTCCACTTTTTCCGTTCGTAGCGATTCCACCGCCTCTGCGATCAATGCAGGCGGCTTCAATACTGTCGAATCGAATTTCAGTGTCGACGAATCACTCGATCATTCCCTGATGAGTTCTCTTGTCCCGCAGATCCTCGACGCGGGATTCAATCTGGACTTCATCGACGCCGACGCGATTAACAGTGTCGGCATTCCGTATAAGGTTCTAATTCTTCCCGCGATTGACCGTCTCCCACTCGCGAGCTACAAGAAAATTGAAGATTACGCGCGGCACGGAGGGATCGTCGTCGCCGCGCACAGTCTGCCTGCGACAGCGCCCGGCATCCTGAATGCGGAGACTGAAAGGAAGCAAATTCAGGAGATTTCGCAGCGCCTCTTCCGCGCCAGCAACGCTCCTGGACACTTTATTCAAGATGCAAGTCAACTCGGTGCTGCCCTCGCCAGCTATCTCACTCCCGATTTCACGCTGCTTCCTCGAACTCCGCGCATCGGCTTTATCCACCGTGCTCTGGCAGACGGAGACTTATATTTCATCGCCAACACCAGCAACCAGTTTCACCATGTGAAGGCCACGTTTCGTGCCACCGCGAACCACGCCGAATGGTTGGATCCGCTGGCCGGCAACATATCCGCTGTCGACAACTCCTCCGTCACCTTTCTCGATTTGCAGCCTTACGAATCAAAGCTAATTGTCTTCACGAATTCAGATATTCACCCGAACACGACGGAACCGGTTCGACACAGTCCTTCCCGAATCGTCGATCTGTCAAAGGACTGGAAGCTAACCTTCACCGGAGCGAATCAGTCGGTCACCATGCCTCTGCTTCATCCCTGGAGCGACCTTCCTCTGTTCAAGTACTATTCGGGAACAGTGACCTACGAAAAAACAATCGATTTCTCAGCCGCTGATTTGACTTCAGGAATCACTCCGTATCTTTCCTTCGGGCAAGGAGTACCGATCGAGGAGCCAAATCCCTTGCCGGAACACAGCATGAAGGCCTACCTCGAAGGACCGATCCGCGAAGCCGCCGAGGTTTACGTTAACGGTCAGCGGGCAGGCGTAGTCTGGCATCCTCCGTACAAGATCGACGTTTCCAAGTTCCTTATCGCGGGGAAAAATGATCTGCGGATCGTCGTCGGCAACACTGCCATCAACTCTCTGGCTGGCCAAGCGCTGCCGACATATCGATTGCTCAACGACAGGTATGGCGAGCGATTTACGCCGCAAGATATGAAAAATCTACAACCGGTGCCTTCGGGAATCGTAGGGGGGCTGCAGGTGGACTTGGAACAATAGCCTGTCTCTTCGAAACGCCCACGCGGTTAAGCGCGCAGGTCCAACTCGATCGCGTCAATCAGCGGCACCAGCCATGCCAGCAGTGCCTGATGCGCCGGATGCTGCACATACGCATCCAATGCAGCCTTGTCCTTGAACTGCATGATGCCGCCGAATGTGTAACCTTTTCCTCGCGGAGAAATATTCGGCCCTACATGCGTCTGCAGCAGTCCGGGAATCACTCCCTGAAACGCTGCGATATCTTTCGCAGCTCGCTCTTTCTGCGCTTCCGTCGTGCCCTGCTTCCACTGAAACGCAAACACGTGAAAAACGCTGGCTGAGCCGCTCTCGGCCCTCGCTTCGTCTTCTAGATTTAGCGAAGCAAGCGCAACCGCCCCCACGGCCAAACCACTGTCCCGAAGTAATCCACGACGCGTTTTGTTCTCCATCAATATCCTCTTTCGTGCGCTACGCAGCGATTTCATTTTGCTCGTGGGGCCTCCAACAAGCTCCGCAAGATCTCCCCACGATCGCAACTTTTGTCATTCCGAAACGGTCTGCAAGACCGGTGAGGAACCTGCTTCTTACGTCATCAACCCCATAAAGGCGAAAGCGACTACACCCATCCCGCATCGATCACGTAGCTCTGATTGGTGATCGCCGAACTGTCATCCGATGCCAGAAACAATACCAGCCGCGCCACTTCCTCCGGCAGAATCATCCTCTTCAGCGCCTGATTCTTCAGTATCTGGGCCTTGTACTCCTCGGTGATCCAAAGCTTTTGCTGCCGCTCCGTGAGAATCGCTCCTGGCATGATGCAGTTGACACGGATATTGTCCCCTCCCAGTTCATGAGAAAGCGTGCGCGTCATCCCCACGATCGCCGCCTTCGCGGTGACATACACAACCTGATTGGTCGAAGGGATCACCCACCCGATCGAGCTCATATTAATGATCGAACCGCGTTGCGCTCTCTTCATCACCGGAATTATGGCCTGTGACATGAAGAACTGGTGCTTTAGATTGACGGCGATCGCCCGATCCCAATATTCGGATGTGACGTCTTCAATCGTGTGTCGAGTATCGTTGCCGGCATTGTTTACCAGCACACCCACCATCTGAAATTTGTCCAGGATGTTCTGTACTACATTTTGCACGGCAGGAATATCCGTCAGATCGCATCGGTAGTAGACGGGCGCTGTCGCACAATCCGCGCTGAGCCGTTTGATCAGCCGTTCCGCAGCCCCGTCCTGAATATCGAGAAAGGCCACCTGCGCACTCTGCCGAGCGAAGGCCTCCACGATTGCCTCCCCGATCCCACTCGCGCCGCCCGTAACTACGATTACTCGATCGCGCAGGCTCGGGTAGGTAGCAAATCTCCCAATCTGTTCCATTTCCTCATTTCCTTCGCACGCCGCCGCAAATAACCATCACGCTTTGACTGTTCGCGAGCGCGGTCTAAAGGATCGTATCAGGCGCAGATTTTATACCTACGGAGATTAGGAAAAATGTTGATTCCGCCATTCGAATTCGACAACGAAAAAAGCCCGGGTACACACTTCTCCCGGGCTCCCGAAACGAGGTTAAAAAGTAAGCGTAGTCTTGTTCCCCGCAGTAACTTTAAATCCGCAGGCCGGACCTCCATAGGAGTAGGTCGATCCTTTCCATTTGGGCGACAACGCCTTGTATGAGGGGTAATCGTGGTCCACCACTGTACTCGTAAAAACCGCCTTGCCGCTGGCCGGGAACTCCGAGCAGGATGTCAGATTGCTTACCGCCAGTGATCCGGCAATGGCAAAGTTAAAGTGGAGCCCTGTGCTTACGTCGTCCTGGTAAGTAAAGGCTCCATTCGTCAGGTCCTCGACCTCAACCAACCAGTCGTAACTCCCGCTAGGATTCGAATAGATCTCGGTGAACAAGGACAGCGAGTCGCCATTGTTCACTTTCTCCACGGGACTGACGTAGGTACTACCCGGCGTCACAAAATAAGTGACGATTCCCCAGTAGTTGCCACCCACACCTCCATTGTCGCCGTACTGCAGAGTCGGTGAGAAAAGATACGCCCCTGTGGAATTCTCAATGCCGTTATACAGCAGAATCACGCCTCCGTTATTCGAAGGCTTCGTGGGAACAGTTAAGTTGTTGCCCACGAAATCCATGTTGTCGGTCGAGCCCAGCGAGGTATCGTCCCAATAGGACGCTTCGACCGTTCCGCTGCCCGTGGAGTTGCTGATGATGTCCGCCTCGCTGGCTTCCTGAGCGAACCTGACCGTCGCATCTTCCGAGCAGGGTTCGTAATGCGCGATGACATTTCCGTGCAAGCTGACGTCACCTGTATCCCGTCCGTTTTCGATTCGGGGCCCTGCACCTTTTGGGATTTGGTGCACACAATCCGGACGAACGAGAGCTCCCGGAACCCGAACCCAGCCAGGATGTTGGAGAGCGATTTGACTGGCGTCGGATTGTGCTTGGGCAATCGAAGGGATGAACGGAGCGGACACGACCAGTCCGAGCACAAAAGTGGCGATGGCGGACGAGGCCAGCTTCAGCCGCTTCAAATTGTGACCAGACGACTGGTTTTGATTCATGATCGGATAGTTGCTGATAGGTAAGCGCATGGCTTTCTCCTCTCGAATCTTGCTTCGTTTGATTTGGTCCATCGGGGCCCTAGCTCTTTGAAAACTTGCCTTTCAACTGGTAACGCGAGGAAGGAGGAAAAACGGGGTCATTTCGTTGCCACACCCGGAGGCTGGGGGCCGACTACCTCTTCCACTTGCCGAATCACAGCGCGACCGTCAAAGCAGAACGGACTCGACGCTTTTCCAGGATTTCTTGCAAGAGGGGCCCCATGGATTCGCTGATTTCGCTCGGCCCATCTTCATTGCTTACATCGATTTTGACCAGGTATCATCGGCGGCTCGGGAATCCAAGAATCCGGCCCGGGACTTGCCCATCGGCATCCTTGGGTCGCTGGCGATCTGCACCGCCATCTACATTCTGGTTGCGGGAGTTCTGACTGGATTGGTGAAGTACACCTCTCTCGACGCTCCGGCTCCGATCGCCATGGGCATTGGGATCACGGGTATCCAATTAGCATGCGAGCTGCTCGGCGCGTTTCCATCCCGACAGCAGATTTGCGTGACGCTGAGAAAGGTAGAGAGGAAATCAAGAAGACTTAAAGGTAAAGGCGGATTTGGTTCAGCGCCACCGCGAACAGGCTTACGCGTGCGCCGCGGCGGCGTTAGCAGGCACAGGATGCGCGCGCTGCTTTTGTAATGCTTCGTGAAACTCTTCGGCAGTCAGAGACTCTCCATAGAAAAGCTGCAGTAGCGGATCGTCCGTGTCGGGCGCAACCACTTTCGTCGTTCTCGCGTCCACGCCAAGGCCTTCTGGCTCGACCAGCAACTCCGGGAGCAGCGCTCGGTTCTCCGTCAGCATTCCCAGAAATTTTTCGACCGCAGCGCGATGCTCCGAAGTCCCCTGCGTGAACTCGACTCCCATCCCTTTCTCCGGATGCATGACGCGCACCACTCCTTGCACCCGCACTTCGACTCCTCCCGCGCGCATCGATAGCGTCACTAGGCTCGAAGCAGGAAACGGAGATGCTATTTCGAGGTAACATCCGCCCAGGCTGAGATCCGTCAACTGACACCGGATCGGCGGATCGTCCTGCTCCGACTCTGGCGAATTCTGCTTCAACCACTCCCGCAACGCGTGCGCTGCTTCCGGCGAAGTTTGCACAAAGCGCAGGCCCGCTTGCTTGCTCGAGCCTTCCCAGGCAAATTCCGCCGGGATCTCCAGAGGAGCCGAAGTACCCGGCAGCGTAAACGCGATCTGCCAGTTCCCTCTCGGACGTTGCTGGCTCGGCACGGCCACCGCCATCCCGCCTTCGCTCAGATCAATGGTCGTGACTTTCATGTTGCCGCCCGCTTCGGAACTTCGCATCACCACGGGAATCTGCACGGCGACTCGAACATTCCGTCGGCGTTCGCTCTTCATCAATGCGCGCGCCGCGCGAAAACTCGACTTTGCCCTCTCACTCGAAACCGGACGGTAGAGAACGAAATGCGCTCCCACTCCGAACACGGCTTTCAATCCCACAATCGGTTCCACAATCGCCACCGCAACGGCGTGCTTGTTGCAAGGAGCGCCGCGCGCGCTCTTCAGCACTTCAAATGCTCCGTCATCGGAACAATCGGCAATGATGGCTTCAAATCTTTGGCGGGTGAGTTTGCGTAAAGCAGCGTCTGAGCTCGTACACAAATCTACCTCGATGTCGAGGTCTCCTAGCACGCGTCGCAAAACGCGCACCACCTTATCGTCCGAGCACAATACGAGTGATTTCAGGCTCATGAACCAGACCAATTCCTGGCGCAACCATCTGGAGAGATCGGCCCTTTTGCCGTTCTGCAGTCACCGCAGCCGGACAGACGAAAGCTGATCCCCTTCCTGCACTCTATGACCACCCGGATATCCGATCAATATCTGAGGCCCGCAGTCTGATTACCCCGGTAACTCGCAATTTCCTGCATTCCTCTCTGCAAGAGACCGACCCCGATGACGTTCTGAATGGAGACGCTTCAACCGAGTGGTTACTACAGTCCACCGTCTTTAAGCGCAACATTTAAAAGATACTTAAGGAGAGACGGAGCTTGCCGGCGTGAGAGATTTACATTGACTTTCGAGTTAAATCGACTGTAGGATGTTGAGTCTCCGATTAGCTTTGAGTTCATCTGTGGAAGACTCACGTCCTAGGTTTGTCCGACCGCGATGACGTTCATAAGACGGATCGGTGAATCTCGAAGCCGATTTCGAGAATCTTATAGATAGACAAGTTGTGTGGTTTCATTCCCTTAAGTGGAAAGGCACTTTTTTCATGGCCAAGCGACGCGGAAATCCGAACTGGGGTAAGCCTGAGCCGATCGGGCCCATCACCCCCACCATTACCGAATTCGAACAGGTTGTGCGCGAATACAAACTCTCCCCCGACCAGTACCTGCGGTCGACGCGGTTGCGGGAGTGGGCACGCCGCAACAAGAACTCGAAGTACATCCCTGAGCCATTGCTGGAAGCCTGGGGCTTCGAGATCGAGTCCACGCTGTAACCAGCGCTGGATCGACTTTCTCATGGGTCGCTCTTAGAGCGACCCTTTCCTTTTCGTAAGCGCCCCTTCATAGGCGCAAGACCCGGATGCTCAACGTCCTCCAAATCCCGCCCGCGGAACTTTTCTCTCTGCTGGTCGCCATTGGATTTGCCGCCGGACTGAACACTTACGCAACCATCGGAGTCCTGGGACTGCTCGGTCACTTTGCTCATCTCCCCCTTCCGCCTGGATTGCAGATTCTTGCCGGATGGCCTGTCATCATCGCGAGTCTTGCCCTTTTCGGGATCGAGTTCTTCGCCGACAAGATTCCAGCCTTCGATCTGATCTGGAACGCGCTGCACACTTTCATCCGCGTCCCAATCGCAGGATTGCTCGCGTACCGCGCAACCAGCCAACTCTCTCCCGAACATCAGCTTCTCGCAACGCTCCTTGGGGCAACTGTCGCTCTCATCGCCCACGGAGGCAAAACTGCCGCGCGCGCCGCGGTTACTCCGTCTCCCGAGCCGTTCTCAAACATCACCCTCAGCCTCGGCGAAGATGTTCTCGCCATCGGTCTGACATGGCTGGCGACGCGGCATCCGTACGTCGCAGGAACGCTGGCTACAATCTTTGTGCTGATCGTCGTGCTGATGACGCGTTTGGTCATCCGGGCCATGCGAGCGCTATTCCGTGGCGCTGAACACGAGCTCGCGGCTTGACGCTCAGCCTCTGAGTTCCAGAAACGCTCGCATCCGGTCGAGCTCCGCGTCGAGTTCGCGCTGGAAGGTCGGATCCTTCGGCGGAGTGGAATCCACATAGCCGAGTTCGGCCTTCAGTTCTCCATTTTGGACCGATGCATTTCCCCATCCGATCACGCGATCGCGCCATAGCATCGGCAATGCGTAATAGCCTCGAATCCTCTTCTTCAGCGGCGTGTAGGCCTCAAAGCGGTACTCCCAATTCCACAGCAACGCGAAGCGATCGCGATCCCACACGACGGGATCGAAGGGCGCGAGTAATCTTACCGATTCCTGCGGAGCGGCTTTGCTCGGCGTCTCGTCCGCGGGCCAATACCACTCGATTCCATCGACCGTCGCGTGCGACAGTCGATGCTGCGCGCGCTGAAACGCCTTTGTCAGTTTCGACTGCCATTGTGGCGCGGCGTACTGCAATCGGCGCACGAGATATCGCAGGCGCGAAACCGGCGTCGGCGCGTAGACGTGAACCACTGCATCGACCAGCGCATCAATCGCAGCGATGCGGGCCGTTTCATCTGTCGGTCCGGGAGCGTGCTCATGCACCGAATAGAGCCGAATCCCCGCGGTGCGGCCTGGAACTCGCAGCAAGCCGTGATAGTGCATTGCGTCCAGCAGGCGTGTGGTCGCGTTCGATGATCCTCCCCAATAGTTCTTGACCGAACCGTGAGCGAAATGACGATCGACCTCTTGCGGATGCACCACTCCGCGCTGGCGCACGAATTCCAGCACAAGCTCGGCGCGCTTTCGCCTGCCGGAACGCCAAGGAACACCTCCTTGAGCTGTCATGCGGCTGCTGAATCGTGGATGCATCAGCGCTTGGAGTTCGCGCGTGACGAAACCGTAATTGATGAAGAAATCTTCGTGGATGTCGAGCTCGGCATAGCGGCGCTCCAGATCTCCCGCGCGATAGCCTTTGACGCGATGACGCAGGATCAAGTCCTGCGCACGAGCAGGCGCGCGGATCGGATCGGCCTGCACGAATCTCATATGGTGAAGGGCGCGTTTCAGCGTGGTGGGCGGAAACAGACTACGCGCGACCGCAAAGCGCCGCAGGTCGTCGAGGGAGATCGCCATCCCTGCATGTTATCGAAGTCAGAATTTTTTGACCTTGGCGTTAAGCTCAGGGCGTTCCGATTCGGGAAATGCGGGCTTCATGGGGTATCCCCTCCCCCCGGGGTCTACTGGATTCAGAGAGTTAGCGGGAAATCGATAAAAAATCTATGGGCGACAATCACTTAGGGGCAAAATCTTGATTTCAAAGAGCTTAAAAGCCCGTCCCTCGGCCGCCAGTTCCAAAGTGGTCCCAATGTTGGTGGCCGCGTGCCGTCACGGCCTCGACGATGATCACCCATTTGTTTCTATAGGCACAAGGGCAGATGTCACAAGGGCGGTGTGGAAAATCCTCTGGACGACCTTCGTTGCAAGGGCGGCCTTCGGGGGCCGCATTTCTGCTCATTAAGAGGATAGGGCTTCAGGCCCGGGCCGTGGAGTTCCGACCGATGTGCGATAGTCTCTAGCACGACGCCTTTTTTAACGTTCTATTGACTTGCTCCAAGACTTAGTGGCCTGCTTACCGATGCCGTCATCCGCTCTTGACGGCTGTCTGCCCCGCGTTTCAGGCTGGGTTTTCGCGCTGCAGTGCCACGAAGCTGTCTATGCTCTGTTCTAGCTGCGAATCAACCTCGTCGGCAATCAGCATGATGTCGGGCATCACCAGACTGAAATCTACGCTGGCTATATTTCGCTGGACAGTCTCGAAAATACAGACCTGCAGAATTCGGGATTCCTGCACAATCTGTGACGCACTGTAGCCTTGGCAATATCGGATTCGTCCGTGTGCGACGGCTGCAGGAGAAGGTTGGGCGGTCGTTTCAATGCTGCGGACGTGGCGCAATCGGGTAACGATATTGCTGAGAATCTCGGGGAGGTGATCGGTGCGTTCGTGCTCGGTGAGGGGGATCGCGGTCAGGCCGTCGAGTTGTTGTACCCGCCTCAACCAGCGTTGCACCGTAATCTGTGCCTCCCGTTCCAGGATCGAGGCGACCCCTTCTCTGGTTGCTTTTGTCGAGTGGCGGGGATCTTCGGCGCGCTTGCGGATTCGTTCCGCGAGTGTCTTTACGTTTAAGGGCTTGACCAGAATTTCGTCGGCCTGCAAGAGAATATGGGCCATCGATGCCTTTACGTCGGGAAAACCACTGACCACGAGGGTCAGAGCGGCGGGTTGGGCGTGACGCATCGCGGTCACCACGGCGAAGCCGTCACCCGGTTCCGGCATGTGCAGGTCAGTTACCAGCGCATCGAAGGGTTGCGAAACAATCTTGCTGATCGCGTCAGTCACACTTGAAGACGAGACTACTTCAAAGTCGCTACCTTGCAGAGAAATCTGCATCATCTCGCGGAATTGCTCATTGTCATCGACCAAGAGAACCTTGGGTCGGGCCATGGTTGGGACCTCCACTCCTACTTCTTGTGCGCCTAGGCCGATCTTCAACGGGGAAGGTGTTCGCACTCGCGGAGGGATGGGTCAAAATCCTTGAGCACGAATCACATTGTACGCCAGCGTACCATGAAACAGCCTTCGAACTAGTTACTCGCGGCGATCAGGAGGCCGAATCGGTATCGGTGGCATCGCGAAGGAGAGCTGAATAGGGAGGATACGGAGCGCGCGGAGGACTACTCTTCCGTGGATGGAATGCGTGCCTCCCTCTGCTAGAATCGCGTCATTATGAGCCCCCAGACTCCGTTCACCGATGTCCCCGATGCCATCGAGGAAATCCGCGCGGGCCGCATGATTGTGGTCGTCGACGATGAGGACCGCGAGAATGAAGGCGACCTGACCCTTGCGGCTGAGAAAGTCACACCCGAAGCCATCAACTTCATGGCGAAATACGGACGCGGCCTGGTCTGCCTGGCTATGACCGAGGAGCGGCTCGAGCACCTGAACATCGGT
>Ga0181522_10001281_pt1 | contig 15566 bp, 7 predicted proteins | sample PEATcosm2014_Bin_27_FD_121103 | JGI IMG/M metagenome (GOLD analysis project Ga0181522, IMG submission 121103) | Peatland microbial communities from MTU Mesocosm Facility, Houghton, MI, USA - PEATcosm2014_Bin05_10_metaG | ecosystem: Environmental > Terrestrial > Soil > Wetlands > Peat | place... | reverse complement strand
GGCATCCTCTTCGCCCTCAACGCCACTTCGTTGCATGTGGTCGCCCCGCGCTACTTCCTTGTCGCAGCGCCCGGCAGCGCACTGACCTGGGGAATGCTGACGAGTCGCATCGACTCCCGCTTTCTCAGGCAGACCTTCTGCATTGGCCTGGTGGCAATCACAGTGTTCCAATCGTTCAAGTCACCGTTCGTTCGCCAACACGAACTCAACTTCGAGCGCGACGTGCCAGTCAAGATGCGTGACGGCATCACGTTACGCGCAGATATTTGCCGCCCAATTGCGGACGGCAAATTTCCGGTGCTCTTGACACGAACACCCTACGACAAGAACGGCGCGGTAGGTTTCTGTCGAAAGGCTGTGGCTCGCGGGTACGTGGTCGTCGCCGAGGACGTTCGGGGCAGATATGAGTCGGAGGGTGATTGGTATCCGTTTAAGTACGAATCTCAAGATGGCTACGACACGGTCGAGTGGGCATCCGCGCTTCCTTATTCGAACGGAAAGGTCGGGATGTTCGGCGGCTCCTACGTCGGCGCGACGCAGTATCTGGCGGCGATTGCGATGCCACCGCATCTGGCGGCAATTTGCCCCAACTTTACAGCGTCCAACTATCACGATGGCTGGACCTATCAGGGCGGTGCGTTCGAGCAATGGTTCAACGAGTCATGGACGACGCAACTGGCTGAAAACACCTTTGCCCGCCGCGCCAAGTCAGGTGGAGACGCGGTTGGTTCGAAACCAGGTCTGCCGGGAGCAGTGGCGCCGTATTTCACCGACTGGCTTGCCCATCCCGACTACGACGGCTATTGGAAACAGTGGTCGATCGAAGACCACTACGCGAAGATTCAGGTTCCAGTATTCAGCGTTGGCGCATGGTACGACATTTTTCTGGACGGCACGCTAAGGAATTATGTTCGCCTCAAGCATGAGGCAGGCACGGAGGCCGCGCGGCGCGGCCAGCGGCTGATGATCTACGTTGGTGGCCATGCCGGCGCCGGATGGGCTGCGGAGAAAATTGGAGCCGTCGATTTTGGCAATAAGTTGCCGTTGAATCTCGGTGAAGTGACACTGCGCTGGTTCGACAGTCTCCTGCAGGGAGTAGAGAACGGAGTGGACCATGAGAAGCCCGTAAAAATCTTCGTCATGGGCGAGAATCGATGGCGCGAAGAAGATGACTGGCCGCTCGAGCGCGCCAAGGAGACGCGCTATTACCTGCGCTCGACCACCAAGGCGAACGGTCTTGGAGGAGGCGGTAGGCTGGATACAGCCGCGCCTGCCGAGGAAAAACCGGACCAATACCTCTATGATCCAAACGATGCGGTCCCCACGATTGGCGGTCCGCTTTGCTGCCAGCCGCTGGCGACGGGGATCGGCCCACAGGACCAGCGGCCGGCGGAAGCACGAGGCGACGTGCTCGTATTCTCTTCGCCAGCATTTACCCGCAATACGGAAGTTACAGGTCCGATAGTGCTCGACTTGTATGTCAGCAGTTCTGCGGTCGACACAGACTTCACAGGGAAATTGGTTGACGTCTGGCCGAACGGATTGGCTCAGAACTTGACCGATGGCGTCCTGCGCTTGCGCTACCGCAACTCGCAGGAGAAACCGGAACTTGCAAATCCCGGGGATGTCTATCACATCAGCATGGACCTCGGGGCGACAAGCAACGTCTTTCAGGTAGGTCACAAACTGCGGCTCGAAGTTTCGAGCAGCAACTTCCCGCGATTTGATCGAAATCTGAACACCGGGGGAAATCAGGCACGTGGAACGCACCCGGTCACAGCAACCAACATTATCTATCACGACCAATCCCGACCTTCGGCTCTGGTTCTGCCCGTTGTGCCGTGACCGGCAACTTGGCGATATCCTTCAGTGGACACCAGTCAAAGACATCGATGGTTATACCGTTGCTCGCCCTCGCGACACCAGGTAAGGGTTTTCGCCTGAAGCGCAACCATGCGATATGCGATCCGGGTGAATACTGCCGCCCGTTCCGAGCGGGCGCGGATCCTTTCCAATATTGAGTTTGGTGTTTATCTGGGCTGGCACCAGGGGAACCGCCAAGGGCGTTTGAACGAGCAGCTGAACCGAATAATTTCTGACTGTTCCTAGTTCGCCTTGAAGTTGATCGTTATCTGAGTTTGGATTTCCACTGGATCGCCATCCAGGTAGTAAGGCTTGTATCTCCATTGGCGCACGGCATCAATCGCAGCCCGCGCCAGTACCGGATCTCCTCTGAGAACCTTCGGATTCATGACGTTGCCCTCTTTGTTGATGGTGGCTTCGATCTGGACCGCGCCGTGCGTATGAAGTGCAATGGCGGCTTGAGGATACTCTGGTTGTACTCGCTTGATGAGAAGTTCCTGGGATACGCCTTGGGAAACTCTAAGCGCGGCGATCGGCGGCTTGGAAAGAGTGAGCGAGGCCGCAGACACCATACCGTTCAGGTTGCTGTCATTGGCTGATGCGAGCGCGAGCGTGGCTGGCGAAAGAGGCGCGGCATCTTCGTTTCGTGTATCTGTTCTTTCAGTGTGCGATTTCACCCGCAATGCGGCGGTGGACTTCTTGATGTCCAAATCGGATCCGGGGACAGAGTTCGGAGTGTTCGTCGCAGCGATTCCGACCTCCCCGGAGTCGCCATCGGTCGCAGCCGGCGTGGAAACGGGTATCGTGGTTGATGTTTGAGCTGAGGGTTCGGCTATAGAACTTACCTGTCCGGACGTGTTGGTTGACGGCAATTCTTCTGGCGAAGACATCGGCTTGACAGCAGGTGCGGGTTGGCCGGAATCCTGAGGACTGCTTTGAGGCCCGGGCACTCGAGTGGTGCGGAACATGCCCAGCTTTGCACTACTGAAGTAAGCGAGTGCGAGGAGCGACAGAACAACCACAGCCGCAATCAGAATTTTCTTGTTGCGACCAGAACCGCCGACACCTTCGCTCAATCCGCCAAAGCTGGGGGCTGTGGTCGCGTTCACGGAGTTGAACTTAGGATCGTTTGTCGTGGTCGTGGCGCGTGGAGAAGTGGCGCGCGAAAGGATCGTGGGTTTTTCTTCAACCGTTTTGTTCTCATTTACTGATGCCGCTCGTTGTTTTGCGGGAGCTGCTGCAGCAGCGGCACCAGAGGCCGATCCAATTTTCTGCACGCTTAACGAAGCGGGCCCGGATTTTTCCGGTTCATTCTTGATTGCGCTCTTTTTACTTCCTTCATTCTTGCTTTCGTCATCCTTCCTTGCGCCGGGCCTGACTTCGACGTGCGAAGCCGCCTGTTTCGTTTCAAGTGCAGAATCCGAGGCGCTGACAATCCTGTTTCGCGTTGCGGCGGACGAAAGATCGGCCGAGGAAAGATCGGCCCAGGAACGATCGGCCGAGGAAAGAGCTTTGGGTTGTTCCGCAACGTGCATCTCTGTGGTTTTCGTCGGAGATGGCACGGAAGTCTCGGCCGATGCAGCGGTCGCGATGCTATTCCAACCCGCGCGTCCAGCCCCGCCATCGTTCGCTGATGCTGACTTTCCCGAGTCGCCTGCGGAAGCAGCTGCAGCTTTCCCGGCCATGGCTGCAGGTGCCGTGGTGGCGACGCTCGTAGCCGCATCCGAACTTTTCCGCAATAGTCCGCGCGCGATTCGAAGCGTTCCCTTTGCCTGCTCGACATGGATGGGCTTGGTGAGTACGAGGTTGGCGCCGATGCGGTAGGCCTTGGCCACACCGGCTTGCCCTTCGACGATGGCAAACGTCAAGGAACTTTGATTGGAGCTGGAGTTTCTTGCACTCCTGAAGAGAAGGGAAGCGTTCTGTTCGTCGTCGCAGTCTACGATTATGGCGTCGTAGTGCTGAGCCATTAACTGCTTGACGGCGGCGAAAGGTTCATGAACCGGATCGATAGTGAAATCCAGTTCGCTGAACACCTGGCTTATTACGCGAGCGAGCTTTTCATCAGGACAGAACAGTAAAGCTTGGTAACCCATAATGACAACATCCTAGGTAAATGAATGGGTACCAGCAAATTACCGGGGTAACTGCATGACGTGCGGTAGGGCGTGTTGATGGTTACGGTCGTTGAAAGTCGATGATTACGACAGTCTGGAAGGGCTGGGCCTTCCCGTCTCGAACATAGGGACGGTAGTGCCATTGTTTGACAGCCTGGATGGCAATGTTTGCCAGAACGGAATTTCCGTCGACCAGTCGGACGCCCCTGACATCGCCATCCTCGTCGATGACGGTCTTGAGAACAACCGTTCCCTGGGCGGCGTTCGCAAGGCTGGCTTGCTCGGGATACTTGGGCCGAACACCGTGAACAAGTCGTTTTTCCGCGCCCTTCGAAGATAGAATAATAGCGTTGTCCTCTCCGGGTAACAACGCCGCGGCCGAAAACAGAGCCGTAATCTCGTTCTTGGTGTCGCCAGGTGTCTTGTCGACGGGTTTGCCATCACCGCTTTTGCCACCCCCAGGTTGCTCGACGACTGCAACCGCGCTGGTCGCGTGCACCGATGGTGCTGGTGCGACGCTCTTCGTCGACTTCGGCTGATTTGGAGAGTCGGCAGCGTCATGAGCAGGCGCAGCTATCGTTGTCGTTGCGGACCGAGCGCTTGCTCCGAGGGCACTGGTAGCGGACCTGCTTGCCGCTTCCGGCGCTGCGCTCGTGACCTGATTAGGATTCGTCGTGGGCTGCGGAAGACGTGCCGCGGTTTGGGCCGAGAGCACTGGGCGAGATGGATTGGCGTGAACTGGCGGCGGCGCCGGCGGCAGTGCTTTGTCAGCGATTTCCAGCAAACGGTCAATCTGAGGTTCGGCAATCTGCCGGAACCCGGGCTGATACGTCCACGCGAGATAGAAGCCGCCGCCTGCCACCGCCAGCATTAGCATTGCGATCAGCGGGGCGTACTTCTTCTGACGATTTTGCCGGTACGAGGTTTGGACCCTCGACTTGGCTGCAGCTTTCGCTGGCGCCACGGCAAAGGACGCAATTTCCAGGGCGGATTCTGCCCCAGCCGGTTTTTCGGATTCCGTTTTGGCAGGCGCCGCAAGCCCGGAATCGCTCGGGGGCTTTGCCACAAGGGCGATTTCCGCATTGACGGAATCGGCTTGGGTCAAGGGCAAGTCCGAGGGCGACGATGACGGTTGCGGATCCGGGTATGGAGTCGCAATTGGCGGTTCCGGTTCGTCCGCAACGTCAGCCACGGCGGAATGCATCGTCGTCGCGAGACCGGATGCGACGAGTGCCGCAGTCAAATAAGAGGGTGGAACTTCGCCTCGCGCGAAACGCGGAAGAGGCTCAGCATACGTTGCCCCGGGCGCAGATGTCGCTGCCCGGGGGCGCTCTTCCGGCATGTCGTTACTTGACTGTTGTAAGTAAGCCCCGTCGCTCGTCGGCGCATCCTTACGCACGCGGCTGACTGCGGTGCGAATTGTGCTTCGAGCTTGGTCTTTCGCGACCGGCTTGGTCAGAATGAGTTCTGCGCCCAGACGAAACGCTGTAGGCAGCCCGGCACGTCCATCGACAATCGCGACCGGGACAGCGTTGTTGCCACTCTTGCCCCTGCGGCAGACGTCAAAAATCAGCTTGGCTGCAGGAAGATTTTCGCAGTCCACCAAAACCAGATCGAAAATTTGCGAATTCAGCTTTTGAGCAGCAGAAACTCCGTCCAGCGGGCGCTCGCAAGTCACTGACATCTCTTCTAACACGCCAGTAATTGCGTTGACCGCCTGGTCATCGGGCGACAACAAGAGGGCATGGGGCATAGCTCCCCTATGCTAAGAAGCCCTCCCGAAAGCCGCAAGTTACCGCGGTAAGTGCTTGAGTCCCTGTAGTTTCAACGTAGCATCCTTGATCGAACCGGTTTCAGCGGGGACCTGGATTGTTTTGCGTGGCCGATTCCGGCGCGGGATAAACAATCGAATTACGCAAGGCTGACTTCTCGGCGGGGGCAAAATCCGGAAACGGCAGATTGTGTTGATCGCGCCATTGCTGGACTCGCTGCTCGGCCATGGCAGCTCTATCTTGCTGGAGACCGGAATCGCGCGAGAGGTAGAGAGTCTGCGATGGGAACGCGAAACGGCTGCCTGATTTCTCGACGATTTCCATGATTCGCAACAGGAGATCTTCGCGAATGGCGGCGAAGTCATTTGCGTCACGGGTGACGACATAAGCAAAGATCTCAAGACGCAAAGCGCTGTTGTCGAAATTTGCGAAGCGAATGTTTGCACCGTCAGATTCGATTTTCGGATGTTCGTATAACAGCCTGCGTAACTCAGCCAACAGATAGCGCAATTGATCGGGCGTGGTTTCATAGCGAATCGCGAGCACAGGATTGAACAAGAATTTGTCCCGGCGAGTGAAATTCTCGATACTCATCGTGGCAAGCGTGCCATTGGGGATCGAAAGCTCGGTGCGCGCGTCAGTGCGAACCCGCGTCGAACGCAGGCTTATGTCTTCCACGGTCCCGGTGCGGTCGCCGAACCGGCAATAGTCGCCGACACGGATCACTTCGTCCGCGAGAACGGAAATTCCGCCGAAAAGGTTTTCAAGTGTCTTTTGCGCGGCGAAGGCGATGGCGATGCCACCGATCCCAAGTCCGGCAAGCACGGTGGTCAGATTGAACCCGAGGACGCTGAGCGTGGCCAGGACGGCGGCGACCACCAACACCGCGGTGAGTAGCCGCTCGGCAAGGACCATCAGCGTTCCGGTCCCGAGTCGGCCCGCACTGACAGCATGAGTGCGCAGACGTTGCATGGTGAGAGTGTTGACCCGGAGCAGAAACCAGAAGAAACCGACGCTGATGAGAACGCCGACGACCCGATAGTAATAAAGACGGGTCAGCAGAGGCAGGCCGAAATAGCGGGAAATTATGCGATGGGCCAGCGCGCTGAATGAGAGAAACAGTGGTGTCGACATGCGGCTGTAGGAGTGCAGGTTCGGACGATGTCGTAACTTGAGCCAAAGGCGGCGGGGAATCGCCAGCAGCACAACCATCGCCCAACCGATACCGCACGCGACAGGAATCGCGCCGAGAAGCGCCACCCACTGCCAAAGAGGCATCCCCAAAAACACGTTTTCGACGAGGCTTCCCGGGAGTCTGCGTTCGACCTGCTGGGCCTCGACGTTCTCATATAATTCCGGTACCTTGCTCAGGGTTTCGGCAGAGAAGAGCCAGATCTTTCCGAAATTTGGGTCGGCAACTCGAACCAGAACGACCGGGACCTCGGCATCGCCGCTGGAGAAATTTCCGATCGTTTGTTGATCGGGTGAACCGTAGTCCGGATTGCCTTCGGGATTCGAGCTAAGCCGACCGAGACCGCCCACGAAGGCGTGGTCCATGAGAAATTTCAGCTTCTCCGCCAGGCCTGGGCCCTGCGAAAGGCGCCGCACATTGCTCATTTGCAGATAATCAGCGGCGGCTTGATAATTCCACCCCTGGGCCGCTTGCAGAAATCCGACCACTGCTCCCGAAGGAGTCTGGCGTCCCAGTTGATCGGCGGTCGTTTGAGTTGACGGAGCCGCGGTTCCTGCGCCGAGCGCCTTGGTCACCGGCTGCGTCACGGACTGCGTCACGAGCCCGGCAAGCGCCCAGGAAATCACTAAAACGCGGACCGCAAACTTTTTCATTGAGATTCCACCAACTAGAGAGCCGGCCCTCGCCGTCGGCACGGCCCTTTCTGTTCAGGACGGGCGATTTGTCCAATGCCGCGCGGGAAGTCGCTACTTTTTTGGACGATAGATGTCGGTGGCCTGTCCATAGAAGACCTCGGCCGATTCCATCATCGTCTCTGACAGCGTTGGATGGGGATGGATTGTCATGCCCACATCGGCCGCCAGCGCGCACATTTCGATTGCGAGGACGCCTTCAGCGATCAGCTCGCCGGCGCCGGCGCCGACGATTCCGACTCCGAGCACGCGCTCCGTCTTCGGATCGATGAGCAGTTTGGTAAGGCCTTCCGGCCGGTCCAGCGTGACGGCGCGACCCGACGCGGCCCAGGGGAATTTTGCGACCGTGATTTCGCGTCCTTGTTCTTTCGCCTGCGTTTCGGTCAGGCCGGCCCACGCGATCTCGGGGTCCGTGAAAACGACTGCGGGAATCGCATTGGGCTCGAATGCGACCTTGTGTCCGGCGATGGCTTCGACGGCAGTACGTCCTTCATGCATCGCTTTGTGCGCCAGCATCGGCTCGCCTGCGACGTCGCCGATGGCGTAGATGGTGGGATCCGCCGTTTGCCGCTGCCCGTTGATTTCGATAAAGCCCTTCTGGTTGACTTTGACCTTCGTCTGGTCGAGGCCGGGGATTTCTGAGTTGGGACGACGTCCAACCGACATCAGCACGCGGTCGAAAACCTGTTCTTTTTCTTTTACGTTTGGCCCTTCGAGCGTCACTCGGATACCGGTCTTTCCGTCCTGGAGCGACTTGACCGTCGTGTTCAAGAGAATTGTGGCAAAGAGTTTTTCCAGCCGCTTGTGCAGCGGCAACACGAGATCACGGTCAACGCCGGGCAATAAGCCGGACATCATTTCGACGCAGGTCACTTTCGTGCCCAGGGCGGCGTAGACCGATCCGAGCTCCAGCCCGATATAGCCGCCGCCGATGACGAGGAGCGTTTTCGGAATATCCGGTAAGTCCAGAGCGCCGCTTGAATCCATAAGGCGCGGGCTGTCGAGTTTGAGGCTTGGTACAACCGTTGGACGCGAACCCGTGGCGATGATGATGCGGTCGAAGCTCAGGTTCTCGTCGCCGCCGGCCGCGGTCTTCGTTATCCTGAGCGTCGTGGAGTTCACGAATGACGCTGTGCCTTGCAGGAACTGAACCGCGCGCTGCTTGGACAGTTGCCCCAGCCCACCAGTCAGTTTCTTGACGACACTTTCTTTCCATCCGCGAAGCTTGTTCAAATCAATTTTCGGCTCGGCGAATTCGATCCCCCAGTTCCTGGCCTGTTCGGCCTCCTCGAGCAACTTTGCCACGTGCAGCAGAGCTTTCGAGGGAATGCAGCCGCGATAGAGGCAGACGCCGCCAGGGTTCACCTCGGGATCAATCAGCGTCACTTTCATGCCCAGGTCGGCGGCCAGAAACGCGGCGGCATATCCGCCGGGACCGCCGCCGATTACAGCCACACGGAAATTCTCAGAGTTCGCCATTTCGTTATTTATCCTATTTCTTCGTTGGCATCCGAAGCAAAGCGATCTGCATTATGCGGTGAACCGCAGACTCTGGCTCCACTCCGGACGACGATTCTCAAAAGGTTTCATTACCGACCAGCCTTACCAGGACTTATCCCTGAACCGAGAGCAGGAAAGGCTGTTCGAAGGCTTCCGCGATCCAGCGCAGAAAACGGGCTGCGTCGGCGCCATCGATCAACCGGTGATCGTACGAGAGCGAGAGCGGCAGAATCAAGCGCGGCTCAAATTTGTTGGTCACCCACTCGGGCTCCATGCGCGAACGTGAAAGGCCGAGGATCGCTACTTCTGGATGATTCACGATGGGAGAAAACCCGGTACCGCCGATTCCTCCGAGATTCGTGATCGTGAATGTGCCGCCGTCCATCTCCCCGGGCGTGAGCTTCCGGTCTTTCGCTTTCTTCGAGAGCTGGGTCAATTCTGCGGCCAGCTCGACGATGTTTTTCTTGTCCACTTCACGAATGACCGGGACCAGCAAACCGCGATCAGTGTCGACGGCCACGCCAATGTTAATGTACTGCTTGTAAATGATTTCTTCTTTCGCCATGTCGATTGACGCATTGAATTGAGGAAATACCTTTAGCGCAGACGCGCAAACCTTGAGCGCGATCGCGGTCACAGTCATCTTGCCGCCAGCTTCTTCTGCTCGCGGAGCGAAGCGGGCGCGTAACTGCTCCAGTTCCGTAATGTCGGCGCGATCCTGCTGGGTGACATGCGGGATTGTGTTCCATGCCTGACGGAGGTGCTCGGCGGTCTTGCGCCGCACTCCGCGCATCGAAACCCGTTCCGTTTTGCCCCACTTGGCGAAGTCGGGTAATTCGGGTTCGATAAAACTTCCGCCTGGAGTTCGCGCGGCGCTCGTCGCCAGAGCATTCTTGGCGAAAAGCTTTACGTCTTCTTCGCTGATGCGGCCGCCAGGACCAGTGCCCTTCACACTTCGAATCTGGACTCCGATTTCACGCGCCAGGCGGCGCACGTGCGGAGCCGCCGGAATGGGATCATGGTCCGTGCCGGCGACCTTGCCCAATTGAACGGGCATCGTGAACTCGGGTGGCGCAGCTTGCGGCTGATCCGGTGGCAGCGCCTGTTCTTCGGTTTTACCCTCGGCCTGCATGGCCAACTGGAAGCCAAGCCTTGCGGCTTGCTGTCCGGACACGTGTTCCACCGGTTCGTGACGGCGGGCGGGTTCGGCTGGCGGGGCCCCGCTGCCCTCCAGCGTAAAAATGACTTCACCGACCTTGACCTTCTGTCCCTCGCTGACCTTGATCTCGCGCACTACGCCGCTGACGGTCGACGGAACTTCGATGACTGCTTTGTCGGTTTCGAGTTCCATAACGGGCTGGCCTTCCGACACGCTGGTGCCCGCAGTGATCATGAGCCGCACCAGATCACCGGAGTCGATATTCTCGCCGAGCTCTGGCAGTCTGAACTCGCCGGACGCGGGGAGCGACGAAATCGGTGTCGCTCTACCCTCAGCTCGGGCTGCGGATGTAACCGTCGCCTTCGCCGCTTTTGGAGAACCGTCTGTTATCGAAGATGGAGTTGCGGAACCTGTTGCAGCGCCTTCGACTGGTGCGGCTTGCTTCTTTTTCGAAGCCGGCGTGGTTTCGGCCCTGTTTCCGTTTTCGACGGTAAAGATAACCTGGCCCACCCTGAGCTTGTCGCCCTCTTTCACTCGCACTTCGCCGATCGTGCCTGTCAGCGAGGACGGCACCTCAACCACCGCCTTATCGGTCTCCAGCTCCATCACCGGTTCGCCTTCGGCGATGGTGGCACCCGGCTTGATCATCAAGCGAACGAGGTCTCCGCTTTCGATATTTTCGCCCAGCTCGGGCAGCTTGAATTCGGTGGCCATTCTTAATTTGTCTTTCTTCTCTCAGGTCCGGTGCCGCGACCCACGCTTACGGGTGGAGAACCGGGCGCTTTCCGCCGCAACTGGACGGACGCCAGCCCCTTTTGCTAGGCGGTGGCCGGGTTACGTTTCTCCGGATCGATTCCAAGATCGCGGATTGCTTTCTGCAGTAGTTTTGTGCTCACCCCGTTCGCATCTTCTTTGTTTCCGCCAGCGTTCTCAGCGGCTAAGGCATGCAACGTGGCGAGCACGATATGCTTGGCGTCAACTTCAAAAAAATCTCGCAGCGACTCGCGATTCTCGCTCCGTCCGAAGCCGTCCGTGCCGAGCGCGACGATCTTTCCCGGTACCCATTGCGCGATGCTCTCGGGTAGAACTTTCATGTAGTCCGACGCTGCAATGAAGGGGCCGGAGGCGCCTTTCAGGGTTTCAGTCACATAGGGCACTTTTGCTTTCTGGGTTGGGTGCAGCATGTTCCAGCGCGCGCAGTCGTTCGCTTCTTTATAGAGTTCCTTGTAACTTGTCACGCTCCATACGTCCACTGCAACGCCGTAGTCTCTTTCGAGAATCTCCTGTGCTTTGAGCACTTCGAACATGATGGTTCCGCTGCCGAGCAATTGGGCGCGGAGCTTTGCAGCTTTCTTTTCAGAGATCCGATAGCGGTAAAGGCCTTTGAGAATGCCTTCACGAATCCCCGGGCGATCGGGCATTTCGGGCATCGGCAGCGGTTCGTTCGTGACCGTCAGGTAATAGAAGATGGATTCTCCGTCGACGTACATGCGCGTGATGCCATCCTGGATAATGACGGCGATTTCGTAAGCGAACGCCGGGTCGTAAGCCAGCAAGTTCGGTACCGCGAGAGCCAGCACGTGACTGTGTCCATCCTGATGTTGCAGACCTTCCCCGGCGAGCGTCGTTCTTCCCGCGGTGCCACCGATCAGAAAGCCACGGCACCGCATGTCGGCGGCCGCCCAGATCAGGTCGCCGATGCGCTGCAGTCCGAACATTGAGTAATAAATAAAGAACGGAATTGTGTTAATGCCATGGTTGGCATAGGCAGTACCGGCGGCGATAAAAGAGCACATCGATCCCGCTTCCGTGATACCTTCTTCGAGAATTTGGCCGTTCTTAGCCTCCTTGTAATAGAGCAGCGTATCCATATCGACGGGCTCATAGAGCTGCCCTACGCTCGAATAGATTCCGACCTGTCGAAAGAGTGCCTCCATTCCGAAAGTGCGGGCTTCGTCGGGAACCACGGGTACGATGAATTTTCCGACTTCCGGATCACGCAGCAATTTCGAGAGCATGCGCACGAAGACCATCGTCGTCGATGCTTCGCGGCCATCCGTTCCCTTGTAGAACTCTTCGAAGATTGCCTCGGATACAGGCTTAAGCGGGGTGGCGCGCACTTTTCGCACCGGCATGTAGCCGCCCAGCTGCTTTCGCCGCTCCTGCATGTACTTGATCTCAACGCTGTCGTCCGCGGGACGATAGAAAGGCGCGTTGTGCAACTCGCCGTCCGGAATCGGAATGCCGAAACGCGAGCGGAAAATTTGCAGTTCATCATCATTCAGCTTTTTCTGCTGATGCGTAATGTTTTTGCCTTCGCCTGCTTCGCCGAGTCCGTAACCTTTTATGGTCTTGGCGAGAATGATGGTGGGAGATCCGGTATGTTCAACCGCCACTCTGTAGGCGGCATGCACTTTGATAGGGTCATGGCCGCCAAGCCGCATGCGGGCGAGTTGCTCGTCCGAAAGATGCTCGACCATCTTCAACAGCCGCGGGTCGGTGCCAAAAAAATTCTGGCGGAAGTAAGCACCGCTTTCCACGAAGTATTTCTGATACTGTCCGTCGGTGATCTCCCCCATGCGGCGGACGAGCAGGCCGTCGCGATCCCCCAGAATGAGTGGATCCCAGTCGGTGCCCCAGATCACCTTGATCACGTTCCACCCGGCGCCACGGAAAATCGCTTCCAGTTCCTGAATGATCTTGCCGTTTCCGCGGACCGGTCCATCCAAACGCTGCAGGTTGCAGTTGACGACGAAAATAAGGTTGTCCAGGCGCTCGCGTGACGCCAGCGTAATCGAGCCCAGAGACTCGGGTTCGTCCATTTCGCCGTCACCGAGGAAGGCCCAGACTTTGCCGCCGGTCGAGGTTTTCAATCCGCGATTTTCGAGATATTTGATGAAGCGTGCGTGGTAGATGGCCTGAATCGGCCCAAGTCCCATCGATACGGTGGGAAATTCCCAGAATTCGGGCATCAGCCAGGGGTGGGGGTACGACGAGAGTCCGCCTCCTGGTTTCAACTCGCGACGGAAGTTCTCCAATTTTTCCTTCGGGATGCGGCCCTCAAGGTAGGCACGAGCGTAAATTCCCGGCGCGGCGTGTCCCTGAAAGTAGACAAAATCGCGGTCACCGGATTCGGTCGACGCCCGAAAAAAGTGATTGAACGCCACTTCATAGAGCGTGGCCGCTGACGCAAAGGTGGAGATGTGTCCGCCGATGCCTTCTTGTAACTTATTGGCGCGGACGACCATGGCCAGGGCATTCCAGCGCACAAGGCTCTTGATCCGGCGCTCCATCTCCTGGCTTCCGGGGAACGGTGCTTGATCACGGGGAGGGATCGTATTCTGGTAGGGAGTAGTTGCCGTGAAAGGCAAGTTGATTCCAGCCTCGCGCCGGGCGTGCAGCGCCAGGTGCTGAAGCAAGCGACCGGCGCGCTCTGGTCCGCCTTGCGAGAGCACATAGTCGAGCGAGTCCAGCCACTCTCGCGTTTCCAATACTTCGATTCCGTTCGTTGTTTGCGTCTCAGCCACTTGACCTCACGAATCCATGCAACTCCTTAATCATAAGCAATTGGGGAGAATTTTGCTGGAGCCATGGAGAACAATGCTGGTTGGTGGTCGATAGTCGCGAGTGAGCGTGATCGTTCAGTCGCGTCAGCTCCTGAGTTCCACGCCGCCGATGAATGTGCGCAGCACTTTGCCTTCACCGTTCAGGACAGTGAAGTCCGCGTCTGCCCCGATCGCGAGAACGCCCTTGTTCTCGATTCGAGCCGCTCGCGCGGGGTTCCAACTGGCCGCTGCGATAGCCTGCGGCAGAGTCCATTCCGCGAATTGCGCGAGATTTCTGACGGCGCGGTCCAGAGTCAATGCACTCCCCGCTAGCTTGCCGTTTACCGTGCACCTCCCGTCTCGAACCTCAACCTCGAACGACCCCAGTCGATAAATTCCGTTTGGCATGCCGGTCGCCGATATGGCATCAGAGATGAGCACGGTCTGCTCCAATCCCTTCGCCTTCGCAAATAACTTCACGATAACTGGGTCAAGATGAATGCCGTCGGCGATGATGTCGGCGCTGATTCGTGGATCGGTAAGCACAGAGCCCAAAATCCCGGGACTGCGATGGTCCAGTGGACGCATAGCGTTAAAGGTATGTGTCGCATGCCGCGCTCCCGCCTCAACGCCGCGCTCGGTCGCCGCAAAGTTGGCATCAGAATGCCCCAGGCTCACGCAAACACGACGCTGCGCCGCCTCTGCGATTAATTCGGGCGCACCTTCCAATTCGGGAGCAATGGTCATCATGCGAATCCGTCCGCGGGCCGCCTGCCATAACTGCTCGAACACTTTCAGCGTCGGAGCGAGCAAGTGTTGTGGAGGATGGACGCCGCAACGCGCACGGCTTATGAATGGGCCCTCGAGATGGATTCCGATGGGAACGGCTCGACCAGCAGACGATTCAAGGCCTTGTTCAGAGATCTCGATCGCGTTTGCCAGCCGCTCGATCGCGCGCAGAGTTACATCCAGCGACGCAGTAACCGTCGTCGGGAAATAACTCGTGACTCCATGCCGGGCGAGCAGATGCTCAATTGCTGGCAACGCCCGTGGGTCATCGTCCATGACGTCAAAGCCGGCACTGCCATGAATGTGGAGATCGATGTAGCCCGGAACGATCGTGTCGTCCCCAAAGTCGTAGAGAGAAACGCCCGGAGGAATCTCCCGACTGCTTCGAGTGGACAGTTCCAGGACGTGACCCTGCTCAACCAGCATAAGAGGTTGATCGATGTTGTCGGTCGGAGTCAGCAGCCTTCGAGCAGCAAAAGCCAGCATATTTGAATGAGCGGTTTCCCGAGCGCCGTGGCAGAATGCAAGACTAAGTTAGTGGCAGGCATAATGCTATACTGTCCAAGTTCGAGCCGCTACACGGTTCCTATCGCGGCCCTCATCTATAAACCGTCGGGGAGTGGCTCAGCCTGGTAGAGCACCTGGTTCGGGACCAGGGGGTCGGAGGTTCAAATCCTCTCTCCCCGACCAAATTGTTTAAAATCATCTGATTACTCATGCCACTCACTACTTTTGCAAGAGGTCAGCGAACCCCAAGGCGAGCCGTCGATAGCAGCTGTGAAAGCGCATCAGGAGCGTCCTGAGCGGAAGTAACATGGACAGGGATTCCCAAACCGACTAAGTTTCGCCTATGAAGCATTGACAGAATATCCTGCAGTTTTTGGAGTTTCCATTGTGTCGCTGTTTGTAGCTGCACGTTTTTTGCAGCTGATCGACG
>Ga0181522_10001280_pt1 | contig 15570 bp, 11 predicted proteins | sample PEATcosm2014_Bin_27_FD_121103 | JGI IMG/M metagenome (GOLD analysis project Ga0181522, IMG submission 121103) | Peatland microbial communities from MTU Mesocosm Facility, Houghton, MI, USA - PEATcosm2014_Bin05_10_metaG | ecosystem: Environmental > Terrestrial > Soil > Wetlands > Peat | place... | reverse complement strand
TACAACCCTAGGGCCTTCATCATCCACGCGGCATGGCTGGATCAGGCTTGCGCCCATTGTCCAATATTCCCCACTGCTGCCTCCCGTAGGAGTCTGGGCCGTGTCTCAGTCCCAGTGAGGCTGGTCATCCTCTCAGACCAGCTACCGATCGTCGCCTTGGTGAGCCATTACCTCACCAACTAGCTAATCGGACGCGGGCCGTTCCTTCGGCAATAAATCTTTCCCCGTAAGGGCGTATCCGGTATTAGCTCAAGTTTCCCTGAGTTATTCCGAACCGAAGGGCGCGTTCCCACGTGTTACTCTCCCGTCTGCCGCTCCCGTATTGCTACGGGCGCTCGACTTGCATGTGTTAGGCCTGCCGCCAGCGTTCGCTCTGAGCCAGGATCAAACTCTCAAGTTGGATGAGATTTTTATCCCGGCAGGTCACGTTTGCGCAGTGACGACACTGGGAAGTGTCGTCACATTGACGAGGTCCACCCACTGATCAATTGCTTGACCAGCGATGTACCTTAAACGTGTCCGCCGATGTCTCTTCCAAAGCCGCCCTCCTTGAAGAATTGCTTCTCCACGAGAGGCGGCCCGCAAGGACCCCGCCGTCCACGTTTCTCTTTCTTCCGATTCACTTTTCAAACAGCCCGGGGACCATGGCGGTCCCCACCCTCCGGTGAACCGGAGAGCCGTCGAAGCCCGTGCATCCGAGAACGATCGGATACCGTTTCACCATTCCAGTGAGGAGCTTCAGAGGCGCACAATCACACCATAAGCGGACGGTGCGCCGAGGGGCGGTATATAGGCTTCGCCCCCAGGCAATGTCAACCGGAAATGGTCAGTTTCGCTGACCTGACGATAGGCCTATTACCCTTGGCAAATGGGGCTTTCCGCCTCTCCTGGAAACGAAATTTTAAGCCCTGCCGCGCCGCACTCAGGCCATATTCATAGGTCGTCCTTGACCGGTTGGACTTCGAGGGATGAATCGCTAGCGGGGGCATTCAGCCACCGTGCTTGCGCCAAATTAACCGGGCCTAGGCGCCGTCATTGACGGTTTCTGGGCCAACCGGCATCGTGACGGCCTTGATTCAATGGCTGCCGGCGGGCGTTTTTGGTTGCGGCCAGCCACCTTCGATCAAAGGCGCAGGGGACGGCGAGCTTGGACCACACACGTTCGCGCGGCGCACATCGATCGAGGCGGACCGAGACCGTCGAGCTCGGCAACGAGCCGCCACTGTCGGTCGACGGCGGCAATAGCGGTTTCGTCGATCGGCGCCGCGTTTCGGTGCAGTGGTTCGCCGGCACCATTCTGACCGCACTATGCGGCGCTGCTCTGATGGGCGGCGCCGTTTTCACATCGCTCGATGGCGAGACCAATTTCGCTTCTCTGCCGGAACGGGTCGAGGTCGCGTTGCGCGGCGCGCTCGGCGTCGGCGCTGACCGGCTCGGCGTGTCGCGCAAGAGCGACCGGCTGCCCACTGCCGAAGAACCATCCTTCGCCCGCCAGGTGATCCGCGTCTCCACCATGACGCGGGTCGGCAATCATGAAGTCGTGCGGGTGCGCCCGTTCGTGCGCATCGCCGGCAATCTGTCGCTCACCGTCAGCGATCTCTCGGCCGGGATCCCGGCGTTCAATCCGCAACGTCTGCTCGCCGAATCCGCACCCGGCGGCGGCACCGCGACAGCCGACGACGCACCGGCAGCCGAGCTCGATGCCGAAGTCGCGTTCGTCATGCGCGACCTGACGCCGGTGCTGCCGAAGCTCAAGATAGCCGTGCTCACGCCGAACGAAGAGGTCATGGCGCGCGTGCGCGAAGCCGCCGAATGGAGCGAGAAGGCCGCCAAGAACATGCCGATCGCATCCAACATCACCGGCATCAAGCTGGCCTATGCCGGCGAACCGGCCGCCGACCCTTATGCCGGTTTCGAAGCGCGTATCGTGCCCGAGAACATCACGCTGCTGCCGAAGACCACCAACGAGACCACCGGCGGCAATCCTTTCAACGACCGTGTGATCGTGGCCAAGAAGGGCGACACCGTCGCAACCATCTTGCGCGACCTCGGTGCGACGCCCGACGAGATCGGCGCCATTGCCAAGGTCCTCGGACCGCGTGGCAAAGACGGCGGCATCAAGGAAGGCCAAAAACTGCGCGTCCTGATGACGCCGGTTCCCGGTGCCCAGCGCCTGCAACCGATCCGCATCATAATCGCCAGCGACACCTCGGTCGACGCCGTGGTGGCGCTGTCCGATACCGGCAAATACGTTTCCGTCGACGTCAAAAGCGCCGGCACCGACGTGGCCGATAATTCGGAAGACGGCAACAACGACGACAACGACACCGGCGGCGTGACGCTCTATCACAGCGTCTATGAGACCGCGCTGCGCAACCAGATCCCGAAACCCATCATCGAAGACTTGATCCGCATCTACTCCTACGACGTGGATTTCCAGCGCAAGGTGCAGCCAGGAGATTCCTTCGAAGTGCTCTATGCCGGCGAGGACGAGACGCCGGTCGCCGACAGCCGTAACGACGTGCTGTTCGCGGCCCTCACCGTCGGCGGCGAGGCCAAGAAATTCTACCGCTTCCAGTCGCCCGATGACGGCATCGTCGATTACTACGATGAGAGCGGCAAGAGCGCGAAGAAATTCCTGGTCCGCAAGCCGGTCATGGCCGGTATCATGCGCTCCGGCTTCGGCATCCGCCGCCATCCGATCCTGGGCTACACCAAGATGCATACCGGCGTTGACTGGGCCGGGCCTGTCGGCACGCCGATCTATGCCTCCGGCAACGGCACGATCGAGAAGGCCGGCTGGGAATCCGGCTACGGCAAATATATCCGCATCCAACACACCAACGGTTATGAGACCGCTTACGGCCACATGAGCGCGTTTGCGCGCGGCATCGACGAGGGCACGCGGGTGCGGCAAGGCCAGGTGATCGGCTTCGTCGGCTCGACCGGCCTGTCGACCGGCTCGCATTTGCATTACGAAATCCTGGTCAACGGCCGCTTCGTCGATCCGATGCGCATTAAGCTGCCGCGTGGCCGCGTGCTGGATGGCACGATACTGACGAACTTCGAGCAGGAACGCGAACGCCTCGACGGCATTATGGCGCGCAAGCCGGCGCGCGTTGCCTCAAGCGCGCCGACGATACGCTAATCGTTCGTCAAGCCGCCTGCGCCAGTTTGCCGTTGAAGGTGAGGCCCTGCTTGCCGGCGGAGACCACGACTTTCTCGCCGTCCTTGATCGTGCCGGCGAGGATCATCTCTGCCAGCGGATCCTGTACCGCCTTCTGGATCGCCCGCTTGAGCGGCCGCGCTCCGTAGGCCGGATCCCAACCCTTATCAGCCAGCCATTCGCGCGCGCTCGGCTCCAGCACGAAGATAATCTTGCGGTCATCGAGCAGCTTTTGCAGGCGCGCCATCTGGATGTCGACGATGCGGGCCATGTCCGATTTCTTGAGCCGGTGGAACAGGATGATCTCGTCGACGCGGTTGAGGAATTCGGGCCGGAATGCTGCGCGCACCACGCCCATGACCTGATCGCGCACCGCGTCGGTGTCCTCGCCATCCGGCTGGTTGACCAGGAAATCGGCGCCAAGATTTGACGTCATTACGATCAAGGTATTGCGGAAGTCCACGGTGTGGCCTTGCCCGTCGGTCAAGCGACCATCGTCGAGCACCTGCAGCAGGACATTGAACACGTCCGGATGCGCCTTCTCGATTTCGTCGAACAATATGACCTGATAGGGCCGCCGCCGCACTGCCTCGGTGAGCGCGCCGCCTTCGTCATAACCGACATAGCCCGGCGGCGCGCCGATCAGACGCGCGACCGAATGTTTCTCCATATATTCCGACATGTCGATGCGGATCAGCGCGTTCTCGTCGTCAAACAGATAGGCCGCCAGCGCCTTGGTGAGCTCGGTCTTGCCGACGCCGGTGGGCCCCAAGAACATGAACGAGCCGATCGGCCGGTGCGGATCCTGCAAGCCGGCGCGTGCGCGACGCACCGCGGTCGAAACCGCCTGCACCGCCTCCTTCTGCCCGATGACGCGCTTGGCGAGCTCGTCCTCCATGCGCAGCAGCTTGTCTTTCTCGCCTTCGAGCATGCGGTCGACCGGCACGCCGGTCCAGCGCGACACCACGCCGGCAATGTGATCGGCGGTGACGGTCTCCTCGACCATCGATCCCTTGCCCGCTTCCGCTCCTTCGGTCGCTTTCAGCTTCTTTTCCAGTTCTGGAATGCGGCCATAGGCCAACTCACCGGCGCGCTGGTATTCGCCCTTGCGTTGCGCATTGGCGAGTTCGGAGCGCAATTGGTCGAGCTCGGTCTTGAGCTTCTGCGCGTCGGATAGTTTTTCCTTTTCCGACTTCCAGCGCGTGGTGATATCGGCGGACTGCTTTTCCAGCGCCTTCAATTCCGTTTCCAACCGCTTGAGGCGATCCTTGGAGCCGACGTCCTTTTCTTTTTTCAGCGCCTCTTGCTCGATCTTCAGCCGCACGATTTCGCGGTCGATCGAATCGAGTTCTTCCGGTTTGGAATCGACCTGCATCTTCAGTCGCGCTGCCGCCTCGTCGATCAAGTCGATGGCCTTGTCGGGCAAAAAGCGGTCGGTGATATAGCGGTTCGACAAAGTCGCGGCGGCGACGATCGCCGAATCGGCAATGCGAACGCCGTGATGCTGCTCGTATTTGTCCTTGAGCCCGCGGAGGATCGAGACGGTGTCTTCGACCGTCGGCTCCGACACGAATACCGGCTGGAAGCGCCGCGCCAGCGCAGCATCCTTCTCGACGTGCTTCTTGTATTCGTCGAGCGTGGTGGCGCCGATGCAATGCAGCTCGCCGCGCGCCAGCGCGGGTTTCAGCAGATTGGACGCGTCCATAGCGCCGTCGGCCTTGCCAGCGCCGATCAGCGTATGCATCTCGTCGATGAACAGAATGATGCCGCCTTCCGCGGATGTCACTTCGTTCAGGACCGCCTTCAGCCGTTCCTCGAATTCGCCGCGATATTTGGCGCCGGCAATCAACGCGCCGAGATCGAGCGCCAGCAATTTCTTGTCGGTCAGACTTTCCGGCACATCGCCGTTGACAATGCGCAGCGCAAGGCCTTCGACGATCGCGGTCTTGCCGACGCCGGGCTCACCGATCAGCACCGGATTATTTTTGGTTCGGCGCGACAGGACTTGAATGGTGCGGCGGATTTCCTCGTCGCGGCCGATCACCGGATCAAGCTTGCCGTCGCGCGCGGCCTGCGTCAGGTCGCGCGAATATTTCTTTAGCGCGTCATAGGCGTTTTCAGCCGAGGCAGAATCCGCCGTGCGGCCTTTGCGCAGCGCTTCGATGGCCGTATTGAGATTCTGCGGCGTGACGCCGGCCTTGCTTAAAATCTTGCCGGCCTCGCTGTTCTTTTCCAGCGTCAGCGCAAGCAGCAGCCGTTCGACGGTCACGAAGCTGTCGCCAGCCTTCTCGCCAGCCTTCTCGGCAGCGTCGAAGACGCGGGCAAGTTCGGGCGCAAGATAGACTTGGCCGGAGCCACTGCCCGAGACCTTGGGAATTTTGGCCAGCGCGGCTTCGACCGCCTGCAAAGCCTGACGGGAATTGCCGCCGGAGCGGTCGATTAGACCCGCCGCCAGTCCTTCCGGGTCGTCGAGCAAAACCTTGAGGAGATGTTCGGGGGCGAATTGTTGGTGACCCTCGCGCAGGGCCATCGATTGCGCCGATTGGACGAAGCCCTTGGCGCGGTCGGTGTATTTCTCGAAATTCATAGCTTACTCCCTCGGCCCACTATGGCGCCGTAATGCCGGGTCCCCGGAGGCAACCCTTCGGGCATAATGTAGGGGCCTTTATTGCAGTTTGAAGAGCCGATTTCGTTGATATAGGTCAGGCCAAGAATGGCAGATCAGCCCGCCCAGATTCAGGCCATTTACCGCTACCCGGTGAAGGGGCTGTCACCCCAACGGCTGGATCGGGTGACGCTGGCGACCGGCGCGACCCTGCCAGCCGACCGGCTCTACGCCATCGAAAACGGCCCCAGTGGCTTTGATCCGGATCACCCTCAGTATTTTCCTAAACAGCGATTCCTGATGCTGATGCGCAATGAGCGGCTGGCGGGGCTGCTCACGGACTACGACGAGGCCACCCATACTCTGACCATCGGTCATGAAGGCCGGGAGGCCGCGCGCGGCGACCTGCGCACCAAAGACGGCCGGCTGGCGATCGAAGCGTTCTTTCGCCGCTACATACCGAAGGAACTATACGGGCCGCCCAAGATATTGTTCGGCGGCAGCCACAGCTTCTCGGACGTGGCGAAGAAAGTGATCTCCATCATCAACCTTGCCTCGGTGGCGGCGGTGGAGAACGCCGTGGGCCGCCCGGTGCAGCCGCTACGCTTCCGCGGCAACGTCTATGTGGCCGGCTGGCCGGCCTGGCATGAGTTCGAACTGCTCGGCCGCGAGCTGGCAATCGGAAATGCGCGGGTGAAAGTGGTCAAGCGCATCCAGCGCTGCGCAGCCACCGAGGTCGATCCCGACACTGGCATTCGCGACATACCGGTGCCGCGCGCGCTGATGGATGCCTTCGGCCATGCCGATTGCGGCATCTATGCCGAGGTCATTACGGGCGGCACGATCGCTGCCGGTGATACGATTACTGGCGGATGATCTTGGCGTCGGCGCTGGCGACGTGCCGGCGTTGCTGTACCGGCAACGGGCGCAGTGGCACGGGCCGCTGAGCCATTTGCGGCACGGCTTGCGGCGGACGTTCCGGCATTTGCTGCACGACGAGATGCGGCGTCGGCGGCGTCGGCATTTGCTGCACAGCCACATACGCCGGAGGTGGCGCCGGCGGTCGCGCTGCCTTGGCCTCGGAACGTTTTTGCTCGGCTTCGATCGCCGCCAGCAATTCGGTAATCGGCGAGTCGATGCCGTGCTCGGACGGCGCGCGGCTGGGCGCCGCCTGTGGGTTCGGCATGGTACGCTCTGCCACTTGGGGTTCGCTCACCGGCCGGCGATCAGACGGCATGACATAGGCAATGACGCGCGCGCGCGGATAGACCGCCTCGCCGACCCGCCGGCCGTGATTGCCGGAAATGATGATCGGATTGCCCTGCGAATCAACGCCCGTGACGACGCCGACATGCCCGCCATTATTGCCGCGGGTGAGCACGGCGATGGCCCCGATCTCCGGCTCGGAGATGCGGTGGCCGTACGATGCGAATGACTTGGCGGCGTCGGAGTTGGTTCCGGCATAGCCTGCCTTCGCCAGCACCATATTCATGAAAGTCGCACACCACAGGCGCGAGCGCCTGGTCGGATTGGTGCCCATGTAGCGGCGTGCTTCGCGCACCAGCACCGGCCAGCCGAACATCGGCCGCTTCGGCGCCTCGGCGATCGGCATGCTGACCAGACGGACGGCGCGGTTCTCGCGCGCGGCAAGCGGCTTGGCCTGCGACGTCGGCGCATGCTGAGCGATGTTTTTTTTCTGAACGTTGTGCTGGCGTTCGAGATCGTGCGGCGCCGGAACGCTGTAAGCGGGGATGCTCATCGCGAGAAGGCTGACGCAGCCGGCGGCGAACAGAACGCGAAGTTTGAATTGCATGGGCGAGTCCCCACGGCCCGATATTCTTGAACGCACCGGCATTGCGCCGGCTTATGACCCGCGTAGCACGACAATTTTACGCGATAAGACTGTTTTAGATTAATCATGAAGTGGTTTACGCGCGGCGGCCGCGCCGCGGCTATAACCTTAACCCTTAAAGCTAACGGCGCTTCGGCGCGCGAGCAGGCACAAAAAAATCTCGCCCCGTTTGGGGCGGGGCGAGATGTTACGGCAGTAATTTCAAGCGTACGGTCGGCGGTCAGTTGCCCGGCACGACGTAGGCGGCGATGCGCCCGCGCGGATAAACCGACTCGGCCACCGTGTGGTTGTGGTTGCCGGAGACGATGATCGGGTTGCCGTTGGCATCGATGCCGGTAACGACGCCGACATGGCCGCCGCCATGACGACCCATCACTGCGATGGCGCCGACCTGCGGCCCGTCGATGCGTGTGCCGTAGTGCTCGTAGCCGATGGCGAGATTGCCGCCACCGGGGTGCCCGGTGCGCTTGAGCACCAGGTCCATGAACGCGCCGCACCACAGACTGCCGCGTCCGGTCGGGTTGGTGCCGATATACTTGCGCGCCTCGGAAACCAGCGCATCGTTGGTGAAGCCGCCAAAGGCCGAATTGGAGTGCGACTGCGCGCGCTCATAAGCCGACGATTGGGCGGACACTTGGCCGCCGCGGCCATGGTGGCGGCCGACAGTGGCCCCGGCCGAAGCCGCCGCTGCGGCATCGCCTGTGTTCGACGGATAACGCGCGTCGCGGTCGGCGGCGTCCGTCTGCGCCGCGGCCACGGATTGAACGGCGTTGGCCGAAAGATGCCGGTGATGATGGGATGGTCTGGCGAGCGCCGAACCGCTCAATGCCGCCAAGGCCACCGTACACAACAGAATAGTCGCCCGTTTCTGGTTAAGTCTCATCAGGTCTAATCCCCTTGTCGTCAAAGCAATGCACTCGATCTCAGTAGAATCAACATCGAATGCACGGCCTAAACGCCGTCCAGATGTGGCGAGAACATGGTCACGCAAAGGTCTTTTGTGGTCTGCATAGCTGGTATTGCCACTTAAGACTTATGACAAAGATTTTATACATAAGTCTTTTGAAATATACTTTGAGAATTATACGAATACAGAAGAACAATGCCGGAATACTCGTCGCCATAGTCTTTGCGCCATGACGGCAAAGTTAAAGTTGCAGTGCAGCAATTAGGCCACGATCAACCCTTCCGGCTGAGCAGAAACACCGCTTGCTCGCCGAACAGGTTCCAGAACCACCACGGCGCAATGAGCCGCAACGGCGAGCCCCAGGCATTGAGCGCCACCGCGCGCTCCATCTTCACGCCGGTTATCTCGCAGAGCTGGCGAAAATCCTTGATGGTGCAGTGGTGGATATTAGGCGTGTCGTACCAGCTGTACGGCAGGATATCGGTTTGCGGCATATGGCCGGCAAACAGAAGCTGCAACCGCACCTGCCAGTGCCCGAAATTCGGAAATGACACCACCGCCCGCCGCCCGATGCGCAGCATATGTTCGAGCACCACGCGCGGCTGGCGCGTCGCCTGCAGCGTCTGCGACAAGATGACATAGTCGAAGGCATCGTCCGGATAGTCGGCAAGATCCGTATCGGCGTCGCCCTGGATCACGGCGAGGCCTTTGGCGACGCACTCGTTGACGCCCTCGCGCGACAGCTCGATACCGCGCCCGTCGACACCGCGGGTGTCACCGAGCAGCCGCAGAAGTTCGCCATCGCCGCAGCCGACGTCGAGCACCTTGGCACCGCGCTCGACCATCTCCGCGACCAGCACCAAGTCGACGCGGGCGCCGGAGGCATTGCGCGCGATTTCAGGTGCGACGAGATGGAGATCGGCGGGGGCGTTCATTGTGTCAGCCCTTCGGCGCCAGATCACGCGCTTTTCCGGCGCCATCGAGGAAGCCACGCACAATCGCGAACAATTCCGGCTCATCGAGCAGGAAGGCGTCGTGTCCCTTGTCGGTGACGATCTCTGCGAATGACACGCGCGCACCGGCGGCATTGAGCGCGTGCACGACGGCGCGCGACTCTACGGTCGGGAACAACCAGTCGCTGGTGAATGAGATCAGGCAGAACCGCGTCTGCGTACTCTTGAACGCATTCGCGAGCACGCCGCCGTAGTCGGTGGCGAGATCGAAATAGTCCATGGCGCGCGTGAGATAGAGATAGGAATTGGCGTCGAAGCGCTCCACGAACGAAATGCCCTGATGCCGCAGATAAGATTCGACCTCGAAATCCGCGTCGAACGAAAATGTCGCTTTCTCGCGATCCTGGAATTTACGGCCGAATTTCCGGTGCAGCGCGGCGTCGGACAGATACGTGATGTGCGCCCCCATGCGCGCGACCGCGAGGCCGCGGCGCGGATTGCCGCCCTCCAGAAGATAACGCCCGCCCTGCCATTCCGGATCGGCCATGATGGCCTGGCGGCCAACCTCGTGGAACGCGATGTTCTGTGCCGAATGGCGGGTCGAGCAAGCAATCGGGAGCGCGGAAAAAACGCGCGCCGGATAACTTGCCGCCCATTGCAGCACCTGCATGCCGCCCATCGATCCGCCCGCCACCGAGAACAATGTCTCGACACCGAGATGGTCGAGCAGCATCGCCTGCGCACGCACCATGTCGCGGATGGTGATAACAGGAAAATCCAGGCACCAGGGCTTGCCGGTTTTAGGATTGATCGAGGCAGGGCCGGTCGTGCCCATGCATGCACCGACCACGTTCGGGCAGATCACGAAATAGCGCTCGGTGTCGATCGGCTTGCCGGGGCCGACCATGGTTTCCCACCAACCGCCTTTGCCGGTGACCGGATGTTCGCTCGCTACGTGCTGATCGCCGGTAAGCGCATGGCACACTAGTACGGCATTGCTGCGCGCGGCATTGAGCGTGCCGTAGGTCTTGTAGGCAATCTGGAACGGAGAAAGTTCGACGCCGGCGTCGAGCTTGAGCGGCTTGTCGGCGCCGAAGCGCACGACTTCCGAGGTCGGGCGATCCGCCTCCCGAATGCCATCGTCGCTTCGCGTCTGACCCGCAAGCGGCTGGACGTCCACCATCGCGATACCCGGTCCAACATTAGGCCATAAAAAAACCCGGCCTGAACAAAGGTTCGGCCGGGATCCACTATCCCCGGCCTGTTTAGCGAGTTGTTTAACGTGGCTGCAAGCCGGCCGGCTCAAATGACCACGGAATGTCGCAAAGACTTAATCCGGGCCAATCTCTGCGTCAAGAAGCCGCACGGAGGGCAACGCGCCCGTTCGGCCGCCGGAGGGCCCATATGGCATGTTTTCTTTGATTTCAAGGCTTTGTTGATTTCAAGACTTGGCCCTCCTATCAATGCCGCCATGGCGAAGCCCCCTCAAGCACCCTCGCTGGATGATCTGCGCAAGGAGATCGACCGGATCGACGAAGGGATGCATAAGCTCCTGATGGAGCGCGGCGAGATCATCGACCGCCTCATCGCTGTCAAACGCAGCGAGGAGACCGGCTCGGCGTTCCGCCCGGCGCGCGAGGCAGAGATGATGCGCCGTTTGGTCAAGCGGCATAAAGGCATCCTGCCGCTCGACACCGCCGAAAGCATCTGGCGCGTTATCATCTCGACCTTCACTTACGTGCAGTCGCCGTTTTCGGTGCACGCCGATCTGTCGGCGGGCGACGCCTCGATGCGGGATTCCGCCCGCTTTCATTTCGGCTTCACGGTGCCGTTCGTCGCGCATATGGGCGCCTCCGCCGTGGTGGCGGCGGTGTCGACCTCCAAAGGCGATCTCGGCCTGGTGCCGGCTTTCGCCGTGCCGGCGGCGGGCGCCTGGTGGAGCGCGCTCGAATTCGATGCCGCGCCCAAGATCATCGCCCGACTGCCTTTCGTCGAGCGCGCCGACCATCCGGCCGCGCTGCCGGTATTCGTGATCTCGCGGGTTGCCGCCGACGCCATGGCCACGGACGCGGCCGTGTGGAGCGTGCGCGTCTCCGGCTGGGGCGCCAAGCCCGCGCAGGCGCTCACCACCGTGGCGGATTTCATCGCCGTCCCCGACCGCGCCTTTGACGGCGCCGCCTTGCTGATTACGCTGCCGAAGGGCGTCACGCTCGAGACGGTCAGCGCGGCATTGGTTAAGGCCGGGGCGACGGTCCGTTCTTCGGCCCTCGTCGGCAGCCACGCAACCCGCTATACGGTTGCCGCCGACAAGCTCTAATCGTTCGGACCAAGCTGATGACCGCGACCAAACCGCAACCGCGCCCCGGCGTGCTCGACATTGCCCCCTACGTTCCGGGCAAGAGCACCGCGCCGGGCGTCGCCAAAGTGTTCAAGCTGTCGTCCAACGAGACACCGTTGGGGCCGAGCCCGAAGGCGATCGCGGCCTACAAGACCGCCGCCGCGAAGCTTGAGGATTATCCGGATGGCGCGGTGACGGAGCTGCGCGCCGCGATCGGACGCGCCTTCGGTCTCGATCCGGAGCGCATCGTCTGCGGCGCCGGCTCCGACGATCTGCTCAATTTGCTCGCGCACGCCTATCTGCGCGACGGCGATGAAGTCATCTATTCCGCGCACGGCTTCCTGATGTACCCGATCTACGCGCTCGGACATGGCGGCAAGGCTATTGCGGTGCCGGAGAAAAATCTTACCGCAGACATCGACGCCATTCTGGCGGCGGTGACCGCACGCACGCGCCTTGTATTCATCGCCAATCCCAACAATCCGACCGGCACCTACGTGCCGTTCGACGAGATCAAGGGTCTTCAGCAGAAGCTACCGGCGAACGTCATTTTGGTGCTTGACGCGGCCTATGCCGAATACGTGCAGCGCAACGATTACGAAGCCGGCATCGAGCTGGTCGCGACCTCCGACAATGTCGTGATGACGCGCACCTTCTCGAAGATCTATGGCCTCGCGGCGGTGCGCCTCGGCTGGATGTATGGGCCGGCGCACATCGTCGATGCCGTCAATCGCGTGCGCAATCCGTTCAACGTCAACACGCCGGCGATGAAGGCCGGCATCGCGGCCATGGAAGATACCGCGCATGTCGAGACCTCGATTGCGCACAACGCGCAATGGCTGGCCTGGCTGACGCAAGAAATCGGCAAGCTTGGCTTGCCGGTAACGCCGAGCGTTGCGAACTTCGTGCTCATTCATTTCCCTGAGAGCAAGGGCCGCACCGCCGCCGACGCCGATGCATTCTTGACCAAGCGCGGGCTGATCCTGCGCCGCGTATCCGGTTACGGCTTGCCCAACGCGCTGCGCATGACGGTCGGCACCGAAGAAGCCAACCGCCTGGTGGTGAAGGCGCTGGCGGAATTTTTGGGAAAAACCGCGTGAGCAAGCCCGCCCCGCTGTTCAACCGGCTGGCGCTGATCGGCGTCGGGCTGATCGGCTCCTCGATTGCGCGCGCCGCCCGCGCGCAGGGCGCCGTCGGCGCGATCGTGGCCACTGCGCGCTCGGCCAAAACGCGCAAGCGCGTCGCCGAGCTCGGCATCGCCGATCAGGTGGTCGAAACCAATGCGGCCGCGGTCGAAGGCGCGGATCTGGTCATTATCTGCATCCCGGTCGGCGCCAGCGGCGCGGTCGCCAAGGAAATCGGCCCGCATCTGGCGGCCGGCGCGACCGTGTCCGATGTCGGTTCGGTCAAAGGCTCGGTGCTGCGCGACATGGCGCCGTATCTGCCCAAAAACGTGCACTTCATCCCGGCGCATCCGGTGGCCGGCACCGAATATTCCGGTCCCGATTCCGGCTTTGCCGAATTGTTCGTGAACCGCTGGTGCATCCTGACGCCGCCCAAAGACGCCGACGCCAAGGCGGTCGAAAAACTCGCCGCGTTCTGGCGTCTGCTTGGCGCCAATGTCGACACTATGACGGCCGATCATCACGACCTGGTGCTCGCCATCACCAGTCATCTGCCGCATTTGATCGCCTACACCATCGTCGGCACCGCCGACGAATTACAGACGGTGACGCAATCGGAAGTGCTCAAGTTCTCGGCTGGCGGTTTCCGCGACTTCACCCGCATCGCGGCCTCAGATCCCACGATGTGGCGCGACGTGTTCTTGGCCAACAAGGACGCGGTGCTGGAGATGCTGGGGCGCTTCAATGAGGATATTTCGGCGTTGACCAAGTCGATCCGCAATGGCGACGGCAACGCGCTGTTCGAGCAATTCACCCGCACGCGCGCCATCCGCAAAGGCATCATCGAGATCGGCCAGGATTCGCCGGCGCCGGATTTCGGCCGCCCGCATCCCGATCTGAACCAGCCGCTGCCGAAACCGTATGCGGCCGACGAAGATTAGAACAACGCCGGCGCGTTGCCGATCTTGATCGGCCCCAAGAATATCGCACCGTCATCGAAATGCAGCGGCACCACCACCGCGGACTTGCCTTCGAGCGTCGTGTGTTCGCCGATAATATTGAGACCAAGCGAAAGATTGGAACTGGTGGCCTGCTGGCGCGCCACCCCGCCGAGCCCCGGCAGCAGGCGATCGAGCGCGCCGGCGACTTTGTCCATGTTGGGCGAGTTCTGCACTATTTGCTGCGCGTTGATGGTGGCGAGGAACGCCTCAACCGCCACGACCGTGACGCGCAACTGGCCTACCAGCCGCCCATTGGCATTGAGCGACAGGCTGCCATCGCCGACCGCGATGGTTTCACCCTGCTGCACGCGCGCTTTCGTGATGTCGATGCGGCCGCCCGCCGCCTGCAACTCGCGGAATCGATCCGGCCAGGGCTCGGGCGAAAAGTTATCCAGGCCGCGAAGTTCGGAGGTGATGTCGGCATCGATCGGCTGCACCGCGGCCGGATGCAGCTCCGGTGCCGATGCCGCCGAAAGCCGCAATACGGTCTCGATCACCGGATGATCAGTTACCGAACCCTCGACGATACGGCCGTGGACCTCGATGCGCTTGGCGCTCAGCACGTTTTGCCGGCTGCCGCCGCTGACGCGTTCGACCACCGGCTTGTCGACCGCGATCGACACGCGCTCCGGCGCCGTCGGCGTGCCGCGCACGCTCGATTGCGCCAATTTCCAATTGACGACGATGTTGGGCGGCTTTCCCGGTTCGGCAATGGTGAGCGGCCCGTGGAATTCCGTAATCAGTAAATTCGGCTGATAGATTTGCGCAGCGATCAACATGCCGCCGGCATTAATTTCGACAGGCGGATGATTGCTGCGAAACAGCGCAGATGCCTTGTCGCAATCTACCTCGAAGCGGAAAGGATAACCGCCGATGGTTTGCGTGCCGCAGGCATAAATGCGCCCGGATTTGGCTTCGCGCGCGCGCCAGCCATCGAGGGCGATTTCAGCCTTGCCAGCGGCGTATTGCCAGAACCAGCTCCAACCGCCGATCAGCGCCAGCACCAGGAACACCAGGATCGCGTAGCGGCGCCCGGTGCGGCGGCGGGATTGCAAGCCTTGTCTTTTGCGGGCCATCGACGTCAGTCACCCCGTGAATGCGGCGTTTCTGCGCCCTTGCCCGTAATCCTTGGACCCGCGAATGGGTTGCGCCGGAACATGCGGCCTGATACGCGACAAGTCGCCGGGTCCTGTCAACGGTATGGCCTTAGGCTTGGTCTCGATCCAACCCCAATGAGCGCAAATTTCGACCAAAGCGGCGAAGACCTGTGGGTTTTCGCCTACGGATCGCTGATGTGGCGACCGGGATTCGATTTCCTGGAGCGGCGCCACGCCCGCCTGGTGGGCGCCCACCGGGCGCTGTGCGTCTATTCCTTTGTTCATCGCGGCACACCGGAAAAGCCCGGTCTGGTGCTGGGGCTGGACCGCGGCGGCAACTGCCGCGGCATCGCCTATCGGGTGGCGCCCGCCAAACGCGCCGCCACGATCGATTACTTGCGCGCGCGCGAGCAGGTGACAATGGTCTATCGCGAGGCTTGGCGCACGGTCTGGCTCGATGACGATCCTCAGCAGCGCGTGCATGCGCTTTGCTATGTGGTGGATCGCGGCCACCGGCAATATGCCGG
>Ga0181522_10001277_pt1 | contig 15615 bp, 19 predicted proteins | sample PEATcosm2014_Bin_27_FD_121103 | JGI IMG/M metagenome (GOLD analysis project Ga0181522, IMG submission 121103) | Peatland microbial communities from MTU Mesocosm Facility, Houghton, MI, USA - PEATcosm2014_Bin05_10_metaG | ecosystem: Environmental > Terrestrial > Soil > Wetlands > Peat | place... | reverse complement strand
GCGCTCCTGTCCTATCGCGGATTTGAAAAGGAAGGTTTTGAAATCATCGCCGCCTTTGATGCCGAGCCGCGCCGCAGGCGCGACAAGGACATCAAGCAGCCGATCTTCGGCATGGACAAATTGCGCGACTTCGCCCGGACGCACGGCGTCAAAATGGCCATTCTTACCGTGCCGGCCGCGGCCGCGCAGGAAGTGGCCAACGCGCTGGTGAGCGCGGGCATCGCCGGTATTTTGAATTTTTCACCCATCGTTCTTTCCGTGCCGGAAGAGGTCATGGTCAACAATGTGAACCTGGCCATCGAACTGGAAAACCTGAGTTATTTCACCCAGGAATAAATTTTCTGAGTCTCGCCAGGGCGCAGCGCAGATATGGATATTACCCCTTGACAGCAAATGGGCCATCTTCTAACAAGGTCGTGTGAGTTCCCGGAAACAAACAATAAACTAAAACGAAAAGGAGAACTATAATTATGAGAAAATTGATTGGCTGTGCGTCTGCTGCTGCGTTGGCCGTGTTGATCACCGGATGTGTGGTGCCCATGGGGCCCGCGGGTGGAGCTTATGGCTATGTTTACACGGATGTATCCGGCCCGATTCTCGCCACCAGCAACTCGGGAGCCAGCAAGGTGGGTTCAGCCACCTCCAAAGGTGTCATCTGCGTCGCCACGGGCGACTCCAGCATCAAGGCGGCCGCCGCCAACGGCGGAATCACCAAGATTTCGCACGTGGACTATCACGTCACCAGCGTGCTGGGCCTGTATGTTGAAACCACGGTAACCGTTTACGGCGAATAAAAGCAGTTCGTTTTCACCTCCCGGCAGCGAACGCGTTGCCGGGATTTTTATTTTCATGAGCCAGCCGGCGTTCAGCGAAACGCGGTCCAACCAAATAATAATGATTTATGCGGCTTGACAGGGGAAAGGCCATCTTCTTATTCTCCGGATGTCCCCGGTAGCAAACAAATGGCCAGAAGCAAAACAACTCGAAGTCCTGCCATGAAAAAAACGTTTGTCCTGATTGCCTTTATCATTGTCAGCACTGTACTGAAAGCGCAAGACTCGCATCCCTTTCAGGCTTCGCTGACACCTGACGTTGCCATTTATCCGAAGACTGCCGAAATCCACGGCCTTTCGTTGAACATTTGGGGTGAGAACCCTCAACAGGGCGTCGCCCTCGGCATTGTCAACGGCAGCAGCGGCGATAGCGCCGGCTTCACCTGGGGTGGATTCAACTATGCTGACTCCTACACCGGTGTTTCGTGGGGGCTGGTCAATTACAGCAGGAAGAACTTTGTCGGCTGGCAAGGCGGCCTGCTTTTCCTTCCCTGCCTGGTGAATGTCTCCCAAGGCGAGTTCACCGGCTTCCAGGAAGGAATCGTAAACTGCGCCCAGGAATTCCACGGTTTCCAATTGGGCCTGGTGAACTACACCGAAAATCTTCATGGCGTGCAAATCGGGCTGGTGAACATTGCGATCAACAATCCGTGGTTTGATGAATTTCCGGACAAACTCGCCACGGGATTCCCCATCGTCAACTGGTCGTTCTAACCCGGCCCCATCAACGATGAAATGCAAACGGGGCAACCGGCTTCGGCTTGTTTCCCCAGGAAGGATTTGCGTTTCAATCTTCTGCAGCTAAAGAACAATCCATTGTCAGACCCCGGCCGGAAAGGCGTCACCGGGATTTGTTCAGAAGGCATCCCGGCCGGGAATCCGGCGGTTGCCTGCCAGGTCAGGCCGCCTGCAAGGATCGCTTTGACTTCCTGGATTTTCTTTCCGGCTTCGGACCGGCGGCGGGTTCAGTCACCGTGACCGGCTCGGCTGATGGCAGGTAAAGGTAGCGGCCGCAGCTTTCACAGAGCTGGATGTCGTCTCCATGCCGGAGGGTCATGACCACGCCGAGAGGCACCTGCATGTGACAGCCGCTGCAGACCTGGCCGTGAACGGCCGCCACGCCCTTTTTACCGCGGGCGACCAGGCGGTCGTAGTGGCCGAGAATTTGGGCCGGGATTTTGGCCCGCAAATCCACCATGGCACCTGCCACGTCCGCATTCTTGTCTGCGCTGAATTGGAGCGACTGAAGCTTGACCAGATTTTGAAGTAATTCTTTCATAGAATTGTGCCTGTATAGTCATGGCAAATCCGGTGAAGCCGCACAAGCCCAATCGCTGGTTAAACGGATTGAAACAGTCCCGCTTAACCAATGATTAGTTGGAACCGACAACTAGTGGCCGTCATACCCTGAAAACACGCCGAACCTGCGCTTTACTCCTTCTTGGCCACTTTCAACTCCAGGTGCAGGTCGCGCAGTTGCTTTGGTTCCACGCTGCCGGGTGAATCGGTCATCAAATCCGTGCCCTTGGCGGTCTTCGGAAAAGCAATCACGTCGCGGATGCTCGGCGTGTTGCAGAGAATCGCAATGAGCCGGTCGAAGCCGAGCGCGATGCCGCCATGCGGCGGGGCGCCATAGCGGAACGCCTCCAGCAGGTAGCCAAACCGCGCCTTGACCATGTCCGGCGGAATTTGCAGCACATCCTCGAACACCGTCTTTTGCACGTCGGGCTGGTGAATACGAATCGAGCCGCCGCCGAGTTCCACGCCGTTCACCACCACGTCGTAATGCTGGCCGCGGACTTTTTTCGGATCGGTCTTGAGCAACGGAATGTCCTGCACCACCGGCGCGGTGAATGGATGATGGCTCGAGTACCACCGGTTCTGCTCGCGATCGAAACCCAGCAGCGGAAATTCAATAACCCAGAGAAAATCAAACCGGTCGGCGGGAATCGTCAGCTTCCCCTGCCCTTTCAAAACATCAGCGCAGTACAAGCGGATCTTGCCGAGGATCTCGCACGCGTTCAGCCATTGGTCGGCGGCGAACAAAATCAAATCGCCTTCCTCGATGGCCAGTTTCTTCGTCAGCGCGGCCTTCTCGGCGTCGTTGAAAAATTTCACGATGGGCGATTTCCATTCCCCGCCCTCGACCTTGATGAAAGCCAGGCCTTTCGCGCCGAAGCTCTTCGCATATTCGGTCATTGTCTCGATCTGGCCCTGCGTGGCGCCAGCCAGGCCCTTGGCGTTCAGCGCTTTCACCACGCCGCCGTTGGCAACCGCGCCGCTGAAGACTTTGAACGTGCTGGCGCGGAATTCCTCGGTGAAGTCCGCGAGTTCCAGGCCAAAGCGCGTGTCCGGCTTGTCGATGCCATAGCGGTTCAGCGCCTCCTCGAAAGTGAGGCGCTTGAACGGCGTCGGCACGTCCACATTCAGCGCGGTTTTCCAGACGCGCTTGAGCAGGCCTTCAATTAGACGGTAAATGTCCTCGCGCTCGATGAACGACATCTCGATGTCGATCTGCGTGAACTCCGGCTGGCGGTCGGCCCGCAGATCCTCGTCGCGATAGCACCGCGCCAGTTGGAAATATTTTTCGACGCCGGCGACCATGAGGATTTGTTTGAACTGTTGCGGCGACTGCGGCAACGCATAAAACAGGCCGGGGTTTGTCCGGGCCGGCACCAGAAATTCGCGCGCGCCTTCCGGCGTGGATTTGAACAGCGTCGGTGTTTCAACTTCAAGGAAACCTTGTTCGTCCATGAACACGCGCGCGGCGGTGGCCACCTTGCTGCGCAGGCGGAGGTTGCGCGCCATCTCGGGCCGGCGCAAATCGAGGTAGCGGTATTTGAGGCGCAACTCCTCGTTCACCTTGCTTGCCATCTCCGGGTCATCCACCGGAAACGGCAGCACCTCGGCAATGTTGAGCACTTCGAGTTCCTTCACCATGATTTCCACCTCGCCGGTGGGGATTTTGGGATTGTTCGTGCCGGCGGGACGCTGGCGGACCTTGCCGGTGACGCTGACAACGCATTCGCTGCGCAGGGCCGCGGCACGATCGAACAATTCCTTCGATAAATCGGACGGATCGAAAACCGTCTGGGTGCGGCCTTCGCGGTCGCGGACATCAATAAAAATGAGCCCGCCGAGGTCGCGGCGCGAGTGGACCCAGCCGGACAGGGTGACGGTTTGCCCGATGTGTGCCGGGCGCAGTTCGTTGCAATGATGCGTGCGTTTCATGTCAAAATTCGTGGCGGCGTCTCGTGAGAACGCGGCAAAAATTGAAACCCCATGGTGGCAGGATTTCTTTCAGAATTCAAAGAGAATTTTGCCCCGCGTGACGATAAATTCCCCGCTCGCCATGCTGCGCCGGCTGGATTATTCTTCCGGCGCCATGACACCGCTGCCGCAACCGGAAGTAATCATCACCCACGAAAGCGACCTGGATGGAATGCTCTCCGGAGCCCTGCTCCAGCGGCTGGCCAAGGCCCTGTTCGGCACGGACATCCCGCTGGAGGCGTATCACTACAATTTTTGGAAGCAGCGCGAGCTGCGCGAACGGTCCGCGTGGGTCGCGGACTTCACCTTCGAACCGCGCCTCGACAAGCCGGATTGGGTGGTCATCGACCATCACGTCACGGAGGTCGTGCCGAAAAATGCGCGGCTCGTCCATGACGTCAATAAATCCGCCGGACTGCTTTGCTACGAGCTCTGCCGGCAGCACGGTATCAACTCCCCCGCGCTGGACCGGCTCGTGCATTTGAACAATGTCGCCGATTTGTTTTTGGAGGATGACCCCGATTTCGAGCTTGCCGGCGATTACGCGAACCTCGTCAAGATCTACCAGTTTTGGAATCTGCACACGCTGATCGGCGGGGATGTTGAACAGTTAATCGACCACCCGCTGCTCGAAGTGATGGCCGTCAAGCGGCGCGTCGAAAACCCGCTCGGCTTTGAATGGAGCAAAGCGAACATCACGGAAATCAGCCCGGCGGTCGGATTCGTGGACACCGTGGTGGGCAACAACAACCTCGTCATCCACCAGTTGCTGGAGCAGTCGGCCACGAAATATCCGGTGCTGGTCACGCTGTTCCGGCGCGGGAATGCGGTTTTTGCCAGTTTTCGCAGCCGCAATGGCGACGCGCTCAAGGTGGCGGAAAAACTCCAGGGCGGCGGCCACGCCAATGCCGCCGGGGCCGTCCTGCCCAAATCCGTCCGGAACATTCCCGATGGCGTTGAATACCTGCGCCTGGTGTTGAATCCCAAAAAAGAGACGCAACAAACGCGGCTCAACAGTCTGGAAAGTTTGTTCGCCGGCATCGAAGCTGAACAAAAGAAGTAACCGCCAGTGATGGCAAGGTTCGGAATCGAACAGGTTCTTCACCGAGCGCCAAAGCCTCAATATCCTGATTTTACCGGGCTTTCAAGAGGTTCCTGCACCATCCACCCACCACCGGCTTCACCCGTCACTTATCTGATTCTTGACCGGTGGTCGAGGAAACCGTTGAAGGATTCATGGACGTGCAAGCGTGTCCACAGGGAATCCAGCGCGTTGGGAAACAACGCGATTTCCCGTTGGCCAATTTGAGCGCAACTCAGACTGATTGGCACCCCGTGCACGATCTGGTTCGTGTCGCGATCAAATTGTCCATACAAACCGGCTTGAGGGATCAAGCGGTGATCGGCGCTCCGAAGTATTTTTGTAAAACCAGCACGATGCTGCCACGCAGCCGCGGATATAACGCCGGGTCGCTGGTCGTGATCTTTGTTGTGGCATGGGTAAAAGAACGCTGCTTCACCTGATCCGTGATAATGGGGCCGACCCGATCCCACACCCGCGTCACCTGGCCAACCACCACGATTGCTTCCGGCGCGAGACCGGTGACAAGCATGGCCATGCCTTTCCCCAAATAATGTGCCATGCGGTCCAACGCTGCGAGCGCCTTTAAGTCGCCCTCTTCCGCCAGTTGCAGAATGTCCTCAAAGGTGGTGGCCGGGTTGCGCTTTCGTGAATGAGTTTTTCCCATTTTTACCGGCGACTCCGACTCCAGATAATAGCGCAGGGCGGCGGAATTTGAGGCGTAAACTTCCCAGCACCCATGGTTGCCGCAGCCGCATTTCGGCCCGTTCTCATTTATGGTGACATGGCCGAATTCACCCGCCATGCCCGAAGCGCCGCGCACCAGCTGGCCGTTCAAAATGATCCCCATGCCGATGCCTTCCGAGACCGTGACCACGATCAGATTCTGCACCTGTTCGGCGTGCTTCCCAAACCAAAACTCCGAAAGCGCGCAGGCGTTGGCCGCATTTTCCAGGTTCACCGAAAGGCCGGTGGCAGTCTCCAACTGCGGCTTCAAATCTATCTCGCGCCAGCCCAAATTCGGGGCGAACACGAATTTTTGAGAGGACAAATCCACGCGCCCTGGCAGGCTGACCCCCATCTCTTCGTAGGCCATCTGCGGATGTTCCCCCCTCAACTCGCGGATGCGCCGGCTGATCTGATTCACAAACTTCTCGGGACTGGACGGCGTGGCAATGGATTCTCGAACAAGAAAACGACCGTTAATGTTGGCCAGGGCAATGTCCGTCTTCGCAGACTGGATGTTGACCCCGAATATTCCAGTGCGATCCTCGTTCAAATGCAGAAACGTGGGGCGGCGTCCCCGCAGCGCCTTGCCCACCGCCCCCTCCCGCAGCCATCGCTCGGCAATCAGCTGTTCCGTAATCAGCGATACCGTGCTTCGCTGCAATCCTGAATGCCGCATCAAGTCAGCCCGGGAAAGGGGCTGATGCTTGCGGACGAAGTTCAATACGATGCGGCTGTTGATGTCGCGGGCGGTCCCGCTCGTCGCCAATTGAAAATTGTTCAGGTTGATTTTGCGCATGGAAAAAAACACTTCTGTTTCCCGACCAGCAAAATTGGTGCGTGGTGAGACGTTTTCATGGTTCTGTCCGGTGGATTCTCACGTTTGTTGTATGGTCCGTCCAACTCGTCAAGACATTAAGGCAACCGCCAACTACTACGGCAAGCAATTCCTTGCGCGGCGGTGGCAGGGTATTACGCCGACGGGTTCCAACATCGCCGTCCTTTACCGGCACCCGCTTGCAACCGGCTTCTCGATCCAAACCAACCGGGATTTGGCCACCAATTGGCTGCCGGCCGGCCACCTCATTTTCACCAACGAGCCGAATCAATGCACCCCGGTCACGACATAGCCGGATAATATGTTCTTCCGGCTCAAGCATCAGCTGTGGCGGATCACGAAATTCAATCAGGATTTCTTTGTTCTCGTCCCGGGCCCGGACGATGGCGAGCCGCACGAATGAGCCCGGCGGCAGGCACATCTTTCCTTGAGGAATCAGGTGAATTGTCACAATCCAAAATTTGAAGGTTCGGCATCTGCATGCTATGCTATTAGTCGTAGGATTCAGAAAGTTTCAAGAAACAGACAACCCTAATAACGACCAGGCAAAACTGTGAAAAAGAGGAATGGTATGGAGTTCGTCCGCAAATGTTTGATCTCGTCCGCGCTTGTTTTGCCCGTCTTATGGAGTTCGCCCGCGGGCGCCAGTCCGCTGGTTCCCACCAGCTATACGGCCACGCCGGGGGAAGGCATCGCTCAAGGCGGAACGTACAATTACTTTGACGACACCGGCAGGCAACTGATCGACGGAATTTATGGAACCAACGACTGGTCGGCCAATCTCGGCAACGGCAACGCTTATGAATGGGTGGGCTGGCGGGTTGCCGACCCGGTGATCACCTTCCAGTTTTCCGGGCCGGTGACCATCGACCAGGTCGGGATTGATTTTAACCGGACAGAAGAACCAACCGCGTTGATTTTCCTCCCCGGCACGGTGAGCATTGGGGGCACGGACTTTTCTGTGGCACCAAACGCCATCCCCGACGACAGTCGCGGAACGCTGTTCTTCAACGGCTCATGGAACGGGACCACCTTGACAATTGATTTGGTGCATTCCAATCCGAACACCTGGATATTCGTTGATGAAATCACTTTCGACGGGGTTCTGGTACCCGAACCGTCGGCTTTTATGTTGCTGACCGGAGGCCTCGGATGGCTGGCCCTGCAGCTGGGCCGTGCGCGACGCGAGCCAGGAGTTTGACAGCATTCGCGTTTTCTGGCGCCAGAATCTTGAAATTTCTCCGGTGGACTTCCGCAGCCAGTTCTCGTCAGGTGCGTTCTCGCTGCTGGAATTAATGGAAAGCAAGGCCTCAGTACCCGGAACCGAGGACAGTCACTGTCTCGAGAATTTGCACCCGGTAAAAGCGGCTGCCGGACAAGGTGGGAGCGGGGTCTTTCACCGGTTGTCCAACTGAATTGGTCGAAAGCGAAGTCCAATTCACGAAGTCCGTCGAACATTGCAGGACGTAACTCACATTGGTAACACCGGTCAACTGCATATTAAACGATCCGTCGGCGCCGAATCCGACGGGTTGGAGCGTTGTCGTGGAGTTGGTCGGAACGGTGAAGGAATTCGTCGCGATCGGCACACCCCAAGAGGTTGTCGTCAAGGTGTAGCCGCCCGGGGCCAACGTGCCTAACGCGACAGTGGTGTTTTCACGGATGGCATACAGCGGACAAGCCACCCCGGTTTCCTCTTCGAGGTCGAAATTATATTGAAAGTTGCTGCCGTCGCGGATCACGGGACCGGTGCTAACCATGTCCTGGCAGCCTAACAGCCCCCAGGTGTATTCGACGCAGGTAACATTGCCGGTGGTAACCAAGCAGACCGGTCCCAGCCCCACCGTAATTGGCACCCAAACTTGAGCGTGAACCAATCCAGCGCACCCGATGCTGGCGCAAAATCCAAGAAACACCGAACCCAAACGCTTGAAATCAGCTTTCATGCATTCAATCTGAAAGATTAGAGATTTGAGGCCGATAATCAAGTCAAAAACAGGTCCCATTGCCTGCAGGATGCCGGCCGCCGATAATGCACGTGAAAGACACTTAACGCCGGGCAAATTTTGTGTTGCCATCGGCTGCGGCGTCGTCACGCCCTGGGAAGCCGGGCCAATTCAACAACGCCACGCCTCAAGACACGCTCTAAGAATTTTGGCCACCCAGGTTGCCAATGTCGATTCCATTACATCGTCAGCAAAATTCTCGTTTCAATTTCTGTCAGCCTTGATTCGTGGCGGATTTGCTTTTCCTTGAAACGATTCATGTTTAATATCGCCGGCGTTTATGCCTGATTCACCCATTCGCGCCGACGGTCGCGCCGCCAATCAACTTCGCCCGCTCCGCTTTCAAAACCACATCGCGCCGTATGCCTCCGGTTCAACGCTCATTGAATGGGGCAACACCCGCGTCATTTGCGGCGTGTCCATCGAGGAGACCGTGCCACGATGGATGAAGGAACAAAAAGTCGCCGGCGGCTGGATCACCGCCGAGTATTCCATGCTCCCCTACTCCACCCTGCAGCGCAAACCGCGTGACAGCACCAAGGGGAAAATCGACGGACGTTCATCGGAAATCCAGCGGCTCATCGGCCGCGCCATGCGTGCCGCGCTCGACCTCGACAAGCTGGGCGAACGCACCGTCTGGGTGGATTGCGACGTGTTGCAGGCCGACGGCGGCACGCGCACGGCAGCCATCACTGGCGCCTTCGTGGCATTATCCCTCGCGGTGAAAAAATTGACCGCCGAAAAAAAACTGGCGGCAAACCCGGTGCTCCACGCCGTCGCCGCCGTGAGCGTCGGCATCGTCGACGGCCGGCCGTTGCTGGATTTGTGTTACACCGAGGACGTGGCCGCGACGGTGGACATGAATCTCGTGATGAATGCCGCCGGGGAATTCATCGAAGTCCAGGGCACCGGCGAGGAAGCCACGTTCACCGAGTCGCAGCTGGCCGAATTGCTGGCCTCCGGCAGGGCGGGCATCCGCGAACTGCTGGCCGCGCAGGAAAAAGCCATCGCTCAAGGTTGATGTTCCGTGGGCAAATCCTCTCCGAAACCTTCCCGCCAGCCCGAGCTGCCGGACGCCACTACGCGGCTGTGGCTCATCCGGCACGCCGAGGTGGAAGCCCGCTACCAGAAAACCTTCGGCGGACGGATCGACATGAATCTCTCCCCCCGCGGCCGCGACCAGGCCAAAACGCTGGCTGGATACCTGCACGGCAAAGCCTTCGACGCGGTCTATGCCAGCCCGATGAAACGCGTCCAGCAGACCCTCGCGCCATTTTTGAAGAATGGCGCCCCGGCGCAAGTCATTCTGCCCGGATTAAGCGAGGTGGATTTCGGCGACTGGACCGGCTACGACTGGTTTCAAGTCCAGAAAAGATTTGGCGTCCATCCTTACGACTGGCTCGATGAAATCGAACGAGGTGCGGTGCCCCACGGCGAATCCGGCGTCCAATTCCGCAGCCGCGTCGAACCGTGCCTGTTTGAAATCATCCGGCGGCACCCGGGAGGAAGGGCCGCGATTTTTTGCCACGGCGGCGTCATCCGCATGATGCTGGCCATTTTGCTCGATCTGCCGCTGCCCAAAACCAATTCGTTCGATGTCGAATACGCCAGCGTCACCCAGGTCGCCCTGCATCCGCACCTGAATGAAATCGAACTTCTCAACTTCACGCCGTGGCGGGATCTTGCAGACTGACTGCATCATTCGCTGGGGCGAGGCTCCGCGGGCCGGCTCATGCGGTGCCAATGTGGCTCGCGCGGACGCTCGCTCCACCAGTTCAAAAAATGAAGACAACCAAATCGCTCTGGCGGATTTCCGTCGTCACAACCCCCGAAGCTGAAGACGCGGTCGCTGAACTGCTCGGCACCGCGCTCCATCAGCCCGCGGTGATCTATTTCGACCTGGAAACCGGCGCGAGCACAGTGACGGCTTACCTCCAGCGAAAACCCGTTTTGCAGCGGAACATCCGCGAAACCATCCAAGAAGGCTTGAAACGAATCAATCACTGCGGGCTGAATGCCGGCGCCGGAAGGGTTACGTTGGTAAAAATGGGCCGCGAAGACTGGGCCGAATCCTGGAAACGACATTTCCATCCCATCGAGATCGGCGATCAATTGCTCATCAAACCGAGCTGGAGCAAACGCCGCGCACGAAAAAACCAGGCGGTGATGGTGCTGGATCCAGGCCTGAGTTTCGGCACCGGCCAACATCCGACAACCGCATTTTGTCTGCAGGCACTGGTGCAAGGTGGAAAAAACAAAGCACCCCGGTCATTTTTAGACATTGGCACCGGCTCGGGAATCCTGGCCATAGCGGCGGCAAAACTGGGTTATGAGCCGGTCCATGCCTTCGATTTTGACCCTGAATCCGTCCGCGTGGCCCGGGCCAACGCCCGGGCGAATGGAGTTCACAAAAGATTGCGCATTACGCATGGTGACGTGGCAAAACTGCCGATTCGACCCGTACGGCAATACGATTTGATCTGTGCCAATTTGATTTCGACGCTGCTGGTTTCCGAGCGGCGGCGGATGGTCAACCGGCTGCGACGCGGCGGGACGCTGGTGCTGGCGGGGATATTGAAATCAGAGTTTTTCCGTGTGCAGGCGATTTTTGAAAAACTTGGTTTGAAACTTGCTGACAGCAAAGGTGGAAAGGAATGGCGTTCAGGTTCATTTTCTTTCCCTGAAAAATAATTTGGGGAAGTTTGAATGACAAACGCCGTAATTGGTCGTATACTCAGGAGCGTCAGCAGGCGGCCGCAGCCGACAAGGAAGGCGAGGCGCTGCAGAAACTCCGCAACAAAAGTTGTGTTATGAAAAGAATGATGGAAGTCATAACGGAGACAGTCCGGGATCCCAAACATCCCTTTCGCAAATTGGATCATCAACCCAAAAAGACCCTGAAAAACCGCTACGAACGAAGAAAGATCAAGGAATACCTGCATTTGGGCGACTGGCAGGAAGAAATGGCGTGAACTTTTCAGCCCTACCAGTTTGAACGTGCCGCGCAATCGCGCGGCTTTTTCTTTGGCCGGGTCGGCGCTATTGGCACTCCGGACAAAGGCCGAAGAATTCAAGTTTGTGGGTCACGTGCTTGAAGCCGTTGGCGGCGGCGATGCGTGATTCAATCGCCTTCGGAAAACATTCCTCAATTTCAATCACCTCCGCACAGCGGGTGCAAACCAGATGATGGTGATGACCGTCATCCCCTTCCCTCACCAGCTCAAAACGCGCCGCGCCGTCCCCGAAATCAAATCGCTTCACCATCCCCATCTCTGCCAACATGTGCATCGCCCGGTATATCGTCGCCAGATCACACTGGCCCTTGGGCATGCCGGCGAAAATTTCCTTGTTCGTCAGCGGATGCGAACGTTGCCGGAGTATGTCCAGGATGGCCGCGCGCGGGCCGGTGACCTTCCGCGCCTGCTGTCGCAAACGACCCGTCAAGGCGGACAATTCCTGCCGCCGGTGCGAATGGACGTGTTGGTGCGGTTTCATGACGATCCTGGAAATCAAGGTGTTGGCCGCCGCGGCTTTCCATCAATTGCAAATTGTTTGCAATCCATTTCCATCAAAAAGCCGCCGGCCACCATCACGGCGGGGCGGCGTCAAATCCGTCACTTCATCAACAGCATCTGGCGCGCGCGCTTGATGGCCCGGGTCAGGCGGCGCTGGTAATGGGCCGGCATCCCGGTGTACTTGCGCGGCAGGATGCGGCCCTGGTCGGTCACATATTGCCGGAGCAGATTGGTGTTTTTGAAATCCAGCGCGTCGGCGGTGAAGTCGATTTTCGGCTTCGGACGCGGCGTGCGGTTTTCCGTCTGGCCGCGGCGGGAACCGCGGCGGTCCTTGTCGGCATGGGTCTTGCGAGGCATAATTATTTGATTTCGCGGTGCAACGTGTGTCGGCGGAGGGCCTTGTTATATTTGCGAATCTCCAGCTTCTCAGTCTTCAGCTTTTTGTTGCGGGTGGTGGTGTAGCGCGAAGGCGATTTGCCTTCCTTGCGCGCTTCGGTGCATTCGATGGTGATGATTTCGCGCGGCATAAACTATTCCTTCTCCTTGGCCTTTTCCTCGGGCTCGTCCTCGTCGCTTTCCACCTCGGTGGCGCCGGCGCTGTCGATCGTGCCCAACTGGCCCAGCCGGCGCGAACGCAACGCGCCCTCGCGCTCCAACTGCCCCTGCGCCTCGACGGTGAACCGCGTCCACGGAATCGCTTCCAGCCGCGCCTTGGGGATGGTCTTGCCGGTCAGTTCGCAGACGCCGTACGTTTTTTTCTCGATGCGCTTGAGCGCCTCCTCGATTTCATAGACCGCGTCCTGGTCGGATGACAGCAGGCTCAGGGCGAAATCGCGGTCAAAATTGTCCGTGCCCGAATCCGCCATGTGCAGGCTGTAACCGGGCAGTTCCTGCGCGGATTCCTTGGCCAGCCCGTTCATCTGCCGGAGCAGTTGCTCGCGCAATTCCAGCAGCCGCTGGCAGTATTTCTGCCACTCAGGCTTGACCTTCTTCGGGTCGGCGGCGGCCTTGGCTTTCGTTCCCGGCCGGCCGAGGATGGCCGCCGCGGTGGTGGAGCCCTGCTGTTTTCCGTTCTCTTTTTTCTTGGTCGTCACAATTTAAATGTCAGTTTTCGTTTTTCAAAGGCCCGGGAATGTAACAAAGGAAACCAAATATGCCACTAAAATCTTCAGCGATTTTTGGGACGGTTATCAGCCCTTCTCAATGCACGCGTAGGCATTGTGATTGTGGATGCTCTCGAAATTCTCCGCCTCGACCCGGTACCAGGTCACCCGCGGATGGGCATTGAGCTTGAGCGCCACGTTCCGCACCAGGTCCTCGACGAACACCGGGTTCTCATAGGCCCGCTCCGTCACGAACTTTTCGTCCTGCCGTTTGAGCAGGGCGTAAAGCTCCGAACTCGCCGAGCTCTCGATCACCGCCACCACGTCCTCGATCCAGACCGGCTTCGAAAAGCGCAGCGCCACGGTCACCAGCCCCCGCTGGTTGTGCGCGCCATACCGGGCAATCGCCTTCGAGCACGGACACAACGTGGTCACGTGCGCCTTCACCGTCAGCACAAAATCGATCTCCGTCCCGCAGGCCGCCGCGTCGAAGCGCGCGATGTAATCCATCAGGCTTTTCTTGCGGGACACCGGCGATCTTTTGGACATGAAATACGGGAACTCGATTTCCAGGTGCGACGTGGCCGAGTTCAGCCGTTGCTGCAGGGAGCGCAAAACGTCCATGATGTTTTCCACATGGATGACGCTGCCGTGCGCATTGAGGGCCTCCACAAACCGGCTCATGTGCGTGCCTTTGAATTCCTTCGGCAAATCAACGAACATCCCGATGGTCGCCACCGTGTTCTGGATGCTGTGCGCCTTGTCGCGCACCTGGATGGGAAATCGCAGCCCGCGCACGCCCACCTTGTCAATCCGCAGCTCACGGTGATCGCGCTGGCTCTGCAGGTCGTCCAGCTTCGGCAGCGCGGCTTTTTTTGCCGCGCGCGTCACGGACCTACTCCGACCGATTTTGAGCATGGGGAAATAGTAGCAGCTTTGCAGAATTTGGCAAAAGGTTCTGACAATATCCGTTTAGACAAACCGGGTTGAAAGTCTAAGCTCCGGCCTGCCGCCTATGTTTAAACAACTTTTGTCCGCTCGCCGCCTGTTGACCCTGGCCCTGCTTTCGTTCGGTTGCATTGCCTTCGGCGCCGATACTTTCCGCGTCGCCACTTACAACGTCGAAAATTATCTCGACCAGCCGACCGAATCCCGCAAGTTCGTGAAGTCCGCCAAGGCCAGGGCCAAGATCTGCGAAAGCATCTGCGCGCTGAAGCCCGACGTCATCGCCCTCGAGGAAATGGGCAGCACCAATGCCCTTTTGGAATTGCGTGATTCCCTCAAAGCCAAAGGACAGGATTTCCCGTATTGGGAGCATGTTTCCGGCTGGGACACGAATATTCATGTCGCCATCCTGAGCAAATTGCCGATTCAGGCGAGCCGCCCGCACACGAATGAAAATTTCCTGCTGGATGGCCGCCGCTTTTCCGTCAGCCGCGGATTCGCCGAGGTGGACGTCCAAGTGGCGACAAATTTTACCGTCACGCTCATTGCCGCACATTTGAAATCACGCCGGCCCGTGCCCGACGCCGACGAAGCCCAGTTGCGCCTGGAGGAGGCCAAGGTTCTGCGCAGAATCGTGGATGAACATTTGAAGGCCGACCCGGACGCAAAATTGATCGTGCTGGGCGATTTCAACGACGTGAAGGACTCCGAATCAACGAAGGCCGTCATCGGTCGCGGCAAATTCAAGCTCCTGGACACGCGCCCGGCCGAACGCAACGGCGACAACGCGCCCAGTCCGATCCCGGCTTGGGAACCGCGCTACGTGACGTGGACGCATTTCTACGGCAAGGAAGACACCTACAGCCGCGTGGATTATATTTTGCTCAGTCCAGCCATGGCGCGGGACTGGTTGAAGGACGAAACCTACGTTTTGGCACTGCCCGATTGGGGCGTCGGCTCCGACCACCGGCCCATCGTCGCGGGGTTCAAAACGAATTAAACCATCAACAAACTTGACAGGCGTTATACTGACATTAAAATGTCTTTATGAAAACTTTGACCGTTACGGCCGCCCGGCAAAATCTCGGCGCGTGGCTCAAGCGCACCCTGCGCGGCGAGGATGTCGGCGTGATGATTGACGGCGCGATTGTCGCATTCCGGCCCGTGAAGATTTACTCGGAGGATTACGCCGAACACGAATATGGCGTGACCCGCGAGGAACTGGACCGCTTCGCCGGGCGCGCCAACAAGGAATTGGACGCCGACCGCAAAGCCGGCCGGCTCAAATCTTTCACCGG
>Ga0181522_10001276_pt1 | contig 15618 bp, 15 predicted proteins | sample PEATcosm2014_Bin_27_FD_121103 | JGI IMG/M metagenome (GOLD analysis project Ga0181522, IMG submission 121103) | Peatland microbial communities from MTU Mesocosm Facility, Houghton, MI, USA - PEATcosm2014_Bin05_10_metaG | ecosystem: Environmental > Terrestrial > Soil > Wetlands > Peat | place... | reverse complement strand
CCGGCGAGCGCGAATTCCAGGTACCGCTCAACTTCACGATCCGCGGCGTGCAGATCCCTGTGGGCCTTGGCCTGATCACGCTGACGCTGTTCCTCATTGCCGTCACAAACCTGTTCACCAAGCCCGTCGCCACCATGGCCGGCGGCGCCTTCTCGGTGATGCTGTACATCGTCTTCACCTATTCCGAGCGGCGCGGCAAGCATCGAGGCGTACAACACGTCGAAATGGACCAATTCAACCTGGAATTGCAAGGCGAGCTGAGCCCCGAGGCGGTGGGCGCGCGCCCTGGAAACATTCTTGTGCCGGTCAGCAATCACTTCAATTTGTACCACCTGGGAAATGTGCTGGATCGCGTGAAGCCCGGGCGGCGAGACGTCGTCATTCTCCACGTGCGCTTGCTGCGCCGTTCAGGTTCCGGTGAAAACGAACTGGAAGCGGACCAGCTCTTCGGGAGCGTCGAGCAGCATTTATTTTCTCAGGCCCTGTCGATGGCCGAGAAGCGGGGCAAATCGATTCGCCTTGCGGTGGTTGCAGCCAACGATCTCTGGGACGGTATTTTGCGCGCCGCCACTTCGCTGCAATCAAGCACCATCGTCGTGGGGCATTCCGCGAGGGAACTGACCGAAGAGCAGGCGCGGCAGATCGGCGACGCCTGGGAAAAGCTGGGCGACACCAAGCCGCAGTTCAACCTGGAAATTCATATTCCCAACGGGGACAAAATCTACAAAGTTCTCGGGCCGCACGCGCCAAACCTCACCGCCAACGAAGTGCACCTGCTGCACCGGCTGTGGCTGCGCTTCAGTGAAGTGCTGGCGCGCGAAGAGCTTCATCACCACGACGTCGTGCACTTCGCGCTGGAAGAAGTGCAGAAGGAAATCGACGAAGGGCAGGAAGACGCCGTCGTGGGCCGCCTGCGAGCGCACTTGGAAGCGAATCAAAAACAGAAAAAACCGAAAACCTAGGTTACAAGTTCGCGTCTTGTGCTTTGCCCGACGCGAATGCCGCGGCCTGGCTTGAGCCTTGGGGGCATCACGCGAGCTGCGTGGTGCAGTGGCCGCAACGCTTGGCCTGAACGGGAATGGTCATCGCGCACTGCGGGCATTCCTTGGTCGTCGGCGGGGCTGGCGGCGCCGGTTTGTTGATCCAGTGACTCACCAACTGGACGATGATAAACACGCAGAACGCCACGATCAGAAAGCTGATCACCGTGTTCAGAAACAGACCGTAGTTCAGCGTGGGCTTTCCGGCGGCCTTGGCAGCCGCGATGGTGTCGAAGTGCGTTTCGCTCAGATTGATAAATAAGTTCGAAAAATCCACGTGACCTAGAATCCGCCCGATCGGCGGCATGATCACATCGTCCACCAAGGACGAAACGATCTTGCCGAAGGCCGCGCCGATGATCACACCAACCGCCAAATCCAGCACGTTGCCGCGCATCACGAATGCTTTGAATTCTTTCAGCATGGAGGCTCTCCTCACACCCAGGTAACAGTGGGAACGGATTATAGCGGAGGCAGGTGCGGGGTCTATAGGGGAAACCCTGTTTGTCAATTTCCAACCGGCGTGTTAGCGAGGGCGAAGGATCAAAACAGACCCCGCCAGCCCGCGCAGAACCAGGAGGACGCCCACCAGTGCGAACAACTTCCCTACCAAAAGAAACGGCGCGCGCGCGATGGTGAGCATGACGATGCCGAGAAGCGTCAGCGACAGTCCGCGGGTCCACCGCTCGCCACGCAACCATGCGGCACCCGGCCTGAAAAACGCGTAGACGCCCCACAAAATCAGCGCGACGCTCAAGGCCAGCCATAGCGGCGTGCGCCGGTCGAAGAAGATTCGTCCCGTAACACCGAGCCACACCACCAGCGCGCCCAGCAGGACAAAGATCAATTCGATAAAGATGCGAAGCAAGCGCTCTGTTGCGAGCATGGGGTCCCGCGGCACAGCCGTTTCTGTTTACCCTGAATACGCCCCAGCCAGGTGCGGCGTCGGTGCCCGCCAAAAATCGCTCGGACGCTAGGAGACCCGTTCGATGCGAACCTTATTGAGCGTCACCGGAGTCCGCGGTCGATCGTTCGAATCGCGCGGCACTTTCGAGATTTTGTCGGCGATGTCCTGCCCTTCCACGACTTCGCCGAAAATCGAATGTTTGTTGTCGAGCCAGGGCGTGGCCGCGACGGTAAGAAAAAACTGGCTGCCATTCGTGCCGGGGCCCGCGTTGGCCATGGAAAGCTTGCCGGCCTTGTTGTGCTTCAGCGACGGATGGAATTCGTCGGGAAAGGTGTAGCCCGGTCCGCCGCGGCCATCGCCACGCGGACAGCCGCCCTGAATCATGAAGTCCGGAATCACGCGATGGAAGATCAAGCCGTCGTAATAATTTTTCTTCTCTTGCTTTCCGGTGCGCTCGTCGCTGAATTCTTTTGTGCCTTCGGCGAGGCCGATAAAATTTGCAACGGTCTTTGGCGCTTTGTCTTCCAGCAAGTGGATGACGATGTTGCCCTGCGACGTTTCAAAAATGGCATACGTACCTGCGGGTCGCGTCATGAAGTCTCCTTGGGTGGTTCAATTCATCGTACACGAGGGTCAGGCCGCCGCGCCAGTTTGACGCTCCGAGCCTGCGCACGCCTTGTAAAACTTAGGACTGAGGCGCTGCCGGTGGAGCGGCCGCCGGGGTCGGCGGAGTCGCGGCCGGGCGAGCGTCGGAACCGGAAACCGCAGCCGGCAGCGGCTTGAAGTCGCTCCACTTGATCACCAGCCGCACCGGGAAATCGCCATCCTTCAAGTGCAGCGTTTCGTCCGCGCGCTCGTAGTTCGGGAACCAGTATTTTCCATCGACATTTTCGCGATAGGTCTCAAAGGTTGTGAACGGCATGGTCGCGAATTTCACATCGCCGAGTTCGTTCACCCACCGTCCATACGTTTTCACCACTTCCAGATATTTCGTGTCCACCCACACGAGCCCGTCGAGGTACGCATGCACGCGGTCCAGCGCCCTTGGCGTTACCTTAAAAATGTAAGTGTCGATTTCGTCCAGCGTCTCCTGCCCGATATATTTCAAGTCGTATTTTGCAAGTTGACCCGAGTTCAGAGGAAACTGCGGAATGCGCTCCAGTTCCTTAACGTCTTCGGGCTCGAGAGGGAACACGTGCAGGGTCGACTGGGGGTGCTCGACGACCTTATTCACAATGCGCCCATCGGGCGCGCGTATGACTTCGGTAACCATCAGGAATTGGCCCGACAATTTGCCCTGGCGGTCGAACTCGTCGATGCGAATGGTCCTGCGAGCACTATAGGTTGGACGAACGGCAACGTACTCATCCTCTTTGGCCGCGAACTTCTTGATGATTTCTTCGGGAGGAAGCGAAGGCGGCTCGGGCGGCTCGGGGGTGTTTCCCATACGCCGCACGGTATGATCGGGAGGCGGCGGTGCCATCGGCGCCTGCGATTCCTGAGCTGCGGCGACTCGCGCGCCGACCAGCAAGGCGGCCGCAAGGCATGCGGCGCCTACGGTCGGAGAAATCGCGCGGCAAAAACGAATCAACACGCCTGGGTCCACCAATACTAGGATGCGCGCCGCACGCCGGAAAGCAGCCTGAGCTTCGCGCAGCCTTAGAAGCTTACCGCAAATCGGTGTGCTGGCGCCCGCTGGCCAGGTTTCGCGCGAGACACAGTGGAGCAACCCGTTTTAGGGACGCCACGCGAGTCTCTGCTACAATTTCGAAGTTTGTGACGGACGCGAAACAAGCCAGGCGTTACTTTGTCTCCGGATTTGTGCAAGGTGTGGGCTTCCGCTATTTCACCCAAGGGGAAGCGAAGCGCCTGGATCTGGGTGGCTACGTGCGCAATTTGCGGGATGGTCGCGTGGAAGCGTACGCCATCGGCACGCCCGCGCAACTTGCCAAATTTCGAGCGGCGCTCGAGCGTGGTTCGCGTTTTTCCAGCGTCAGCGAAGTAAAGGACGAATCCGCGGCCATCGATCCGCAGTACGCGAAGGAATTTGTCACCACCCACGAAGACTGACCAGGAGCCCGCCGGATGGATGAACTGAAGAAATTGATTCGCGAAGTGCCCGATTACCCCAAACCGGGAATCCTGTTTTACGACCTCACCACGATTTTGAAGGACAAGAAGGGCTTTCACGCACTGGTCGACCAGCTTTGCGACCACTACGCCGGCCGCATCATCGACATCGTCGCAGGGATCGAAGCTCGCGGGTTCATCTTCGCGCCCGCGTTAGCCTATCGCCTCGGTGCGGGCTTCGTTCCTGTCCGCAAACCCAAGAAACTCCCTGCCAAGACACGAAGCGTTTCCTACGCGCTCGAATACGGCTCGGACGCCCTCGAACTTCACGAAGACGCCGTCAAGCCTGGCGACCGCGTAATCATCTGCGACGATCTGCTGGCCACAGGAGGCACAGCCTCGGCCACGGTAAAGCTAGTCGAACAACTGGGCGGAAAAGTGGAAGGCTTGGCCTTCGCTGTGGAACTCACGTTCCTCAAAGGCCGCGCCAAACTACCTGGCCTCGACGTGTTCTCCCTGATCCAATATGACAAGTGACGATGCCGATGGACATGTACGGACCTGTCTCGGGGTTTTCTTTTTTTCTACGGTGAGACCATTTCGCAACGAAAGTCCACGACCTGAACCATTTCTCATTTTCCCCGCCGCTGCCGCAGGACTTCAAACAAAACCACTCCGGCCGCCACCGAAACATTCAGCGACTTCACTGGTCCTGTCGTCGGCAACGACACAACGAAATCACACCGCTTGCGGGTCAAGTCGTGCAAGCCTTTCCCTTCTCCGCCCAGCACGATTCCCACGGGCGAACGAAAATCTGCTTCCGTATAATTCCTGTCCGCCTGCTCATCCAACCCGACCAGCCAATACCCGGCTTCCTTCAATTCCTCCATGGTGCGCGCCAGATTGGTGACTTTCGCGACCGGCAGGTGCGCCAGCGCGCCGGCCGAAGCCCGCGCCACCGTGTCCGTCAATCCCGCCGCGCGCCGCTCGGGAATCACCACGCCGTGCGCCCCGGCCGCCAACGCCGTGCGGATCACTGCCCCCAGGTTGTGGGGATCCTCGACGCCATCCAGCAGGACGATCAGTCCTTTTTCCCCGCGCCCTGCTCCGGCGTTCGCCGCAGCCAGAATCTGGTCGAGCGTACCGGCCGCGCGCGCCGCAACCAAAGCCACGATTCCCTGGTGATCCTTCGAATCCGACAGCCGATCGAGTTGCGAGCGATCCTCAAACCGAAGAGAAATATTTCGCTCTCGCGCCAGTTGCACGATCTGCTCGACGCGCGTGTCCTGCCTTCCCTTGGCGATCACAATGCGGTCAAACGCTCGCCCCGCCTCGAGCGCCTCCCGCACCGCATGTATCCCCGTCAATCTATCCATCGCGCATCCCGGCGAGCTTCTCGGTCATGTCGATTTTCCCGTCCATGCTTCCGGCCAGCTCTCCGGCCGGCCGTCCATCCAAGCAAGCGACGGTCATTCAACCCCCACTGCTTCACGATCGAAGACCAGCCACCGGCAATCCGTTCGCGGCAAGGCCTCAATCTACCGCCGAGCAAAACTCAATCATCCTCTGGCGCACGGTCTTGACCTTGAACCCAACGTCCGCCGCCGCATCCAGTAGCAAAATCACACGATCCAGATCACCGTCTCCCGCCCGCCCCACAAGCGCCAGCCGCAAAGGGTGCAACACTTCCCTTCCGCGCAAATCGAGACTTTCCTTCAGCGCTGTAACAATCTCCTTGAATCGATCCACGGTGCAAGGTCCGCCCTCCAACACCAGCCGCGCCAGCAAACGGATCACGTCGCGCGCCGCATACCGCGACATCACCGCGTGAGCCTCCACGTTGACCAGCGCGCGTGCCGCCTCGTATTCAAACACCAGGCGCAACAGTTCGGCCAACGCGGTGCGATCTGCCGCTTGCGGCCCCAGCAGAAATGCCGCTCGTTCGCACCAGACATTCTGTACCGGCGAAATTTCCGACGAAATCCAGCCGCGCTCCCACAGGATGCCCGCAACATCCGATGCGCTGAACGGATTGGCAAATACCTGGTCGGAATTGGGAACTTGTTCCACACCCATCGGAGGGATTCTATCGCAGGCGGTCCGGTAAATGCCGTCGTAGCCGCGGGTTCCCTTTCACCCTGATCTTCCAAGGGGAGCGCGTGCTCTCGATTTTCTCTCGCGCGCTTATTTTTTCTTGCCCGGCCCAAGGCGGCTAGATTTCTGCAATCGTGGTCACCACCCACGCCGCAATCGCTTCCCCACGCCCGATGGCATCCACGCCCTCATTCGTTTTGGCCTTCAAATGAATCTTCTCCGCAGGCACGCCCAGCGCCCGCCCCAAAGCCTCGCGCATTTTCGGAAAATGCGGCCCCAGCTTGGGCTTTTCCGTAATCACGACCGCGTCCACGTGTTCGATCGCAAATTTCTTCTCATCCAGCAATTTCCGGGCGTGCTCCAGGAAAATCAAACTGTTTGCGCCCTTCCACTTCGGATCGGTATCCGGAAAATGCGTCCCAATATCCCCCAGCCCGGCCGCTCCCAGGAGCGCATCGCACAGCGCGTGCGCCACAACATCTCCGTCGGAATGTCCCACCGGCCCCTTATCGAACGCCAGTTCGATGCCGCCCACAATCAGCTTGCGCCCTTCGGCCAACCGGTGCAGGTCGTACCCAATTCCGCAGCGCACGCTCATGACTTTGCGCGCTCGCGTTCCAGGTAAAACCGCGCCAGATCCATGTCCGCCGGCTTGGTGATCTTGATATTGCGCTCGGAGCCCAGCACCACGTGAACACCGTGGCCTGTCCGTTCCACCAATCCCGCTTCATCGGACGCGCTTACTTCATCCGCCGCGGCCCGTGCATACGCTTCCTTCAGCAATTTCGTCGCAAAGACCTGCGGCGTCTGCGCCAGCACCACACGCTCGCGCGGAATCGTCGCGGTAATCAGCGCCACGTCCTCCGGTAAACTCGCGCGCTTGACTTCTTTCACGGTATCCATCGCCGGAATGCCCAGAATCGCTGCGTGGCAGCGTCGCGCCTCTTCAATCACCCGGGTAATCTGCTCCCGAGTCACAAACGGCCGCACCGCGTCGTGCACCAGCACCAATTCGGTATCGTCCGCCACTTCCTCGAGCGCCCGCGCCACCGACTCCTGACGCGTATCCCCGCCGCGCAGCACGCGCACGTTCTGCTTGAATTTCTCCCCGCGAATCTGCTCCTCCAGCCGCGCGATGCCGTCCCCGCGCGTAGCCACGATGATGTCGGTAACCAGCTCGCACGAAGCGATGCGCCGCAAACTCAACATCACAATAGGCACACCTTCCAGTTCCAGGAATTGCTTCGGCATCTCGGCGCCCATGCGAGTGCCCAGACCAGCGGCAGGCAAAATAGCGGTGATTCGGCTCATTTCGAGGTTCGCAGAAGAACTTCAGAGTGTACATCAAGCCGCGCGCCGGGGCGAAATGTACCGGAACCTCGTAGAGTCTCAGTTTCATTCTGAGACCGAAATAGCCTCTCTGGATTGTGGCCTTCTTGGCTCCATGGCGAAGCGCCCGCGCGACCCGAACCAATTGGCCAAAGTGATCGTGGATATAGCAATTGGTGAAGAACAGGACACGGTTAGCGACTCAAAGCGGCTTCCGTCCAAGCGGCGTGTCGGCGGATTGCAGGGCGGTACGTCTAGGGCCAAGCGTCTCACCCAACAAGAGCGGGTTTCGGCTACCGCAAAGGCATCGTTCTGGCCCGGCCTTCGGTGGCAGCGAAAAAACAATATATATCGGGATGCGTTCTGGTCCGCAATCCGGCACTGTCCGGTGGTTGGATACGCAGAGCGAAAAGGCCGACGCTCTGGAGGGGATTTGTGTCTAAGAACCAATGGTTCGCCGTTTTGGTCCTGACTTCGTTTTCAATTCAGTTTTGCCGTCCGGTACAACCCGCTCGTGCGAATTCAACGCGTGAACGGATCGTCTCTGTCCAGAAGCAGAGCACGTATTCCGCGAGGGCGCAGGGCGGACGAAATTCGTGGTAGTCGAAACCAGCGCTGGCCGCGGGCTCGTTGCGATTCATGGGCAATCCCCAATCCGCTCGCTCGTTAAAATCTCCCCGTGGTGTATCGCTATTTATTCCGCCTCGGTTTCAGGATAAATGCCGCGATCATTGCCGTCGCCGCGCCCGCCTGCCGCCGCCTGCCGCGCGATCGTTCCAGGCGATTCCGGACGATCGTCCACGCGACCAAAAATCATTTTCCCCGCGGTGGTCTGATGCACGGAGGTCACCGTAATATCCACGCTCCTGTGGATGTGCCGTTTGGCGCCGTCCACCACCACCATCGTTCCGTCATCCAGATAAGCCACGCCCTGATTGGCTTCTTTCCCCTCGCGCAAGATCAGCACGCGCATCGGCTCGCCCGCCAGCACCACCGGCTTCAGCGCGTTCGCCAGCTGGTTCACGTTGAGCACCGAGAGTCCCTGAACCGTCGCCACCTTGTTCAAATTGAAATCGTTGGTGACGATCTTCGCGCCCATCCGCCGCGCCACTTCGATCAATTTGTGATCCACGTCGCCCGCTTGCGAAGGTCCATTTCCGATGATGCGCACTTCCACTCCCGGCATCTTCCGGATGCGCTCCAGCACATCCAGCCCGCGCCGACCGCGTTGCCGCTTCAGCGCATCGCCGGAGTCGGCCACCAGCTGTAGTTCGTGCAGCACGAATTGCGGCACCCCCAGCACGCCGTCAAGAAACTGCGCTTCGCAAACATCCGCGATGCGCCCGTCGATCAGTACACTGGTGTCCAGCAATTTCAACGTCTCGGAAGCCATCAGGACCGGGGCCGCGGCAGTGCCCGCCACCACCCGGCGGCCAATCGTTTCCAGATGCAAATCTGCGGCTTTCTTCGAGCCCAGCACCAGCCCGAGATAGGCAAACGCCACGAGCACCGCGCACTCCAGGAAAGATTTTGTAGGCTCAGGCTCAGCGGTGCGCGAAATAATCAGCGTCACCAGCACCGCCGCGAAGATGCCCAGAACCGCGCCGAACGCGCCGCCCAGCAATCCACCCAAAGCCGCCCACTGCAGCCGCAACTCCGCCCCGAGGATCACCGCGGCCGTCAGCACTCCCAACCCCGCCGACATCCCTCCGCCCAGGTGAAACGGATGCAGTCTGTAACAAATTGCCGCCGCGCAGACCACCAGAAATCCACGCAAAACCCACGATTCCAGGCTGGTTCCCTGCAGGCGCGACTTGGGCGAAACGACCGGGGCGGAATCCGATGGAGCGCCAGAAAAAGGCGACGAAACTGCCCGGCGTTCAACTCCAGAATACCCTCGGCTCATGCGACCTCACAGGACGTGCACAATCACTGCAAAATCGGTGCAGCCTCCCCGCAGAGCGTGGGAATCCGGGCCATTGCGGGATAGAAGTTCTAGTTACGTTCCGGAGCCGTATATACCCTATCAGCGCAGTGACGTCAAGGAGTTAGACATTACGACATTACGACATTACGACATTGCGACATTACACCGGACATCCCGGCGATGGGATGCGGCAAACCCGCCACAGACACGTTGCGTGGCCGGCCGATGCGAGGAGGACAAGCTCTCGGCTTCAAGAAACGTAGAGGCGCGGGACGCGAGCACTAACCGCGCACAGCAGGTCGGAGGTAACCGTGCCGATACCTCGAGCCACCTGATTGGCCGGGTGGGTGTGTTCGCCATCGACGCCGTAGATGGTGACCACGTCGCCGAGTTCCGCTCCAGGAACGTCGGTGGCGTCGATCATGGTTACATCCATCGACACGATGCCGACGATGGGTGCGAGTTTCCCGCGCACCAGCACGCAGCCGCGTCCGCCCAGGGAACGATGTACGCCGTCGCCGTAGCCCGCCGCAAGAACTCCGATCAGGGAAGGCCGCTCGGCCACGAATTTCCCGCCGTATCCGACGCTCGCGCCGGCTGGAACTCGCCGCAGGCTGATGATGCGCGTGCGCAGACTCATCACCGGCTTCAGCGGCAATTTTCGCTCCGATTCGGCGCGCATTTCGGCGGGTTCGTAGCCAGGATGATAGCCGTACAAGATTACGCCGGGCCGCACCATGTCCCCCCAGGTTTCCGGCCGTGCCGCGATGGCTGCACTGTTCGCCAAATGCACGATGCCCGGATCAACGCCAAGCGCGCGTAACCGCTCCAAAGCCACAAAGAAATGCTCTTCTTGCTCACGGGTCTGTTCACCTTGCGCCGACGGCGCAAAAGCTTCCGACGATGCAAAATGGGTCAGCACGCCGCCCAGCTGCAGATGGCGGCACTTTGCAAGCTGCCCCGCGAAGCAGTCCACGTCGCCCGGCGCAATGCCCAGGCGATTCATTCCGGTATCCATTTTCAGGTGAAACGAAAAGGGCGCGTGTTTTGCTCGCTTGGCAGCCGCCCGGTTCAAGGGCGCAAGCTGGTCGCAACGATGCACCACCGGCGTGAGGTTGTGCTTCAACAGGTTTTCCTCTTCGCCGGGCCAAAAACTGGTCAACACCAGGATCGGCTTGCGAATGCCGGCTTTGCGAACCTCGATGCCTTCCGACGCGGAGGTCACGCCGAACCAATCCGACCCGGCCTTCTCCAGGATTCTGGCCACCTGCGGCCCGCCGTGGCCGTAGCCGTTGCCCTTCACGATCGACAGCACCAGCCGTGGCGTCTTGCGATGTTCGTCTGGTGGGTTGACAAAGCCGCGGATCGCCCGCAGGTTGTGCGTCAAGGCGGATGCCGAAACCTCGGCCCAAACCGGACGCCCTTCCATTTTGACCACCGTGGCGGTCTTGGGTAGTTTCACCGAACTCTTGCGAGACTGCGTCTTGCCGGAGCTGGTTTGCGTGTGTGCCATGATTTGTCCTGAAGAGAAAAATAGTGTACGACATCCGCGCGACACGGGCCGATCGACCGCGCAGATGCCGCGTGAAAGACAACAGTACGAAAGGAAGCAAACAAAGCGCCGCCTCCGAGGTTTGGCGCCGCGCCATCAGGTCCCTTGGTAAGTCGTTGAGTACAGGGGCGCCCGCTCCCGGGTAAGATTGGCAAGCTGCGGCCGGGCGCCCAAGACAGTGTCCCGGCTGGCACAGCTTGACGCCGCGGAACCACGATGAATTTGAGCCTCGGGAAAGAAGATGCGACCTATTGGTTTTGTGCATTGGTGTCTAATTCGCCGGACGGGGATGATTCCCGATGTACTCGCGTTCTCGCATTGTGGTGCAATGATCTCTCAGGGGCTTTGGTAAGCGTTACCTAGGCGCGATGGCACAGACCTACTACGAAATATTGGGCGTTGCGGAGAACGCCACCGCGGCGGAGATTGAGGCCGCGTTCAAGGCCAAGGCTCGCGAAGTCCATCCCGACACGGTGCCGGCCGAGAATGCCTACCTGCGGAAGGTGGCGGCCGAGGCGTTCAAGGATTTGTCGGAAGCCAAGGCCGTTCTGCTCGATCCAGCGTCGCGGCAAAAGTACGATGCGGGGCTAGTCTATGCGCGCGGTACGCAACCGAGTCAAGCGGACCCCTCCGGAGCGGCTTCGGGCAGCGGGACTTCCTCCGGGCCAACCCCGCCTTCACAAAGTTCCACATACTCCCGAAGCTCCACAAACTCGAGGCCGTCCGGGCGATCCGGAACCTCTCCGTGGGGCCAAAGGCGTATCCGTTCGCGAACGGGCCGGTCTGGCACGCAAACGGCTGCCGGTGTGGCGCAACGCGCGCGGAGAAGCGTCGCTCAGCTTCCCGACATCAAGAATTTGAACAGTTTCCTGTTCATGATCCTGGGCGTCGCCACCATTTTCTTTCTGGTGGTATTGGTCTCGAGCGGCAGGGTGCCACCGTTGTGGCTCGCGATTGTCACCGCCTGCCTGGGGATTCTGTCGTTCATGAACGGGATGCGGCCCAACGCCTCGACGATCAGCAGCGGGCGGACGGCGCTCATTCTCAGTGCGATTCTGGTGCTGGTCGCGCTGGCATCGTTGTGGGCGCTGTCGCCTTCCTATCTCGAGATCGCCCTGGCGCACAGGGCCGAAGCGGCGGCTGCCAAACTTTATAAATCCGGGAACGCGACCCAACCGCAACCCGCCGCTTCGCACATCGCCGCCGAAGGCCCGACGGTTGCGGTGGTTGAGGAAAGCGGAGCACGGGCGGCGTTGCCGACCAAGATTTGGTCGAACCTGAAGGACGGCCAGAATTATCGAACCCGCCTGAACGGCGACGCATTGTCTCTCGAGGCGATCGGCGGATCGGGAAAACTCGCCGGGCAGATCACCAGTTGCGAATTTCATCACACCGCGGGCGGTGCGCCAAACTGGGTCGGCATTTGTTCGGAGCGAGCATCACCGGGCGAGACCGAACGCAAATCCATGGCGTCGCTCAGCCAGTTTTCCGATACCCAGCTGGAAGGAAGCACCGGAGACATTCCGGTGTTCTTGATGACGCCGGTTGACAGCGCGCAGATGGCAACGCCGGCGGTGCCGGTGTCGCCGCAAATTGCGCCGCCGATCGGGCCGCCTGCCGAAGGCGAGATCCTTGCGGAGCCCGATTTGTCGGGGCTAAGCGACACGGACAGGGAGTCGATTGAAGGCACGTGTGCGTCCGACAAGCTGACGCAAGGCCCGGAAAAATACAAAGAGTGCGTCCGCAGGCAGGTCAATGCATTGAAGCAGGCCCCGAGGCCGGCGGGTCTTTCCACGCTGAACAGCGGAGATCGCGACAAAGTGGAATTTGCATGCACGGACGCGAAATTGATGCAAGGCCCGGCGGCCTACAACCGCTGCTTGGCGAAACAAATGGCCATTTTGAAGAAGCGCAAGCCGTAGGCCGGCGCGGGGGAAATCGCTGCGGTACAGAGCAAACCTAAACTGGTCTTGTCGCGCTCAGGTCGAGCCAACAATCTACGCTCCTCCCGCCTCCTTTTTTGTAAAGATCGTCCGCCGACCGAATCGCGGCGGATCGATCACAGATCATCAGGGCCCAGGTTGCTGAAGGCGTCGGGGGCTGCTTCTTCAAAGCGCGTTAGTCGGCTGCGGAAGACGAATTTTACGTTTTCCGTGGGGCCGTTACGTTGCTTGGCGATGCGCAGTTCGGTTTCTTCGCGTTCTTCAGGAGTAGCGCCGGCCTTAAAGAAATTCGGCCGGTAGATGAACATAACCACGTCGGCGTCTTGTTCGATGGCGCCGGACTCGCGAAGATCGGAGAGCTGCGGGCCGCGTTCGTCGCGTTCGGGGGCGCGGGTCAGCTGGCTCAGGACCAGCACGGGGATCTGCAGTTCTTTGGCGAGGCCTTTGAGGGCGCGGGAAATGCTGGAGACTTCTTCCTGGCGGTTGCCGAAGCGGCCCCGGGCGGTAATGAGCTGGAGGTAGTCGACGATCAGGAGGGCGAGGCCCTTGTCGCGCTTGAGGCGGCGTGCCTTTGCGCCGATTTCGAGGACGCTGATGGAACCGGCGTCGTCGATCCAGATAGGGGCGGAGGCGATGGTGCCGAGGGCTTCGGTCATGCGGCCCCAGTCTTCGCGGCTGAGATGGCCGGTGCGAAATTTGTGCGCGTCGATCTGGGCGACCGAAGCGACCAGGCGCTGGAGGAGAGATTCCTTCGACATTTCCAGGCTGAACACGGCGACCGGCTGGCCCGCGCGGATGCCGATGTTTTCGGCGAGGTTGAGTGCAAGCGCGGTCTTCCCCTGCGAGGGGCGAGCGGCGAGGATCAGCAACTCCGACGGTTGCAGGCCGGAGGTCAGCTTGTCGAGCTCGGTGTAGCCGGTGGGGATGCCGGTGATGCTTTTGCCTTCGCGGAAGATTCTTTCGAGGCGTTCGAAATTGTCGCGGACGATGTCTTTGATGGGGATGAGGCCGATTTTTACGCGGTCTTCGGCAAGGGCGAAGATCGAGGATTCGGCGTTGTCGAGGACGGCGTCGGCGCCGTCTTCGCCTTCGAAAGCACGCTGCTGGATATTGTGCGTGGCGTGGATGAGATTGCGGAGCAGCGCTTTCTCTTTGACGATGCGGGCGTAGTGCTCGATGTTGGAGACGCGCGGCATGCCGTCGGCGAGCGAGGCAAGATAGGGCGCGCCTCCCGCGGATTCGAGTTCGCCATGGCGGTGTAGTTCTTCGGTGAGCGTGATCAGATCGATGGCTTGCTGGGCTTCGCTGAGCGCGATCATTTTCAGGAACACGCGGCGATGCTGGTCGAGAAAGAAATCTTCGGGACGAAGATTTTCGATGGCCGCGTTGAGCGCGTTGTTGTCGAGCAGGACGGCGCCCAGGACGGAACGCTCGGCGTCGAGATTATTGGGTAACGGGCGTTCGAGAGTGGATTCTGCAGGCATGGGGACCCTACACCATTTCGCTTTCTGTTCGCCTAGGCTAGCACGCCCTTTGCGCGTGATTCAAGCTTCTAAATTTTCACTGCGTCGGGAAGATTTTCCGGGGGCCTCGACCGTTCCCTCTGCACCTTGGGTGAAGACTGGTGAGCGCATTGTGCGCGGAGGGTGTGTGGGCGTCAACACAAGTATTGCGCGGCTGCTGTGCATCGCTGCGGAAAACGTTGCAAAACTTTTTTAATGAGAAAGCGTTCGCAATTTTTTCCCTGCGCATGCAGCGCGGAGTGGATGGCACGGTGGCAGCCGGCCGAACTTCTGGTCAGGCGTTACAAACCCGCGCCGCCAGCCAATGACGAGCGGCGCGCGAATTTACGAAAGAAAGAGAAGTTACGATTCTTTTCCGACGAAGACTTTGATTTCGGCGATTACGTCGCGGAAGACTTTGATTTTCACGGGATACTCGCCGAGGGCTTTGAAGGGTTCGGCCAGTTGAACCTGGCGCTTGTCGATCTTGAAGCCCTGGGCTTCGAGGGCGCCGGCGATGTCGCCGGAGTTTACCGAGCCGAAGAGCTGATCGTTCTCGCCGGTCTTGCGGGTGAAGCGGACTTCGACGCCGTTGAGGGCGGCGGATTGTTCTTGCGCGGCGTCCATTTCGGTGGCGGTTTTTTTCGCGAGCGAGGTGCGGATACGCTCGAGGGCTTTCATGTTGCCGGTGGTGGCTTCGATGGCCAGTTTGTGCGGCAGTAGGAAATTGCGGGCGTAGCCAGGCTTTACGGCGACTACATCGCCGCGGTGGCCTAGTTTTTCGATGTCTTCTTGCAGGATTACTTTTTGCATGGACGTTTCCTTTGCTCCTAATTTCGATCCGTGGCTGTTGGCCGCGGGCTGGGGCGGCTCAACTCTCCCGCGCACGAAGCGGGGTGAAGCGCGGCCCTTACATTCCTTACTCCATCAAACCAAGCTTCGAGCAACCGATGCCGAAGACGCGATCGAGACTACGATCGTGCCCTGGGCTTTCAGGCCTTCGGGACTTCCGCTGGCGGTGCGGCGGCGGGCGCTGGTGCCGCGTGCACGGGTGCCGGCGCCGGAGCGTGGGCGCCCGCCGGGGGCGCTACGCGCGGAGCTTGCGTGCCTGCGGCGCTGCCGGCGAAGGGTAGCAACGCGATGTTGCGGGCGCGCTTGATGGCTTCGCCAAGCCAGCGCTGGTGCCGCGAGCAGACCCCAGTCATGCGGCGCGGGAGGATCTTGCCGCGCTCCTGCACGAACTGCGAGAGGATG
>Ga0181522_10001275_pt1 | contig 15618 bp, 14 predicted proteins | sample PEATcosm2014_Bin_27_FD_121103 | JGI IMG/M metagenome (GOLD analysis project Ga0181522, IMG submission 121103) | Peatland microbial communities from MTU Mesocosm Facility, Houghton, MI, USA - PEATcosm2014_Bin05_10_metaG | ecosystem: Environmental > Terrestrial > Soil > Wetlands > Peat | place... | reverse complement strand
TGGCAGCTTTCTGCTCCCCAAGAACGCTGAGCGCCTCCCCGGTAGAAACGTAGACCGTGCTCGGACCGGCCTTCTCTGCGAGTTGAATGTAGTGCATCGTTTGATTGCGCTGGTGAAGCTGCGCGTAGCAACGCGCGAGTTGCGCGTATACCAAGCCATCGCCGGGAGAGAGCTTATCGGAATCCTGAAGTTCGTTAATCGCCTCTTGGTATTCATTCAGCTCATAGAGCGCATCGGCAACGGCCACATGGAGCTTGGGATCGGCAGGGTCGCTCTTCAACGCGAGGCGGAATTCGGCGATGGCCCGCTTCAGCAATCCTTCGTTGCCATAGGCGGTTCCGCGAATCAGATGCAGCGCCATCGAATCGCCCATCACTTTTTCGGCGACTTTGGCTTGCTCGAGCGCGAGACGCGGGCGATGCAAATCGAGGTCGGCATAGGCCAAGCCAAGGTGCGCTTCGCCATTCTTAGGCTCAATCTTCAAAGCGGCGTTAAAGTCAGCCGCGGCCGCCACAGCCTGGCGTTGATCGTGCAGCACGAAACCGCGATTCACGTAGGCGGTGGCAACATCGGGGCCGCGCTCGATCGATTTCGTAAATTCCGCCTGCGCCTCAGGGAGATCGCCGTTGTGCTTATAGACGTAGCCGGCGAGAAGCGGAAGGTCAGGCTCTTTAGGCAGCACGTCCTGATACTTCGTGGTGAGCGCCAGCAGATCGTCGTAACGCTCGAGGTGTAGCAGGTCATATCCGAGATAGACAACCACATCGCGATCGTGCGGAAGCTTTTGGACGAGCTGTTGCCCAACTTCCGCAGACTCCTTGTAGTTGCCGATCCAGCTGAGGTAGCGCTCTTTCTCCCGCATGATGAACGGGTCCTGCTGCATGGGCGGTGAGGCGAGAGCCAGCCAATCTCCGGCGAGTGGATACTGATGCGCCTCGATCGCCGCGTTCATGCCGCCGGCGATGGCGAGGGTGTTCCTGGGAGCGAGGCTGTGCGCCTTGCGATAATTGGTTTCTGCCTTAGTGAAGTCGTGGCGAGCGGTGTAAAGATCGCCGAGTGCGAGGTACGACGCATAATAACGCGGATGCGTCGCGGCAAGGCGCAGCAAATATTTTTCTGCCTCTTTATCGTGACCAAGCTGCCGTGACACGGAACCGAGCGATGTAAGCGCCAGTTCGTTGTCGGGATCGAGCCCGAGGACCTTCTTATAGATGACGAGAGCTTCTTCGCCGCGGTCGATTTTGACGAGCAGGTCGCCGTTCAGTTGGAGAGCATTTGTATCTTTGGGATTCAGGGCGAGTGCCTCATGAACGTCCTGGAGCGCGCCGCTGGTGTCACCGCCGTAGAGCTTGACTTGCGCGCGCAGACGAAGAAAATCCTCGCGGCTCTTGCCTTCGAGATTCAGCCCATTGATTTCCGATTGAGCAATCGCCAACTGGCTCCTGGCGGCGGAATCATTGTCGAGGCGGTCGTACATCTGCACCAGGTTGATGTGCAGCTGAATGGGATAGAGCGGACCCTCTGGCGGCGATGGTGGCAGATTGCCGATCGCGACATTGTATTCCCGCACCGCATCGTCGTTGCGATCCTCAAGCTTGGCGACCTCGCCGCGAATCGCGTGCAGGCGATAATGGTTCGCATTCAACTGCTCGGCGCGATCAAGATATTTATTGCTGGCATCGACGTCACCCGCCGTCAACTCCGATTGCGCTGCCGAGAGCTGCATGTTCACATCGTGCGGTGCTCCATCGGCGGCCTGAACATAGAGTCTTGCCGCTTCATCCTGCTTGCCGGCGAGTTGGTAGGTGTAGGCCAGCTCACCGATCACTTCGGGACTTTTGTGAGGAAGAGACTTCAGGGCCGCGATCGCGGCGGAGTAATTTCCCATTTCACGATAGAAGCCGGCCAACGCGCGCACGACCTCAGGGTTATTCGGCGCACGATGTTTCGCCATGTCGAGATAGCGTTCGGCCTGCTTGTCCTGGTTCAGTCGCTCGTAGGCAATCGCTATCAGGAGTTCAGAACGGGCGTCGGCATGCATTTGCTCGGCGCGCTGTAGCTGCGCCAGCGCTTCATCGAATTGCCCGGATTGCAGCAGCATCTCGCCAAGGACAAGCACGTCGGTGATTCGCCGTGAATCGGCCTGGACCACGCGAGTTAGAATTTTGATGGCCTCGTCTCTTCGACCAATGCGGCTGTACGTTTGAGCCAGACCTGATTGCCCTTCGAGCGACGAAGGATTGAGGCGCAAGCCACGCTCATAGGATTCGACAGAAGCCTGCGTCTTGCCGGCGAGGCGCTGCGTGTACCCGAGCAGGAACCAGAGTTTCTCGTCGCCCGGAGCGGACTGGGCCGCACGCTGGGCGAAATCCATAGCCGCCGCGTAGTTTCCGCTCTTGAGTGCCGCCTCGGCGGCTCGTGCCAGGCGTGCGTTCTGGATGTTCGAGCCCCAGCCCAGCGACTTTTCGTCGGATTGGGGGCGGGGCTTCGATTGCGCATTCTTTTGCGCTTGATCGTTCTTGTGCTCTTGATCAGTCTGCTGCTGATCCTGCTCCGACACTGTGCCCGAGTTCACCTTATAAGTTTGGGCGAGGCTCGCCTCGCTCATCGTGAAGACAAGCGACACCGCGAGCAAGAACCTCAAGTATGAAATCTGGGAGTTCAATCTGCCTCCAGCCATAGTTCTGGCTGTGATTGCAATACTTCGATGGCGCATCGAACTCCAATGTTGGCTGAGGCGGTTGTAACTCGCGAAAGCCCACAAACAACGCGGCTTGGGAGCAACCACTTCGGGGGAGTGGCAATCCAAGATGGGCAACCGGAGGAAATTGTGTCCAGGCTAGACTTCGTCGACCGTGCCGACCGTCCTTTTCCACTCAGTTTGGTTTTCCTGGTGGCGTTTCTGGTTCATGGCCCGTTGCTGCTGATGCAGCTTCCGCTCCGGTCTTACGACACAAACTTCCACATCTTCTTTGCGTCGCACTACGCGCAGCACTGGTTCGATCCCTGGAATACGAAGTGGTATGGCGGATTTTCGCAGACGACCTACCCGCCGCTGCCACAGCAATGGATTGCCATCGTCTCGCACGTGGTCGGGCTCGACCTGGGCTACATGATCGTGCAGTTTGTCGCGATCCTGCTGCTGGCGTTGGGCGTATACCGCTTCTCGAGGTTGTGGGTCGATCAGCGAGCCGCTTCTTATGCTGCGCTGGCCAGCATATTTATTGGCTCTGAAACCTTTCTTGTCTACGCGGCAGGGCAACTCGCAACAACTTTCGCGGCGCCACTTTATCTAAATGCACTGCCTTACATCTACGAATGGATTCGCGAAAAGAACTGGCGGTCGCTGCTCAAGGGAACCGCCTTGGCAGTTGCCGCAGCAGCGGCTCACCACGCCACATTGCTATTTGGATCCTTCTTCTTCGCGCTCCCCGTTCTGGCGCTGGCCATTTTTGATATGCGTCAAGATCACCGGGCGTACGCGAAGGGCTTCGCTTTCCGGACAATCTTCGTTACTGCCGCGGTGGGCGCGCTGATCGCGATCGTGCTGCTGCCTTTCTGGCTGGCTCTTATCAAGTATCCGGTCACACAGGTTCCGATTCCGCATCCCAGCCGCGCCAACTACATCCTCAATCCGGCAATGGGGTTCAACTATTTCATCATTCCCTACGGAGCGATGATCCTGGCATTCCCGTTCATCCTGATGCGGGGCTGTTCGATTCCGCGGCTGCGGCCGCTGCTTGTAGGATTTTGGGTCGCGCTGCTGATTGGCCTCGGGTCCACGACGCCGGTCGCGCGAATTCTTCTGGCGCGCGCCTACGAAGTGCTGACGATGGAGCGCTTCAGCTACTGGGCGACGCTTCTGGCGCTGCCTTTTATCGGATTGCTGGCCGAAGAATTAGTTGACCGTTCGCGCTTGCGCGCACTGGCCGCCGTGGTGGTGGCAGCAGGTTTGACCTGTGCGGGGGCAGTCGCGTGGGCGACGGTACGTCCGGCTGAAGTAGACAACTTCAAAGTAGACACCGTCGCCAGTTGGCTGAATCGCGATGGCCATGACCGCTACCGCTATATCACTCTCGGCTTTGGCAATCAGATTTCGCGGCTGGCTATGCTCACCGATGCGGGCAGCGTGGACGGTGAGTGGAATTCCGGACGGCTACTCCCCGAATTGACCGAGCACGGCGCGGGTGCGCTGACCAGTTCGAAATATTTCGGTAAGGGCGGCATGGACGCTCTGATCGCTGTTCTTCAGCACGCCGATAAGTACGGATTGAAGTGGGTTTTTGTGCGCGAACCTTATTACGAGCCGCTTCTGGTATTTTCCGGCTGGCGGCGCATTGAGGATCTGGACGACCGGACGATCGCAATATGGGCCAGAGATAATGTCGCGCCTGCCACGCCGATTGATTCTCCGCAGCGGCCTCCGGCGTGGCAAGGACTTCTTTGGGGAATCCTTCCGATTGGAAGCAGCGTGCTGGCGATGTTACTCGTGCTCATTCCCAATCGAGCACGCATTAAGGAAGTCGGCAGACCTCCAGTCAAGCCGGCCGCGGCTGAGCAGGATCTCGTACTGGGGAGATACATCTCATGAGCGCCGACCTTCGCAACGTTAATGCCGGTCACGAGAACGCCAATCGGGGTGCAAGCCGGGGAATCGGCGTCATACTCGGCCTGGTGCTGGCCATTGGCACGGTTGCGTTGATTGCGATTGGGACCATTTGGCCGAACCAATCGGACTCCGGCGTGGCCGAGCCGAATGCGCGCGTCATCATTTCTGCGTCGTCGCCGCAAGATGCGGTCAATGACCTGTTACAGCAAATCGCGCGCCGCGAATGGCACTCTGCCTACGAGTTGCTGGGCAACAAAGGCGAATTCAGCGAAACGGAATTCAAGAGCGACCTGACAGGGGAATACGGCAGCCTGCGCAGCTATGCCATGCTGAATCAATTTGATCTTCAGCCGCTGCGGGCATCGGCCGATCAGGCCGAAATCCGCGCCCACCTGATCTGGTCATCCGTGGTCGGAACCTTCGAAGATTCGCGCGATCTGCGCGTAGTCAGGAACGGCCGGCATTGGGAAGTGAGTTGGCCCATCGTCAAAGAGGCGCGAGTTCCGCCCCAAGTGATTCCGGTGAACTACCTGCGCTGGGATGTGATTTACCGCGGGCCGGAAGACGATTGGGGCGCGCAGGATGTTGAGGCTCCGCATGTTCGTATCGTCGCCATGCACCCCATGGATCGTGCCGGCGAGGTCATTCTTATGGGCGAGATCCTGAATGAGGATGTGGTGCCTGCCTTCGTCACGGTAAAGGCTAGCTTGCTCGACAGCAAAGGCAATGCACTTGGGACGGAAGATGCATTCGACAAAATTTCTCACGTTTTGTTGCCGAAACAGGTCTCTCCGTTCCGGATCGACTTCCATAACATACGAATGTCGCAGGTGGACAGCATTCGCATGCAGCCGTCATCGAACCTCGTGCCCGCGTCGGCGGACCCGGTGATCGGCATTGAATCGCAAAAGCTGAACCCCGTGCCTGACGCTTCATTGACCGGGCAACTGGTAAATCAGAGTGGACAGGTTGTGAATGTCGCCCATGTGATCGGCACGTTCTACGACGGGGGCGGACAAATTGTGTGGGTCGCGGATCAGTATCCCAGTCGCGCGCTGCTTCCGGGAACGCCGGTGCCGTTCCAGATTTCGCTGCCCGCCGATATTTCGAACAAGGTAAAGACCTATCGCGTGGTGGCTACGACATACATTTCGAGTCGTATCCAATGATGGCCCGAACTCTATTTTCGTGCGCTTTCGTGATCTCGCTGGCGGGCCTCGCGGCGGCACAGCCGGCGTTGCGATTTCCGCCAAGTGTGGAGGCGGGAGCGGCGTTCTCGGTTTCGACTGCGGGATCGGGGGACGCAACGCTATATGTGGTTGGCCCCGGCGATGCGCTTGCGCACAAAGTTCACCTGGGGGAGAACGTGGCGTTTGCAGCCGATGAACTGCACAATGCCGGACACTACGTGGCGATTTTGGTTGCAGGCTCGTCACCGCAGTCGGTGCAGTTTGATGTTGTGGCATCCCGGAAGCCGGCAGCAATCAGTTTCCTTGCCAAGCCTTCGCGGCTGGCCGTGAATCGCGAGAATGGCATCAGTGGAGTCGCATACATTTTTGATGTCTTCGGCAATCTTATGTTGAAGCCCGAAGAAGTTTCGTTTCAACTTTCTGACGCCACCGGCGGCGCGCAATCGAGAAGCGCGGCCAGTCATGAGGGGGTGGCATGGGTGCAGATGAATTCTGCGCCGAAGGCGGGCCCGGCACAGTTCAAAGCCGCGCTCGACAGCGTTCACGCGACTCGTGTTGTGGAGCAGGTTCCCGGCGATCCCTGCTCGATCCGGATGAGCGCGCGACCCGCGTCCGGCCAAAGAGTCCTATTGCAGACTGATCCGGTCCGCGATTGCAGCGGCAATCCCGTGCCTGACGGGACGATTGTGAGCTTTACGGAAACCTTCCAGGGCAGGCAATCGACGGTCGATGTGCCGCTGAAGCGGGGCGTGGCGGAGACCGAACTTCCGGCCGAGAACGGCGCCGTGATCTCAGCGGCGGCGGGAGTGGTGCTGGGCAATGAGATTCGCTGGAGCGGCCGATGAGAATCGCGAACAAATTGGCGCCTGTGCTTCCACTCGGCGGGGCAATTCTGGCTGCCGTTCTGCTCTCGGCTTCTACGGAGCCGACCGTTCACGTGGCGCCCATGGATTCCGTTGGGCCGCGGCCCGTTGAGGAGCAGACTCAATCTTCGGTGATTCGCGATTATCTGCTCGCATGGCAGACCATGAATGAGACTCTATCGCAGAACCGGACTGACCAGCTGGACACGGTCTTTGTTGGGAAAGCTAGAGAGAAGCTGGCGGAAACAGTTCACGAACAGCAGAGTATCGGGATCGAGACAAGCTACCTGCCGAAGTCGCATGACATCAAAGTTGTGTTTTATTCGCCCGAGGGATTGTCGATTCAACTGTTGGATGAAGTGGAATATGACGTCGACATAAAGAAGGGCGGCCAGTCGATTGGCTCGGAGCGCGTGCGAGCACGTTATGTGGCTGTCCTCAGCCCAACCGAGACGAGATGGAAGGTGCGCGTGCTGCAAGGTGGGACGTTATGACGTTAACGCTGATTTAGATTGTGACTTATCGGCGAGTTATTTGGGTAAGCAGTAGTTGATTAGGATTAGTTATTAAGTATCGGTTAATTCAGGAGCCCAGACGTGATCTCGCTCGTCATTCCAATTTACAACGAAGAGGAAATCCTATCGCTCCTTCACAGCGCGGTCAGCGATGCGATGAGCGAAATTGATGAGCTGTGGGAAGTTGTGTACGTGAATGACGGCTCGAAGGATTCGTCACTCACCCTGTTGCGCCAATTGCAGGCGAGCGATCCACACGTAGTGGTGGTAGACCTCTCGCGCAACTGGGGGCACATGGGTGCGATCCACGCCGGCCTCCAGACGGCCCGCGGCGAGGCCATTGTGCTGATGGATGGCGATCTTCAGGATCCGCCTGAAGTCGTGCCCAAACTGGTGGATGCCTGGCGCGGCGGGGCGCAGGTAGTCACGGCGGTTCGGCGCAGCCGGCGGGAAAGCCGCAAGTTGCTGGCCGTGCTGTTTCCTCTTTTTTATCGCGCGCTGGGGGCGATTTCCGACTATCCGATTCCACTGAATGCCGGCATTTTCGGCTTGTTCGATCGGCAGGTGCTCGAATCGCTGAACGGCTTGCGTGAGGGCAATCGCTATCTTCCCGGCCTGCGGGCATGGGTCGGCTATCGGACCGCGGTTGTTTATTACGACCGGCAGGACCGCATCGGCGGCGAGGGCAAGCTCAGTTTCGTCAGTCGCATCAAGTATGCGATGGATGCGATCACTAGTTTCAGTTATAAGCCCTTGCGCATGACTTTCGTCCTGGCGGCAGCGTCGTTTCTGGCCGCTGCTTTGTTCGGGATTGCGGCAGTTGCGTCTTCAAGTAATGGGATGTTCTATGCGCTCTTCGCAGCCATATTCCTGATGAGCAGCCTGCCGCTGCTCTGCATTGGAGTCATGGGCGAATATCTGGGCCGGGTCTATGACGAGGTCAGGGCACGCCCACTGTCGATCATTAATCGGGTCTACCAAAACGAGCAGGTGTTCGCGTCTACGGGATCGAGATCGGAGCGAGAAGTTAGTCTGACAGGTGCTGGTCTGACCGATGTTAGTTTGGCAGACGTTCGTTTGGCAGACAATGTCGAGCGAGGAATCGACTTGACCGATACAAAAGCAGGAAGAATGTATCCTGCGGCTTGAATCACTCTGCCGAGTTGTGGGTCCCGCCCCCGCTGTCGCATTTCGACGAGCCACGCTCGATGGCAGTGCCTTCTTCGTAGTCATTCCAGGTGGCAATCACGAGAAACGGAAGCGGATGGCCGGCTGGAAAATACTCGCGTGAAATTTTCATAGTGTCAGACAGGGTCTGGCCGCAGCGCTGCGAGATATATCGTCCGAGACCCCATGACGCCTTGCGATCGTCGAATCCGGCCCATGCCGCGCCGACCGGGATCTTGTCGGGATACTTCGATTGCATGGTCTGGTAGAAGTCCCGCAGATAGTCGTCACCCCAGTGGCTTCCGTCGGCTGCCCAACCTCTACTGCCGGGGTTGATCCACGCATAGAAACCGTCGAAGTCGGACGCATAGGAGCTTTTGCGGTATTCGAAGATCAGCAGCGGAGGCGTGCTCCACTTGTTGACTTCAGTGCGCACACGGCTCCAGTCGGTGTGGTTCGCCTTGGGAAAGATGAAGATTACCGGACGCCCCTCGTATGTCAAATATGCCTGGCTTCCGGCGACTCCTGGGGTCAAATACCTGTCGTGAAACGAGTCGAACGAAACCAGCGCATCATCGGTGGCCGCATCGGCTTCCTGATCCGTTTCGTCGTACATCATCGCAACGGAGAAACTCTGCTCGGCGGCCAGCGATTGCAACAGGGCGTAACTCTTGTCGATGAAAGGCTCCCTCTCTCCATACCAGTCCACCACGAAACCTGTGATTCCCAGCTTTTTCGCCTCTTCGATCTGCTTTCTCAGCGTCACCGGATCCTGCGATGAATATCCGACATTGATGTGCTTGGGATGGCCGAACCAGGGCTCATAAACGGCCAGGACTTTCGTCGGCGCGCCGCCATTTGGAGCTGGCTCGCGAAGTGTTCCGCGGGGCCCGGTGTGCGTGCAGCCGTCGAAAGCTAGCAGGAACAAAGCGAGAACCGTAATTATGGAAGGAAATGCCATTGGGAACTAACGGTTAGAGGGTCGAGACCGGAGTTTGGGTTGCAGCCAGAGACGCTGGTTTCGACGCGATTTGTGGGCAGCCAGAGGTCCATTCGGCGCATCTGAAGCATAACTCCATTGGATCGGTGTGCGCTTACCCCCTTTGTGCTCATCGATGCAACGTTACGCCGCTTGGGAGTGGGAGCCAGATTGTGCCTTCGAGAATCATAGAGCGCGTTGGCGCTAGCAGAAAAACTCCGCGCGAGCGCCTGCTCAATGGGAGCGCCATTCTGCTCACGGCTCTCTGCATCCTCACCTTAGCCAACTTCGGATACAACATCGCGGTCGCCCGGATCCTCGGTCCAATCTCTTACGGTCACACGACTGCCGTCTATACGCTTCTGGTGCTGACCTCGGCAGTCACGCTTTCGGTCCAGATCGTGACCGCCAAAATCGTAGCGAAGTGCGCGACCGGCGAGTTGCAGACTCTCGCCTACCGGGAATTTCATCGCTGGGGCTGGGCAGCGGGAATTTTGGTGAGCTCGCTGTTGTTGCTTCTTCGAAACGCGATTACAGCTTATTTGAACATCCCGACACCGCTCCTGATCATTCTGCTGGCGATTGGCACGACCTTCTACGTTCCGCTGGGCGCCCGGCGCGGCTACCTCCTGGGGACTTGCAGTTTCCGGCGCCTCGGCGGCAACCTGGTCATAGAAGCGCTCACGCGCCTGTTCGGCTCACTCCTGCTCATGAAGCTCGGCTTCGGCGTTCCGGGAGTGATCGCCGCCAATGCGGCGGCCGTGGTTACAGCATATTTCCTGGCTCGGCCGACGTTAAGCCGCGTGAGCAGCGTTGCACGTGCGCTCTCGTTTGATTCTCGCGAGGGCCTGCAAGCCGCCGTTTTCTTCGCGGGGCAAGTCGTCATCAACAACTGCGACATCGTGGTGGTCAAGCACTTCTTCTCGCCCGAATCGGCCGGTCTTTACGCGGCGATCTCGATGGTCGGACGTGTGGTATTCGCCTTCTCATGGACGATCGTCAACAGCATGTTCCCGATTTCCGCGCAGACCAGAAGCCAGAACCGGAAAGACCACGGCGTTCTGGGCCTCACCATACTTATGGTTTCCGGCGCCTGCCTGACCTTCATCGTTGGACTGCGCATAGCTCCAAGCTGGATTTGGGGACGCTTGTTCGGCGCGCAATTCCAAACCGCCAGCAGCACGGAGTTCCGTCACCTTCTCATCCTGTATGCGCTGTCGACCGCGGTGTACAGCTTGAGCGTCGTCCTGATCGCCTACGAAATGTCGCGCAAAATCGCCAATACGGGCTGGTTTCAGCTACTCATCGGGGCCGCTGTGGTGGGAGGCATCTATCGGTTCCACTCTTCACTGGCGCAGGTGATCTGGGTGCAGGTTTTCATGATGGCGATCCTGGTGGTCTTCGTTTCGATTCCGTATCTCATGCGGCTGTTTCGCGGCGGCGACCGTGACGAACAGAGCATTGTGCCTGGCTCGATCAAACTCCGGAGGCGAGTTGACGAGAACGAAGTGATCGCGGAATTCCTGAAAACGGATTTCAACGCTCCCGAGTTCGCTCGCTATAAGAGCGCTCTTCATGATCTTGTGGAGGCGCCCGACCTGGAGCACGAGGGCCAGAATAAGGTGCGGCGGGCGCTTTTCAACGTCCGTCACAGATCGCTATGGAAGCAACTGCCCGAAGACACCGAATGGTATGAGCTGGAAGTTGAACCGAGAGACCTCGAGCGCATTCGCGTTTTTCCGCGAGCTCAGTGGCGCAGACTGGCGGCTGGTGACTTCGACCTTACGCAAGTTGCGCAACGAATTACGGACGATCGTTATCGCGCCGGCGCAAGCGAAACTTTCCTGGCGAAAATTGACGACCTGCGTGACCGTTTGGAGCACAAATCTTCCGCCGGGGCTGTTTTGCTGATCGGCCTGGATGAGCGAGGTCCTTTCACGATTCTCGACGGCAATCACCGGCTGGTTGCGGCGATGTTGACTTCTCCATCGGCGTTGAGCGGATTTCGTTTTTTCTGCGGCTTGTCGCCCCGGATGGATCGGTGTTGTTGGTACCGCACTAACGTGGCCACACTGACGCGGTACGGCAGGCACCGGGTTTGGCATTACACGCACAATGCCGTAAAGGAACTAAATCGCGTGTTGCAGCAATCGGGGACAAATGCCCATGCAGTGTGACGGTAGGAGCCGGTGTTAGCGACGACGGAAGAAGGTGATGCAGTGGGGCGCACTCCCACGCAACTGGCTTTGCGTTAATCTGGGGCACCGGCGGCACTGGAGTCGCTTGAATAGCGCGGCAGGAGTTCCTGGTCGAACGCCTTGATGATTTGGCTCACGAGGTGAGTCAGCTTCGCAGCGTCCTGCTCATTGGCCGCAGCGGAGCAGAGTTCACGCCAGTCGGTATTTTTGCTCTCAGCCATATCCAACCTCCTTCGTTTTCCATCACACTAAGTGCAAGTCTTGGGCCACATGCTAAGTGATTCACATTAAATGAAGAACCCTAAGCAGCTCGGGTGTAATTATTTCTGCGAGATAGGCGTGAATTCCGGGAAGCTGCCGCCTACACTCTGTAAGGCACGCTTTGACAACTTCTAGAGAGTCGACCCTATGGCTCACTTTTGGCACCGCGTTTAGAGTCGAATCGAGTCACACCCAATTTGCAAGGGAGGATTGATCAAAATGAATAAGGATCGCGTCGAGGGAAAGATGAAAGACGTCGCCGGACGTGTAGAACGCCAGGCCGGCGAATGGACCGACAACGAGAAAATGCAGGTTCGCGGCACCGCGAAACAGGCGGAAGGAAAGATTCAGAACGCGGTCGGGAAATTGAAAGATGCCAGCAAGGCCGCACTCAAACCTGCCGACGCTCCGGAGGAAGAGCCGGCGGAGTCCGAGAAGACTCCTAACCGCCGGCACAATGCGGCGTAATAATTCGGAGATCGGGCGAGGCTGGGACAGGCTTGTGTCCGGCCTCGCCTTATCTTGCCTCGCGAACTGAACCTCAGCCATCCAGCGGAGCTCTACGTTTTTCGCGTCGTTTTCGCGAGCGCGCATTTAGCCCGAGGCTGCATCATCAGTCAGCTGGCGGGCATTCCCAAAGTAATGAGGACTCCGCTGTATTGCCGCGGAGCCTTCGGCAGGTTACGTTGAATGAAGCTAAAGGTTAACTTTGATTCGAATTCTATTGGCGGATGACAATCCCGCAGTCAGGCGCTACCTGCGTGGCCTGCTCGAGCAGCAGGACGGCTGGCACGTCAGTGACGAGGCGAGCGACGGCGCGGAGGCGGTTCGGCGGTTTGAACACGGTCATCACGATTTGATCGTGCTCGACTTCCAGATGCCCCAAATGAACGGGTTGGAAGCCGCAAAGCAAATCATCAGGACATCCCCCCGGACGCCGATCCTGATGGTAACGCTATTTCTTTCCAGGCAATTATCCGCGGAAGCCCGGAAGGCCGGGATCAAAGGCACATGCCCGAAAACCCACATTAGCTGCGTGGTAGACGCGGTTTCGGCCTTGCTTCGGGAAGAGACCTATTTTCCCAATTGACCCCCATTCATGCTTTTTCGCATAGGCGTTTTCTCCTACCCCACCTACAGGGTTCCCTGTATTCGGCAAAAAACAACTCTCTGGTACTTTACTACCTTCAGGGTGGAGCATTTTTGTGAGTGCCGCCGATTTCCCGGGACATGAAACCCTGATGACGGCGGTGCCCGCCTGTGCGTTACGGCCACCACCATCCTGAGAAAGACTTATGACACTTCGTATTTTGGTGGCTGATGACCATGCGATCGTACGACGTGGGTTGCGGAGCCTGCTCGGCGCCCATCCGGGTTGGGAAGTAATCGATGAGGCGTCGGACGGGGCGGAAGCGGTGGATAAGTCGAGTCAGTTAACCCCGGATATCGTCGTACTCGACATCAGCATGCCGAAAATGAGCGGGCTGGAAGCTTGCCGCCTGATCCGGCGAAACAATCCGCAGAGCGAAGTGTTAATCGTGACGCAGCATGATTCCAAGCAGATGATGCGGGAAGCGGGCGACGCGGGAGCTCGGGGCTATGTGGTTAAATCGAATATTGCACGGGACCTCGTTAGGGCGGTACAGGCAACAAGCGAGCACAAGCCGTTTGGATGGAAGACCGATCCGTTAAACCATTCCAACTGATACGAACGTGTGGATTTTGACGGGCTATATCGACAAAAGAAACAAGTTTCAATCTCTCGGAGGGTAGCTTATGAAACTGCGGATTTTGGTTGCGGATGATCATGAAGTCGTGCGCCGTGGATTGTGCACGCTTCTACAGGCGCATGAAGGGTGGGAAATCTGCGGGGAAGCGGTGGACGGGCGGGACGCAGTCGAGAAGGCAAAGGCGTTGAAGCCCGATATCGTGATTCTCGACGTGGGCATGCCGAATCTTAACGGTCTTGCCGCGACCCGGCAATTACTGCAACATGATGCCGGTTACAAGATCATTGTTCTGACGATCACCGACGCGGATCAGGTGATACGAGAGGCTCTGGATGCGGGAGCTCGGGGCTTTGTGCTTAAATCGGATGCTGCCCGTGACCTGGTGTCGGCCGTCGAGGCGTTACAGCGGAACCGTATGTTCTTTACGCCAAGAGTCAACGAGATGGTGCTGGCGGGCTTTCTTGACAAAGGACACAACGGCTCAAAGGGTGAAGTTCCCAACTTGCCCAAATTGACGGCGCGGGAGCATGAAGTAATTCAACTGCTGGCGGAGGGGAAGAGTTCCAAGGAAGTGGCGTGCGTGTTGAATCTCAGCACCAAGACAGCGGAAACTCACCGCAGCAACATCATGCGCAAACTGGGATTTCACTCAATCCGCGATCTGGTAGTGTACGCAATTCAGAACAATATTATCCAGGTGCAAACGTCTCAAATAAGTCCCACGGAGACGGCGTTGCATTCCTAACGCTGGCTAAAGAAACTAGTCACATCGTTGGCGGGGACTTACCTTACGCTACGCTTGCGCTCCGTGGCGGCCCAAGAGGTCTACGATAAAGATGATCAAGGCCACCAGTACCAGAAGGTGAATCAGGCTGCCCGCGACGTGCAAAACGACGCCTAAGAACAGAGGATGAGGAAGATCGCGACGATGGCGCGAAGCACAGTTATTCCGACTTCCTTCACTCAGTCCGTGACAGGGAGATCGGCCAGGCACCGGGCGCACAGATAACCGAGTGCCTAAGCCGAGTAGCTAGCCGTTGGTGCCGGTAGCCGCGTAGTCGTCCGGCTCCGACGAAAATTGCTTCTTAACCTTGGTGCCGAAGGTCTGAACCTTATCCGCGATTACGCCGCGAGTCTCTTCGCCGCTGGCGGGAGCAAAGATCAGTCCAATGCCGACGCCAATGCCAATTCCAGCCGCGAGGCTGAGGACATTGCCAAGAACCTGGCTGTCTTCGCCCATAATGGCTTGTTTTGCCCTGAAGACTCGATCGCTGGCAGTCGCATACTTGTCTTGAGCCATATCCCGCAGATCGTCGAGATTATCGGCTGCTCGATTGCGCATTTTCCTGGTGGATTGATCGGACTGTTCGAGGACGTAAAGAGTGGTGCCCAGCAACAGCTTTAAGAACTTATTCATGGCTTTTAGCCTCCGTTTGGTGCGCGGACAACCGCGCGTTAGTTATGATCTCGTTCGGTTATATGGCGCTTCTGCGTCCGGATATCAGGTTGAAGATAAGCGTGATCACTGCCAGAACGAGCAGGATGTGAATAAATCCACCCAGCGTATAAGAGGTCGCCAACCCCAGGAACCACAGAACAAGCAGGATTACGAATATTGTCCAAAGCATCGAGACCTTCCTCTCAAAGCGCAATGTCGTAACGCTTCATTCACGAGGTTAGCATCGACGGTCTCTGCCAATAATCCGGTAGACACTGTAGTCATTGGGGGCATCTAGTTGTATGCGTTGTATCGCAGAACGAAAGGGGCGTCAGGCGTGAACCAGATAGTTGGCGGCGACGTCGCGAAACGCCGCGATCTGATTGGCTTTGTGCTCCTCGCTCCAGCCGAGTTCGGCTGCCATCAAGTCTGCCACCGCTGGCGCCATGTCCAGAGCGGCGCGGGCATTGAGGAACAGCGCGCGCGTCCGGCGCGCCAAAACATACTCTAGGGTTCGAGCCATCTCATGTCGTGCTGCCCATACAATTTCGGCTTTCACATATGGGAGGGCAGGATGCAAGGATTCTCGCCACGCTGGATTGCTGTCGGCAAGTTTTCCAATTTCAGCAGCGTCTGTTCCATACACCGAGAACGATCCAAATTGCTTC
>Ga0181522_10001274_pt1 | contig 15620 bp, 15 predicted proteins | sample PEATcosm2014_Bin_27_FD_121103 | JGI IMG/M metagenome (GOLD analysis project Ga0181522, IMG submission 121103) | Peatland microbial communities from MTU Mesocosm Facility, Houghton, MI, USA - PEATcosm2014_Bin05_10_metaG | ecosystem: Environmental > Terrestrial > Soil > Wetlands > Peat | place... | reverse complement strand
GTCTTCGTTCTCGACGTCCGAGAGCGACTGGTTCTCGGGGTGGCGGTAGAGGGCATTGCCGTCCAGTGACACCTTCGAGTCAAGCGCCCTGACCTCGCGCTCCGGCGTGACGATCAGGGGGTTGATCTCGGCCAAGGTGGCGTCCTCCTGCATCCACACCTCGTACAGGGCCGTCAGCGCGTCCGCGACGCCCTCGACGACGTCCTCGTCGGCTCCGCCGACGGTCGCGATCTGCACCGCTTCGGCGTGGGACAGGCCGGTCAGGGGATCGACGTGGTGGCGGATCAGCTTCTCGGGCGTCTTCTCGGCGACCTCTTCGATGTCCACGCCGCCCTCGACGCTGAACATCACCAGTGGCTTCTTGGCCGAGCGGTCGAGCAGCACGGAGGCGTAGTACTCGGAGGCGATGTCCGAGGCGTGCTCGATCCAGACGGTCCGCACGATGTGGCCCTTGATGTCCATGCCCAGGATGTTCTGGGCATGCTCGCGCAGAGAGGCCTCGTCGTCGGCCAGCTTGACGCCGCCGGCCTTGCCGCGCCCGCCGATCAGGACCTGGGCCTTGACGACGACGGGATAGCCGATCTCCGAAGCCGCGGCGACGGCCTCCTCGACGGTCGTGACGGGCTTGCCCGAGGACACCCGCAGTCCGTGCCGGGCGAACAGCTGCTTGCCTTGATACTCCAGCAGGTCCATTTGCGGCGCGGGACTCTAACGCAAGACGGCAGATCGCGTGCAGCCGGGGGACGGCGCCGCGCCCGGGTGGCCCGGCGAGGCATAATGCCGCGCTGATGCCCATCCCCAAGAACGTCACATTCGTCACCTTCGACGTCTACGGCACCCTGATCGACTGGGAGACCGGGATCTACGAGGCCTTCGCCAAGGAGGCCGAGCGCGACGGCATCGAGCTCGACCGCGCCACGTTGATCCCCATGTTCCACGAGATCTCCCGTGAGATCGAGGGCGGCTCCTACGAGCTCTACGCGGAGGTCCTGCGCCGCACGGCGATCGAGGTCGCCAAACGGCTCGAGTGGCCCCTGGAGCCCTCCCGCTCGGGCTTCCTGCCCGACTCCGTGCAGCGCTGGATGCCCTTCAAGGAAACCGCGACGCAGCTGCAGAAGCTCTCCAAGAAGTACAGCCTGGGCCTGCTCTCGAACATCGACGACAAGCTGCTCGGCCAGACCCGCCGCCACATCGGCATCGACTTCGACCTCGTCGTGACGGCCCAGCAGGTCCGCTCCTACAAGCCCGAGCCTGCCCACTTCACGGAGTGCGCAAGGCGCGTCGGCGGCAAGCGCGGCTGGGTCCACGTCGCCTCCAGCCACTACCACGACGTCGTCCCCTGCATCAAGCAGCGGGTCCCGGTGATCTGGGTCAACCGCAACAAGGAGACCCTGGAGTCCAACCAGAAGAAGCCGACGGCCGAAGTGACGACGCTCAAAGACGCCGCCAAGCTGCTCGGCGTCAGCTAGCTTCGACGGCGTGCGCGCCGTCTCCCTGCATCCGGACGTCCTGCTGGTCACGAGCGCGCTGCTGCGCGTCAACTGCGTGATCGTGCGGGGCCGGGTGCCAGACGCGGAGACCGAGGCCGAGGATCGAGCGGAGAATCCCGTTCGCGTGATCCAGGCGGGCACTGCGGCGGAGACGTTCGTGATCGACTCGCCCGTGCTGCCCGACGAGCTCGACGCCCTGCCCGCACTGCTCGAGCAGGCCCGCTTTCCGGCTCCCTCGGGCCTGCTGGCCACGCACGCCGACTGGGACCACGTGCTCGGGCGCCTGGCCTTCCCCGGCCTTGCGCTGGGCTGCTCGGAGAGCAGTGCCCATCGCCTGGCGCAGGAGCCCGGCGAGGCCCAGCGAGCCCTGCGCGACTTCGACGAGGAGCTGGGCATCGACCGGGAGCGGCCGCTCGCGCTGGGCGCCGTGCAGCCACTGCCCGTGCCCGGTCGCTGTGAGATCGGCGGGCAGGAGCTCGAGCTGCACACGGCCCAGGGTCACACCGCCGATGGGATGGCGATCGTGATCCCCTGGGCCGGCGTGCTCGTCGCCGGGGACTACCTCTCGCCGGTCGAGATCCCGCAGCTGAACGCCGGCGATCGCATCGATGAGTACCTGGAGACGCTGGAGCGACTGCGGGGGCTGCTGGAGCGCGTCGAGCAGGTCGTGCCCGGCCACGGGTCGCGCATCGGCTCCGAGCAGGCGATCGAGATCTGCCGGCAGGACGTCGCCTACCTGCACGATCTACGCCGGCGGGGCGCAGACGCGACGCTCCCGGAGGACCGCCGCTCGCGTGGGCAGCGGGCCGTGCACGAGCACAACCTCGCCCAGCTGGCGAGCGGCTGAACGCCTACTCGGGGCTCTTGATCGTGGCGATCGGGGCGCCGGCCTGGATCGGTGCGCCCTCCTCGATCGGGAGGTCGACGATCGTGCCCGCCTTGTGGGCGGTGATCTCGTTCTCCATCTTCATCGCCTCGATGATGCACAGCAGCTGGCCCTCGGCGACGACGTCGCCCTGTTTGACCAGCACCTTCCACATGTTGCCCTGCAGGGGCGCCTCCAGCACGTCGGGACCGCCTCCACTGGTGGCCTTGCGCTCGCTTCGCTTGGCGGCCTTGGCCGGGCCTGCGCCGTTGGCGGGCGCGACGCCCCCGCCGGCGAACGGGGGCCCTACGACACGAACGTCGAAACGCTTGCCCGAGACCTCCACCGAGTAGGTCTGCTCGACCTTCTCGGCCTCATCCTCGCCGGTGGGCGCAGGCGCCTTCTCGAAGGCCAGCGTCTTCAGCCACTGCTTGTCCTCCAGCAGCTCTTTGCAGGTGTCTCCCCGCTTCCACTCCTCCCTCGCCAGCAGCGCCTGGTGGAAGGGGATCAGAGTCCGCAGGCCCTCGATCTCGTATTCGGAGAGGGCCCTGAGCATGCGCCTGGTGGCGGCTTCGCGGTCGACGTCCCACACGATCAGCTTGGCCACCATCGGGTCGTACATGGGCGAGACTTCGCCGTTTTCCTGGACGCCCGAATCGACGCGGACGCCGGGCCCGGAGGGCTCCTTGTAGCGGCCGATCTTGCCCGGGGCCGGGGCGAAGTTCTTGGAGGCGTCCTCGGCGTTGATGCGGCACTCGATGGCGTGGCCGCGCAGCTCGACGTCTGCCTGGGCGTAGGACAGTTCCTCGCCTGCTGCAGCTTTGATGCCCTCCTTGACGATGTCGATGCCCGTCGTCATCTCGGTGACGCAGTGCTCGACCTGCACACGGGTGTTCATCTCCAGGAAGAAGTATTCGGGCTCGTCCTCCTTGCCCTCTCCCGTCGCGAACAGGCCCTCGATGGTGCCGGCGCCGACGTAGTCGACGGCCTTGGCGGCGTCGACGCCGATCTTGCCGATGCGCTCGCGCGTCTGCGGGTCGACGACCCATTCCGGCGCCGGGGACTCCTCGATGACCTTCTGGTGGCGGCGCTGGATCGAGCAGTCGCGCTCGCCCAGGTGGATGACGTTGCCGTGGCGGTCGGCCAGGACCTGGACCTCGACGTGGCGGGGGTTGTGCAGGTAGCGCTCCAGGTAGACCGTCGGGTCGGAGAAGAACTTCTCCCCTTCGCGGCTGGAGCCCTCGAAGGCGCCCTCCAGCTCGTCTTCGGAGAGGGCCACGCGGAAGCCCTTGCCGCCGCCGCCGCCGGCCGCCTTGACCGCGACGGGGAAGCCGATCTCGTCCTTGGCGATGCGCAGGGCGTCCGCGACGGTCGCGACGGGCTCTGTCGTGCCGGGCACGATCGGAACCCCCGCGGCCTTCATCAGCTCGCGGGCACGGGTCTTGGAGCCCATCGCCTCGATCGCGCTGGCGGGCGGGCCGATGAAGACGATCCCGGCTTCTTCGCAGGCCTTCGCGAAGGGGGCGTTCTCGGCCAGGAAGCCGTAGCCGGGGTGAACGGCCTGGGCGCCGCTGCGGGCCACGACGTCGAGGATCTTCTCGACGTGCAGGTAGTTATCGGCGGCCGGGCCGTCGCCGAGGTTGTAGGCCTCGTCGGCGCGGGCGACGTGGGGCGCGTCGCGGTCCAGCTCGGAGTAGACGGCGACGCTGGCCACGCCCAGCTCCTCCAGGGCGCGGGCGATGCGGATGGCGATCTCGCCGCGGTTGGCTATCAGGACCTTCTCGAACACCGGCCGCGGAAGGATAGCGACAGGCGGCGCTCAGGCGCCTGCCACGATCATCCCGCCTGCGACCGTGGCGTTGCTGTCCTGGTCGATCAGGATGAAGCTGCCGGTGCGACGGTTGCTGGCGTAGGGGTCGAAGGCCAGCGGCGCGCTGGTCCTGAGCCTGACCCGGGCGATGTCGTTGAGCCCCAGCTCGACGGGCGCGTCGATGCGCTCCAGCGTGTGGATGTCGAGCAGGTCCTCGATCGCATCGACGGCTGCAGTGACGGTGCGGGTGGTGTGCTTGAGCAGGTAGCGCGAGCCGGGCCTGAGCAGGTCGGGGCTCATCCAGCAGACGTCGGCCGCCATCTCGCGGGCTACGGCCGGCGCCTCCTCTGGGTGGCAGATCAGCTCGCCCCTGGAGACGTCCAGCTCGTCCTCCAGGCGCAGCGTGAAGGACATCGGCGCACTCGCCTCCTCCACTTCTCCCTCGAAGGTGTCGATGGCAGCGATGCGGGTGCGTCCGCCACCGGGCAGGACCGTCACCTCCTCGCCCCTGCGCAGGGCGCCGCTTGCCAGCTGCCCGGAGTAGCCGCGGTAGTCGCCCTGGTCGGCGCCCGACGGGCGGATGACCCACTGCACGGGGAAGCGGGCCGGCTTCTCGCCGGGATGGTCGTAGGCCACCTCGACTCCCTCCAGGTGCTCCAGCAGAACCGGGCCCTCGTACCAGGGCATCGCCTCCGAACGGGTGACGACGTTGTCGCCCTCCAGCGCCGACATCGGGATGTAGACGATGTTCTTGACGCCCGCCAGCTTCTCCGCGTAGTGGGAGAAGTCGGCGAGGAGCTCCTCGTAGCGCTCCCGCGAGTAGTCGACCAGGTCCATCTTGTTGATCGCCACGACCATCTCGGGGATGCCCAGCAGGGCGCTGATGAAGGCATGGCGCTTTGACTGCTCGAGCACTCCCCGGCGGGCGTCGAGCAGGACGATCGACAGGTCGGCCGTGGAGGCGCCCGTGACCATGTTGCGCGTGTACTGCTGGTGCCCGGGGCAGTCCGCGATGATGAAGCGCCTCCTGGCCGTGGCGAAGTAGCGGTAGGCGACGTCGATCGTGATGCCCTGCTCGCGCTCTGCCCGCAGGCCGTCGGTCAGCAGGGCCAGGTCGAGGGTGCCCTCGCCGCCGCGTCGGGTGCTGGCCTGCGCGACGTGGGCCAACTGGTCCTCGAAGACCTGCTTGGAGTCGTAGAGCAGCCGTCCGATCAGGGTGCTCTTGCCGTCGTCGACGGAGCCGGCCGTCGTGAACCTGAGCAGGTCGAGCGTCATCGCCGCGGGCTTCGGGTGCGCCAGTGCGGAGCGATCGCGGGCATCAGAAGTACCCGGCCTTCTTGCGGTCCTCCATGGCTGCCTCCGAGACGCGGTCGTCGGCGCGCGTCTCGCCGCGCTCGGTGATCCGCGTCGCGGCGATCTCCAGGACGACTTCCTCGAGCGTGGCGGCCGTCGAGAGGACGCCGCCGGTGCAGCTCATGTCGCCGACCGTGCGGTAGCGGACCGTGTCGGTGAAGACCTCCTCACCCTCGATCAGCTGGGTGATGGCGGGGTCGTAGGCGTAGAGCATGTCGTCGCGGCGGAAGACCTCGCGCTGGTGGGCGAAGTAGATCGATGGGACCTCCAGCTGCTCGGAGTCGATGTACTCCCAAACGTCCAGCTCGGTCCAGTTGGAGAGGGGGAAGACGCGGACGTGCTCGCCCTTGTGGATGCGCCCGTTGTAGAGGTTCCACAGCTCCGGGCGCTGGGCCTTGGGGTCCCACTGCCCGAAGTCGTCGCGGAAGGAGAAGATGCGCTCCTTGGCGCGGGCCCGCTCCTCGTCGCGGCGGGCCCCGCCGAAGGCGGCGTCGAAGCCGTGCTCGGCGATGGCGTCCAGCAGCGTGACGGTCTGCAGGCGGTTGCGGGAGGCTCGCGGGCCTGTCTCCTCGGTCACGCGCCCGTTGTCGATCGACTCCTGCACGCTGGCCACGATCAGCCGCTCGCCCATTTCGGCGACGCGACGGTCGCGGTACTCGATGACCTCCGGGAAGTTGTGGCCCGTGTCGACGTGCATGAGGGGGAAGGGGAAGCGGGCCGGCCTGAAGGCCTTCTCGGCCAGGCGCAACAGCACGATCGAGTCCTTGCCGCCGCTGAAGAGCAGCACGGGCCGCTCGAATTCGGCTGCGACCTCGCGCATGACGTGGATCGCCTCGGACTCCAGGGCACGCAGATGGCTGAGCTGGGGGCGCGTTGCGACGCTCACAGCTCAGCCCTCGTCTCGATGCCCGTGCCCCCTCGGCGTGTCATCAGGGATCGACCACCTCGACGTGCAGGCCGCACTCGGTCTTCTCCGTGCCAGCCCAGCGGCCTTCGCGGCCCGCGCCCGGCTGGGTGCAGGGGGCGCAGCCGATCGACTCGTAGCCATGGTCGTGCAGGGGGTTGTAGGGCAGGTCGCGCTCGTGGATGCGCCGCCACAGGTCCTTGTCGGTCCAGTGGGCCAGCGGGTTGTACTTCCACAGGTCGCGCTTGCTGTCGCGCTCGATCGGCTCGGTGGCGGCGCGGGTCGGGCCCTGCTCGCGGCGGATGCCGGTGATCCAGGCCTCTGCTCCCTCCAGGGACTTCTCCAGGGCCGCGACCTTGGCGACCGAGCAGCAGTGCTCGGGACCGCTCCACGGAATGCCCGGGCTGGAGGCGTCGAAGACCTCGATCTCCACGCCGAAGCGGTCCTCGAAGTCCCGCCATGTCTGGAGTGTCTCGGGGAAGAGGACGCCTGTGTCGATCGTGACGATGCGAACGGCTCGGCCTGTGCCCTGGTCCAAGCGCAGCAGCTCGTCGATCAGGACAGACTCCTCCTTCTGGAAGGAACACAGCAGCACTGCCCGGCGCCCGTGTCTGGCAGCCTCGCGCAGCGTGTGCGTGAGGCTCAGGGCCGGATCGAGCCGGCCCGTGTCGGTGGGTTGGGTGCTAAGCGGCTGCATCTGCTCTGCCCTCGTCTCGTCGTCCTGGTCTTGGCCGGTCATGTCATCGGGTCGTCTATACGGCGCACTCGCCCTCGCCGCGAATCACTTCGAAGGGCACGTTGCGGTTCCAGTCGATGAACTGGTTCATCGTCTCCAGGGAGAAGTCGACGGGCATCGAGAGGTCCTTGACCTGTGCCTCGAACTCCGCAGTGCCGACGCGCCCGGCGAACTCCTTGAAGGTCTCCCCGTCCTGCCTGGTGGCCTCGTAGTGGCGGATCCACCGCTCGACGGCGTCAGGCACCCGCTTGGCGGGCAGGCGCAGCTTCAGCCTCTGCCCGAACTCGACTGGGGCGCCTTCGTAGTTGCCCCCGACGTGGGGGATGTAGGCGGGGATCTGGTGCTGGCCGACTTTGATCGAGGCTCCGTAGAAGCCGATGTCGGCGACGTGGTGCTGGGAGCAGCCGTTGGGGCAGCCGCTCATCTTGATGTGGATCTCCCTGCTCAGCGGGTCTGAGATGCCCATCTCGGCGACCCGCTCCTGGACGGCCTGGTTGAGGCCCATCGAGCTGGTGATGCCGAGCTTGCAGGAGTCGGTGCCGGGGCAGGAGACGACGTCGACGACCTCGCGGGAGCCCGGTTCGCCCAGGCCCAGCTCCGTGAGGGCGCTCCAGACGTCGTAGACGGCCTCCTCGCGCACCCAGCGCAGCAGGAAGTTCTGCTGGACCGTCGTGCGGGCGTAGCCGCCGGAGTAGTCGCGCATGATCTGGGCCAGGCCGCGGAACTGCTCTGGCGTCAGGTCGCCACGGGTGACTTTGGCCTCGACCGTCACGAAGCCCTCCTGCTTCTGATCCTGCACGTTGGTCGAGCGGAAGCGGTCGAACTCCGACAGGTCGCCGTTGGGCGAGCTGTAGCCGGCAGCCGGCGCCGGCGCCGACTCGCGCTCGTCGTCCAGGAACAGGCGGTGCTCGACGGAGAAGTCGCGTTCTGCGACCCAGTCGCCCTTCAGCTCCTCCTCGACCTGGTTGCGCAGCTCCTCGATGCCGTACTTGTCGACGAAGACCTTGATGCGGGCCCGGGCGCGGTTGACGCGCAGCCACTCCTGGCGGTCGAAGATGCGGAATACGGCCTCGGCGATCTTCAGGTAGTCGCCGTTGTCCAGCTCCACGAAGTCATAGAGGGCGGGGGCGACGCGGGGCATGATCGACGTGCCGCCGCCGACGAGCATCTCGGCTCCCCGGACCTCCCTGCCGTCGACCTCCCTGATCCTGGCGTTGAAGGCGATGTCGTGGATGCCGGCGATGGCGCGGCCCTGGGGGCTGCCGTCGAAGGCCGTCTTGATCTTGCGGGGCATCGCCTGGGTCGTGGGGTGGCGGACGAAGTAGCGCACATAGGCGCCGACGTAGGGGGTCATGTCGAACAGCTCGTCCGCTGCCACTCCGGCCCATGGGTCGCCCGTGACGTTGCGCACGGTGTTGCCGCAGCCCTCCCGGCTGGACAGCCCCGACTCGCCCAGCCGGCGGATGGCCGCCTCGACCTCGGGCAGCGGGATGTGGTGCATCTGCACGTTCTGGCGCGTCGTGATGTGACCCTTGCGCAGCGGCGCGTACTGCTCGACGACATCCGCGAAGGCCTCCATCTGCTCCGGTGTGACGCCGCCGAAGGGAAGCTTGACGCGGATCATCTGCACGTCGGGCTGGCGCTGGCCGTAGACGCCCTGCTTGAGGCGGAACTTGATGAACTCGTCTTCGGGCATCTCGCCCGCGAGGAACTTGCCCGCCTCCGTCTTGAAGTCGTCGAACTCCCGCTGCAGGATCGGGATCAGGTGCCCGGGGACGTTCTGCAGAACCTCGGGATCCTCGAGCGTGCCTCGTGCTGCGGGGACGGATGCTGACTCCATCGACGGACCTCCTGGACCGGGCTGCTCCCGGGCGCCTCGCGCTCGCCCCTCCTGGCGGGACGATATTGAGGCTAAAGCCTAGCGGCTTTCAGGTATTTATCCAGGGGTCAAAGACATCGGCGGAATCCTCCCTGGAAACGGCCTCGATCAGGGCTGCGCGGCGCCACGGGTCGACCTGCTCGGGGGCACTTACGAGGACGGGTGCCGTCTCGCGCATGAAGCGCTCCAGGGCCGCCACGACGGCAGCCGCCTCCTCGGGGGAGGCGGAGGGGGCGATCAGCTCCAGGCGGGGGCGGCGGTTGGGCATGAGGGGATTGTGACGTGCCGCGCACATTTACGCCTCCAGAGCAGCACGGGCGAAGTCCAGAAGCCAATTCGCCTGGCGGAGGGCCGATCTCAAGTCCGCTCTCCCAAGCACGAGCAGTCCGTAATGCGCCTCGTCCTTCAGGCTCAAGAGCCGGTCGAGCGTGACCGCTGCCTGTGCTCCACCGGAGTGATGCGCTTGAGAAGCATCGTGGCGTCGCGCTGGTTTGGTCCTCTCGAACGGAGTCCGAGGTTCTTACAACAGACCGCGTCAGAGGCTGCAATGCCGGCCAGCACGGCGAGCGCCCCGGCCTGGCTCGAGTAGTCGACGCCCTCGCCTTCGTCAGCGACGAGCTCGGCCACTTCGATGAACTTGCGAGCATGGCGCAACCGCGCCGCGGCGTCGATCTCGGAGCAGGCCTGGGTCCGGCTCAAGCGACGTGGGTTCACGGTCAGCGGAGAAGCTCAGATGCCCTGGGGCCACTGAGCGTGATCGCCTCTGCCCGGAGCGCCTCGACGATGGGCGGTTCCTCATCGCGCAGGCGATCCAGCTCTGGCTCGGAGATCTCCAGCATGGAGACGACGTTGCCCGTCTTGCGCTCGATGGCTTCCCTGAGGGTCTCGAATTGCTCTCGCCACCTGGGGTCCTCTTCTTCGACCTCCTCGGGGCGGACTACGAGCAGGTCTATGTCGCTCCTGGTGTTCCCATCCCCGCGGGCGGCCGACCCGAACATGGACAGGTGGATCGGCTGCACATCCCACATCCGTACGGCCTCTCGGATGAAGTCGAGCAGAGCGGCTCTGAGGCCCGCGAGAGCTGCGACGGCGGGGTACGCGATGTGCTCGCGGTTCAAGGAGAACAGGGCCGCCGAATTCAACTCGACCCGTGTGACAAGGCCGTGCTCGGTCAACCTGTTGAGCACGCTGAGGACTCCGCTGTGCGAACTTCGGCCCGTAAGTCGGGCGACCTCACGCCCGGTCAACGCACTGGCAGTGCCCGAGAGGACGCGCAGCACCTCCCCGTCGAGCGACGGACAGACGGCGGTATATGGACGGGCAACGTCCATAGTGGACACAATATCGTCCACTTGGACTAAATAGCGTCCATGCGGACGAAAAATCGTCCAGGTCGTAGGGGGCGGGGAGAACGGGCATCGTGCTCGCTCTCTCACTCCGCCGCACCCGCCCCGGGCGGGACACCCCTACAGCGGGATGTTGCCGTGCTTGCGCTTCGGGCCCGGTTCGCGCTTGGTCTGCAGCGTGTGCAGCGCCGTGATCAGGCGTGGCCGGGTCTCGTGGGGGACGATGACGTCGTCGATGTAGCCGCGCTCTGCCGCCGTGTAGGGGTTGGCGAAGCGGGCCTTGTAGTCCTCCATCAGCTTGGCCCTGCGCTCGACGGGCGTGGGGCTGGCGGCGATGTCGCGACGGTAGATGATGTTGACGGCCCCCTCAGCGCCCATCACGGCTACCTCCGAGGTCGGCCAGGCGAAGTTGAAGTCGGCCAGCATGTGCTTGGAGGCCATGACGTCGTAGGCGCCGCCGTAGGCCTTGCGGGTGATGACCGTCAGCTTGGGAACGGTCGCCTCTGTGAAGGCGTAGAGCAGCTTGGCGCCGTGGCGGATGATGCCGCCCCACTCCTGGCTCGTGCCGGGCAGGAAGCCGGGCACGTCCACGAAGGTCAGGATCGGGATGTTGAAGGCGTCGCAGGTGCGCACGAAGCGGGCCGCCTTGGCGGAGGCGTCGATGTCCAGCACTCCCGCCAGCTGGTTGGGCTGGTTGCCCACCACGCCGATCGCGAAGCCATCCAGCCGCGAGAAGCCGCAGATGATGTTCTTGGCGTGGTGCTCGTGGACCTCGAAGAACTCGCCGTCGTCGACGATGTGACGAACGACGTTGCGCATGTCGTAGGGCTTGTTGGGGTTGTCCGGAACGACGTGGTCGAGCTCCGGGTCCATCCGCTGGGGGTCGTCGCTCGGCGCCACTCGCGGCGCCGTCTGCATGTTGTTCTGGGGCAGGAAGCTGATCAGGTAGCGGCAGTCCTCCAGGCACGCGTCCTCGTCCTCTGAGGCGAAGTGCGCCACACCCGACTTGGTGTTGTGCGACATTGCCCCGCCCAGCTCCTCGAAGCCCACTTCCTCGCCCGTGACCGTCTTGATCACGTCGGGGCCCGTGATGAACATGTGCGAGGTCTCCTTGACCATGAAGATGAAGTCCGTGATGGCCGGGGAGTAGACGGCCCCGCCCGCGCAGGGGCCCATGATCAGGCTGATCTGGGGAATCACGCCGGAGCACTTGACGTTGCGCACGAAGACGTCGCCGTAGGCGCCCAGCGAGACGACGCCCTCCTGGATGCGCGCGCCGCCGGAGTCGTTGATGCCGATCACGGGGCAGCCGATCTTGGCCGCCAGGTCCATGATCTTGCACATCTTCTCGCCCATGACCTCGCCCAGCGAGCCGCCGAAGACCGTGAAGTCCTGGCTGAAGACGCAGACGGGACGACCGTCGATGGTGCCGTGGCCCGTCACGACGGCGTCGCCCCAGGGCCGGTTCTTCTGCATGTCGAAGTCGTAGGTGCGGTGGCGCACGAACGTGTCCAGCTCCTGGAAGGAGCCGGGGTCCAGCAGCTTCTCGATCCGCTCCCGGGCCGTTTTCTTGCCGCGGGCATGCTGCTTCTCCTCCGCCTCGGGGGCCGAGTGCAGGGCCGCCCCGCGCAGCTCCTGGAGCTGCTCGAGCTTCTCCTCGTAGGTCTCCGGCGCCTTCTGGCGGGGCTCCTTGCGGTGGCCGCTGCGGGAGGCAGCCAGGAGGGCTGCATCGGCCTGACGGTCGTGTGCGCTGCTTGACATCGGCGCGTGATCTTAGCCGCGCCGGGCCGGCGAGGGGTCACCCGCTGCGCCGCTTGGGCACGGAACAGCTCTTAGGTCCTCCTTACACTCTCCTCGGTGGAGGATCGTTCGACCGTGTCTCAGCCGCTGTCCTGGCGCCTTCGCAGCCATCTGCGCTGGCGGGCGTCCGTGTGGCTCCCCGGTCGTCTGGGGTCCCAGCTGGGTAGGACGGTTCTCGCCGGCGCGCCCGGGACAGCCACCGGTCAATGGCTGCGCGCGGGGATGATCCCCGACACGCGGCGCGCCTTCGAGTCGCTGCACCCCGGGGATCTGGACGTGCTGGAGGTCAGCGGCGAGCTGTGGAAGGACATGCCCTGGGCGAGCCGCACGCAGCTCGACTTCCCGGACTTCGACCTCTGCCGGCCGCCGCAGGATCTGCCCGGCCCCTTCGACCTCGTCATCTGCGAGCAGGTGCTGGAGCACGTCCCCGACCCCCTCGCCGCGGTTCGGACACTGCGGCGACTCTGCAAGCCCGACGGGCATGTCTACGTCTCGACGCCCTTCCTCGTGCGCCTGCACGACTGGCCTGGCGACTACTGGCGCTTCACTCCCGACGGGCTGGCTCTCCTGCTGCGCTCGCAGGGACTCGAGCCCGTCTGGGTCCGCAGCTGGGGCAACCGCAGGGTCGCCGTCGCCAACTTCGACCACTGGGTCCCGCGGATGCGCTGGGGCAGCTTGCGCGACGAGCCTCACCTGCCCGTCGTCGTCTGGGCGCTGGCCCGGCCGTCCTCCGGCGCCTGAGGCAGCTCGCCAGGGCCGACGAGGGCGCCACGCTCGACCGTCAGCCGCTGGAGTCCAGCTCGCCCGGCGACTCCCGCCATGCCCACAGCAGACCGCGATGGCCGTAGTCCTCCGTCTCCTGCAGTCCCGCGTAACCGGCCGCTCTCAGCAGGCGGATGGCGGCCCCGCGGGGATCGGGCTCGGGACAACCGTCGGCGTGCCACTCGATGACAACTGCCCGAGCTCTCAGCTCAGGCAGGCGCGGGTCGGTGAGGATCGACCACTCGCCGCCCTCGATGTCGATCTTGATCAGGTCGACAGCATGGTCCTCCGCGAACAGGTCGACGACCCGAACCGGGATCTTCGTTCCGTCTTGCACAGAGGCAGCTCCGGGCTCGTGCAGCCCGGTTTCTGCCAGTCCCGCCAGTCGCGACTCGGCGAGCAGCCCGGACACGAAGAGCATCTCCCCCTCCCGGTTGCCGACCGCCACCGGGGTCAGGGTCCAGCGCGCCTGCAGGCCGTTGGCCGCGATCGCTCGTTCCAGGATCGGCAGGTTGGTTGGATCGGGCTCGAAGCTTCGGACTGCGGCCCCGGGCCAGCGCCCGAGCACGTAGAGACCGAACAAGCCGATGTTGCCGCCCAGGTCCAGGACGGTCGGGCCCGATCCAGCCTCGAGGTCGCCTACGAGCTGCCTGGGCGGGTCGTAGCTGCCGCCTGCATCGCCCCCGACGAAGACCTCTTTGAAGACGTCCACGTCGCGGCTGCCGTGGCGCAGGTACACCGTCAGCCCGGACCCGCGAAGGCGGTGACCCGCCACTCGCGACGTGACCAGCTGCAGGACGATGAAACGGAAGGGGTCGCGCACCGTCCGTGACGCCCTCACGGTGCCCAGGAGTCGCTGGAACTGCTGCGAGTCGACCACGGCCCGCACCGGCGGCGCCCGCCTGACCGTTCGTCTCAGGGCGCCGGGCACGAGCTAGGCGCGCGAGAACGGCCGATGGTGCGCTGCTCCGAGGCGATCCAGAACAGCTGTGAGCGCAGCCCTGACCTGCTCCTCGGCGCTCTCCTCGGCAGCCATCAGCTCGGCGGCGAGGTCAGGCTCCTCCTCGACTCTCTCCGGCTCCTCGACCGGCGCATCCTGGCTCGGCCCTGTCTCAGCCGTGGGCGGCGCGGGCGGATGCGACTCGACGGGCACCTCGACCACGTCGAGCGGTGGCTCGCTCCGTGACGAGTCGTCCTCCGTCTCGTGGATCTGCCCGGACACCGGCTCAGGCTGCTGTGACGCCACGGGAGTGACCGCCTCGGTCTGCCTGCGCCGGCGTCCGAAGAGGCGGGCGAAGAAGCCACGTCGGGGTTCGAGCTCGGGGACCGGCTCCGAGGGCACCTCGGGGATCTCGCGGTCCGATCCGGCTGGCTCCTCTGCAGTCACCGGCTCGTCCGCGGGAGCGAACTCCGAGCGGGACGGCTCCTCTTCGACGCGCAGAGGCTCCCCGGCGAGGGTTGGGTGCTCGGTGTCGGCGACGTCCTCGACCCGGTCGGCGACGGCGTCGACCTCGGCGAGCGGCCCCGACTCGTCGGCCGGCGATGCCTGCCCCGGCGCCCCGCGTTCCGTGGTCTGGATCTCCTCGGAGGGCTCGTGGGCGACGCTGATGGTCACTCTCGTGCCCCATCCGGAGGCCTTGATCTGGACAGTCCCCGTCAAGCCCGGCGCTTCCCACTCGACGAGCTCTTCGGGCTCGGTGCGAGTGATCTTTACCTCGCCGAGCGCCTCGAGGTGGCGAGCCAGCGAGTCGGGGTCGCCCAGCTCCGCCCAGAGCTCCGGAGGTGACTTGACAAGCGTTCGCTGAACCTCGGAGGAGATCATCGGCTCACCCTTTCGAGCGATTCCCGGCGAGTCCTCCTAGGAGGGTTTGGCGAATCGCTTGGCGAAACCGCTTGACGGGATGACGGCCCGTACCTAGCGTCGGCGGCTCCATACGAGTTGGCCGGGGCGACAGCGTGAACTGCCCCCCGGCCGTGACACAGGAGCGTGAACTCCCATGCACGATGAGCCTACCCTTGCCGAGCAGGACAACATGATCGACGGCTCGATCCTCAGCACCATGATCGACGCGCACGAGCCTCGGCTTTGGTCGCGAGACGAGCTTGAACGCATGCACGGCCGCGACGTGACCGACAGCCTCAACCGTCTCTACGGCAGCGGCTTGATCCACCGCCTCAAGGGCTTCGTGTGGCCGACACGCGCCGCCCTGATGAGCAACGAAATCGCGCTGTAGACGCTCAGAGCGCCACGTCGCAGGGCTAGGCGTGGCGCTCATTGCTCGCCCTCACCCTGCTCGGCGGGGGACGCATCATCGCGTATGAGCTGGCCGCCCGCCTCCGCCACTCTTATCGCTTGACGCACGCTCTCCACGCTTTGCCTGCGTAGAGATGTGAGGCCACTCTCGCCGCCTCCCCCTTGGCCTCCTTCGCCGCCGTGCGGGCCACCCCCGTCGCCGCCCCTTCCGCCGCGAGCGCCATGCCGCACGGTCGGGTCGTCAAGGTCGATCCCCATTTTCGCTGCCACCTCTTGTTCGGAGATACCCAGCCGCGCGGCCTCCGCTCGGATGGAGGGAAGGATCGCCGCACCAGCACCGCCGCCTCCGCCACCGCCGCCCCCGAGTGCTCCCGACTCGCCTCCCTCGCCGCCACCGCCACCGCGCGGACCTGCTCCGCCT
>Ga0181522_10001273_pt1 | contig 15657 bp, 14 predicted proteins | sample PEATcosm2014_Bin_27_FD_121103 | JGI IMG/M metagenome (GOLD analysis project Ga0181522, IMG submission 121103) | Peatland microbial communities from MTU Mesocosm Facility, Houghton, MI, USA - PEATcosm2014_Bin05_10_metaG | ecosystem: Environmental > Terrestrial > Soil > Wetlands > Peat | place... | reverse complement strand
CCAAAGAACGGCGCGAGGCCCACGAGACCACGAGCGATCTCCTGCTGGTATTCGCTCCCGGAAGCGCTCCCGACCGCTGGGCCGACGGCATGGCAAAATTCGTGCCCGCCGGATCAGACCTCGTCTTTCAGATGCACTACACAACGAATGGCGAAGCCGCGGCCGACCAGGCGAGCGTAGGCCTCATATTCGCGAAGAACCCACCGAAACAAAGAGTGATTACGCTGCAATTAAATAATCACGCACTCCTGATTCCGCCCGAGGCCGATGATTTTCGCGTGGAAGTACAAGGGACGCTCCCGAACGATGCCACCCTTCTCAGTTTGTTTCCGCACATGCATCTGCGTGGCAAGCGCTTCGAATACGACATCGTGCACGATGACGGAAGCATTGAAACTCTGCTGCGAGTGAATTATCACTTTCACTGGCAGTTGAGTTACAAGCTGGCCGAGCCCCGAGAACTGAAGGCGGGCACCAAACTGCGGGCGGTCGCGTGGTACGACAATTCGCGCAACAATCCGCATAATCCCGATCCCGAGAAGACCGTGACCTGGGGGGACCAGACATCGGATGAAATGATGGTAGGCTTCTTCGACGTGGCCGTTCCCGCGGCCATGGATAAGTGGCACTATTTCATCCGCCGCGCTGAAGGACAGGAATCACACGATCATAACTGAATCGTCTGCTCCGGCTCCTGGATGCGTGGAGCGTGTTGAACTCCGAAGCTACGGGACCCTCGAGGGCCCGCTTGCCAGAGCTGTTCAGGTGGACTATAGTTGCCGGGTTTTTGACTCAAACTTATAAGGAGAGAGAGATGCGCAAGCTTCTGCTGGTTGCACTTTCTTTATCAGTGTCAGCGTCCGTAGCCATGGCGCAGAGCAAGATTGATACGAAATGGCACTGCTCGAAGCCGACGGACCAAAAAATCGATGTCGGGGACGTACCAGACCACGTCTTCTCGATCGGAGAAGGTGCCTGCGACGCTACTTCAAGCACAGGCGATTTGAAAGAAAAATCTGGCCATTTCGCGGAATTTCACGATGCCTGGAAAGCTTCTTTCAACTTTCACGGCTACTACAACGCAACCACGGAGGACGGAGAAAAGGTCTACTACACGTATGAAGGATCCGGCTCTCCGGACCCAACCAAACCGGTCTCCAATAAGTGGAAGATCGTCAGAGGCGGCGGGAAACTGAAGGGCATCAAGGGCTCCGGAAGCTGCTCCGGAAAGCTTAATGACGATGGCTCCGACGATCTGGAGTGCACTGGCACATACTCGATGGGCGCAGCCAAAACAGAAAAGATGAGCAAATAGGCCGCAACACGCAACACTTAAGACCGAGCGTCTCGGCTGCGGGTTCGCCCCGCAGCCCTTTCCCCTGGGTCACGACAGTCTTCTTCGCGGCAAGCCGGCCACCTGGGGAAAATCCTTGCAATCGGGGACCGACGCCGGCAACAAACCACAACCAGAAGAGGATCGACGACATTTCAAAAGTGATCGTCTGCGTGCCCCGGCTGCTCGAGCGCCCGCGCCTGAATCGCGCGATCCCACGGCCCCCCCTGCCAGTTGTCTTTGTGACGTTCCGTGTGGATCCAGGGCGGCAGCGTCATCAAAAGCCGTCGCCCAAGCGCATAAACATAAGCCTCATAAAGTTCCCGAAACTGACCCAATTTCTCCGAGGCATCGGCCTTGTCATTCAGCGTGACGCCGCGCAATGCCAGTTCCGTTCTGAGCCGTTCGCGATCCGCGGCGGTAAGCCGGTCAGCATCCTGTGGACTGTATTCTGCGTTCACAATCTGCGCCAGATCGACAGCCGCATGACGAGCCATGGCAAAGGTGAGCTTCGCCTGGTCCTGGTGTATGCCCTCCACGCCCGTCATGATCAGCGAAGTTACATCGAGCATAACCGTTAGCGCGCTCAGCCACGATTGATTGGGGTGCTGCGACCGGAAGAACACCAGCACCGGATAGGAAATGTGACTGGATAAAAGCTCGGCGCACCAGCGCTCCCAGTCGCGAAAAATTCCATCGAGAACTTTCTGGTCCGGACAACACCCCAACCGCCCCAGAAATTCGTTGGCGCTCGGAGGCGAGCCCGCGCGCGAATCCAGCATTGAAATTTCAATCTCGCGCGCCGCAAAGGAATTGTAGATAACCGGCAGGTAACCGATCACAACTCCGAGGAACGCGAAGCCCATGCCCGATTCCATTACGGCAAGAGCACGGGCGGCGCCATTATTAGGAGTGATGTCCCCGTATCCCAAAGTGAAAAAAGTCTCGCCGCTCAGATAGACCACTTTCCCGAACGTGATTTTTTCGTTGCCCAAAGAGACGTGCTCGCCGAGCCCGTACTGCACGCAGGCAAATCCAAAAATCAGCGACAGCGCCCAAAAACCCATCAGCACGATCAGAGACAGCGGCCCGTAGTATGCAAGGAAGCTTTCTTTCAGACTCGCGGACTTGATATGCAGCCCGACGCGCGTCCAAAAGCTCCAGGTCCTTTTATAGAAAAAAGACGCGATGCGAAAGTGACGCCTGATCCGCCGCGGCAAAACCACGGTCTCAAAGGCATCCATAAGGATGGCAAAAATAAGAACAAAGCCGACAATCGATGCCCACCAATGCATAGACGCAGATGAGAATTAGAACGAGGTGCGTATAGTAGCAGATTCAGAAATGAATCGGCAGCATCGACCATCACGCATCACAATCGGGAGGAGGTGTCGTGCGCCAGCAGCGCAAAGCGACCACCCAGAGCACGAAGACCGGCACCGCTAAAAGGCAGCCACGCATCACGAGAATCGGGAATGCTTCGCCGGCGATGCGATAGAGATAAAGCGCGGCGATGGCCGCTGCCAGCACGACCGTCCATACCGCCGGGTTTTGAATCCTCTGATCCAATCTGCGTCGGGTGTTGCCCTCCCGCCATTCGCATAGCGCTCGATCGACGAGGACAAGCATGGGAAGCAGCGCCAGCGTCAGATCCTGCATGTGGAGGTGGTAGCTGATCAGGATTGTGGTCAGAATGGCCAACGCATAGACGAGGCTCTCATCCGCGTTGGTTTTGCCGCGTACAGTTTTATCGCCGTGCGCGCTCTTCCGCAGCAAAAACCAGGTCGCCACCACTCCGACCGCCGCCGAACTCATGAACAGCACCGGCAGAATCAACCCCACATCGAGCCAGCGAGCGAGCGTCCATTGCAGAAATCCACGCAGGTTCGGCATATACCAGGGGATAAATCCCCAAGGCGTCATTACCTCCTGACGCCGCAGCATCGCCGGGTAATCATGGAAAATCGCCGGGCCCACAAGTGCCAGAGAAATCCCGCCAACCACCGCCCCTCCCGCGGCGAAGCCCGCGAGTCCGCGCCATTTACCGCCCAGGAGAAAAACAAAGAAAAGGATCATCAGCGCCAGATGAAACTTGAAACATGCGAGTGCCAGCACGAATCCAGCCAGGAAGATCCACCCGCAGTCGAGAGAGCGCAGAGAGAGGACAACGAACAACAGAAATACAAGTGAATCCTGTCCCTCCCCAAGCGCAAACATCACCGGATAAAAAGCGAGCAGGCAGAAAACCAGAGGCGTCCCGGTCATTAAATTCAGACTTCGACCATACGGCGCCAGCAGCCAGGCAATCAGAAATAGAAAGCCCAGATTGGCAAGTGCCCAGGCAACAAGCGCCATCCGATAAGAAAGCCCCGAGACCGGCCAGTAAAAGAGCAGCTCGTAAGCGAGATGATTAAAAGGCAGCAGGCCACTCGTCCTGGTTTCAGGATAAAGGCTGAGCTGCGTTTTTTCCTGCGCGTCGAACTGGTAGAGTTGTTTTCCGTGGCCCGATCTCACCATATCGACGCCAGTCATAAAAATCCGCAGATCGGTCACTGAAGGACCATGCGAAAAGTACCAGAGCGTTTGCCGCCCGCTCACTCCGATAGAAATCAGGCAGAAAAGCACGAGCCCCCACCGAAGCATAGGACGAAGCGAACGACCAGCTGGTGTCGATGGCATGCGTAACGTATGAAGTCGGCCGAAGTGGCTTTATTTTGATACCACGTTATGAGATAGGTCGGTCGAGGAAAGAAGATTTCGGAGTCACGCTGGTTACCACGCCAGCTCGCAAGACGGTTTTGGCCAGGGGACAGCTTCAGCCATGCCTCCGAAAGCCAATCGAGGCGCGGCCTTTATCCTCGCGGCAGCCGGCGTTTCACTCCCTGGTTCCTGTGGTTGATTGTGAGATGTCATGCGAGCGCGTCTGACAGGCCTCACGGCGTGGCATGGGCCGCATCCAGAGCTTTCTTCACCGCCTGCAATTCTTTCAGCACGCCGCGAAGGTTGCGCGTATCGAGCGCATTCGCGCCATCGCTCTTCGCTTCTTTGGGATTGTCATGCACTTCCATGAACACTCCATCCACGCCGGCCGCCACTGCCGCCCGCGCCAGCACCGGAATAAACTCGGGCTGGCCCCCGCTAACCGGAGTCTGCTCTTCATCACCATGCGAAGCCGAAGGCAACTGCACCGAATGCGTGGCGTCAAACACCACCGGCGCAAAACGGCGCATGATGGCGAGCGAGCGCATATCCACCACCAGATTGTTGTAGCCGAAACTCGATCCCCGCTCGGTCACGAATACCTGGCCGTTCCCTGCCTCGCGGCATTTTCCAATGGCGTGCCTCATGTCCCACGGGGAAACAAACTGTCCCTTCTTGATGTTCACCGGGCGCCCGCTCAAAGCCGCCGCCACAATCAGGTCCGTTTGCCGGCAGAGAAATGCTGGGATCTGCAAGACGTCCACAACCTCGGCAACCGCAGCGACGTCCGCCACTTGATGCACGTCGGTAAGTACCGGAATGTGCACCTCATCCTTGACCTTCCTGAGTATGCGCAGCCCCTCATTCAATCCCGGCCCGCGAAAACTGCGAATCGAAGTGCGGTTCGCCTTGTCATAGGACGCTTTGAAGATAAAAGGAAAATTGAGCGAGCGGACCACACCCTTGATGATCTCGGCCATGCGGAGAGCATGATCTTCGCTTTCGATCACGCAAGGCCCGGCAATAAGAAACAGATCGCCGGACCCGACGCGAACGTTATCGATTTGGAAAGACAGGGTCAAGGCTGATCGAGTCAATGAATCATTGCGGGAATGAGACATTGAATGCCTCAATGTTCAATGGCTCAATTCTCAAGGATCTATCTCCGTCCCACTTTTTCCGGCCGCAGAAACAACTCAACTTCCGCCGCGCTCTTCTGCATTTTCCTTTTCTGCCCGTGTTCGTACGAGGCCCCCACAAACGCTTTAAAGAGCGGATGCGGCTCGAGCGGCTTGGATTTAAACTCGGGATGAAACTGGCATCCAATAAAGAAAGGATGCCCGGGGATCTCGATTATCTCTACATAAGTCCCATCCGGAGTGGAACCGGAAATACCAAGTCCCGCTGCGACCATAGGTTCTTCGTACTCGCGATTGAACTCATAACGGTGCCGATGGCGCTCGCTGATCTCGGTCTGTCCATAAATTTTATAAGCCAGCGTTCCCGTTTCGATCTTGCACGGCCAAGCTCCAAGACGCATCGTGCCGCCCAGTTCCTCCACACCGCGCAGTTCACGAAGCTTGTAAATCACCCGATGCGGCGTAGCCGGATCGAACTCGCTCGAATTAGCGTCCGCCAATCCGCAGACGTTGCGCGCAAATTCAATGCAAGCTGTCTGCATCCCCAGGCAAATTCCAAAGTAAGGAACATGCTTCTCGCGAGCATATTGGATCGCCCTCAACATGCCTTCAATCCCGCGCTTGCCGAATCCTCCAGGCACAAGCAACCCGTCATACTCCTCGAGCTGCGCTTCATGACTCTTGTCAGTTTTGTCGGCAGCCTCCAGCCCCTCGGCTTCGATCCAATTCAGCTCCAGCTTCAGATTGTGTGCCAGCGCCCCGTGTACCAACGCCTCTTTGAGCGACTTATAGCTATCCTCATACTCAACATACTTTCCGACAATGCCGATTCGCACCACATCTTTCGGGTTGTAGACGCGGTACACCAGATCATTCCACTTCGATAGATCGCGTTCTTTGGCTTCGAGCTTCAACCGGCGCAGCACCAGCGTATCCACTTCCTCATGCGCAAAAACCACCGGCACTTCATAAATCGAAGCCACGTCCTTGGCGGTAATGACCGCTTCTTCTTCAACGTTGCAGAACAAAGCGATCTTCGATTTGATTTCTTTCGAAAGAAAGCGATCGGTTCGGCAAAGCAAAATGTCGGGCTGAATTCCAACGCTGAGCAATTCCTTAACCGAGTGCTGCGTGGGTTTGGTCTTCAGCTCCTGCGCCGCCGCAATAAACGGCACCAGCGTGACATGGACAAACAGAGTGTTATCGCGCCCCAGTTCCTGCCGCATCTGCCGGATCGCCTCAATGAACGGCAGCGACTCAATATCGCCAACCGTCCCCCCGATCTCGATCAGTGCCACATCGACATCCTGCGCCACTTTCTTAGCCGCCGCCTTGATCTCATTGGTGACGTGCGGGATCACCTGCACCGTCTTGCCCAGATAATCGCCGCGCCGCTCCTTGGCGATAATCTGCTCGTACAGCCGCCCCGTAGTCCAGTTGTTGTCGCGAGAAAGTTTGGCGTGGGTGAATCGTTCGTAGTGCCCAAGATCCAGATCAGTTTCGGCCCCGTCGTCGGTGACAAAAACTTCGCCGTGCTGAAACGGCGACATCGTCCCTGGATCCACATTCAGGTACGGATCAAACTTCATCAGGTTAACTTTGAGACCGCGGCTCTCGAGCAGGCATCCGATCGACGCCGCCGCCAATCCCTTGCCCAATGAAGACACCACACCGCCAGTTACAAAGATGTACTTGGCTGACATCGCTTCCTCGCTTTAATTTTGTTTGGAAAAATGTGCGGGCTGGGGTGCACGATCAATTATGGCAGAAGTCTTTCGGGAAGGGAATGCGGAAAAAAGGTAAGATATCGGCCCGTCGGCACCTGGCCGCCAATTGCCTTTCTGGATTCGACAAATCGCAGAAACAGATGGCTTTCCAGACCACTCCAAAAAGGTCGATAATGCTGGCGGCATGAAATCATTCCCTTCGAGGACGCGACTTCTCGCGGCCATGACCGCCGCGCTGATGTTCGTTTGCCTTTTCCCGATTTCGGCCCTCGCCGAAACCCAGGCCCGCCGTCTGATCCTGAAAGATGGCACCTACCAGGCCGTCACCAAGTATGAGATCCACGGCGACCGCGTCCGCTACTTCAGCGCCGAACGCGGCGAGTGGGAAGAAGTTCCGAACTCGATGATCGACTGGGACGCCACCGAGAAATTCGAACAAGGCCGCAACCAGGGCAACTTCCGACCGGAGGCGGCCGAACTCGATAAGCAAATCGAGGCCGAACGTAAAGCCGAACAAGAGCACTCTCCCGAGGTAGCGCCCGGTCTGCATCTGCCCGATGAAGGTGGCATCTTCCTGCTCGACACCTACGACAACCAGCCGGAGCTTGCCGAATTGCAGCAATCGGGCGGCGAAGTGGATAAGAACTCCAAGTCAAATGTGCTGCGGACGGCAATCAATCCGCTGGCCGGCTCGAGAGAAACCATTGAGCTTCCCGACGCACACGCGAAGGTTCAGTCCCATACCACCGTGCCGTCCATCTACATCAACGTCGATACGAACAATAACAACGATGGCGCGCCCGCAATCGCACAGGTTCATGGCGAACCGCCGCCAGCGACGCCCGGTAACAGGAATAGTAATAACGATCGCTTCAAAATGATTCGCGTCGACGTGAAAGGCGGCAAACGCATGGTGGGAGCGGTCAAGATTGCGGTCAACGGAAAGACGAACGCAGACGAGCGTTTCGTTCTATCGACCGTCACCGCCATCGCCGGAGGTTGGGTGAAACTGACTCCGACCGAACCCCTGGCACCTGGCGAATACGCCATCGCCGAGATGTCGGGCAAAGATGGAATGAATCTCTACGTCTGGGACTTCGGCGTAAACCCGGCTGCACCCGCAAATGCGCTTACCTGGAAACCGGTCCCCGCACCCAAAAAAGATCAGCCCGCCGACCTCGAAAAGCGAGACCATCCATAAAACACGCACTGTCAATCGCCGGGCCGAAGTCAGCGAAGGCGGAATTTTTCACCGCCACCTCATCGTCCGGTCAAACTCTCCCGCGAAATTGGATAATTCTGCGCCGATCGCGCTTGGATGGTCTCCCCGCCGGAAGCTCTTCAAACTGCTTCGCCGCCTTCCGCTCCGCCGCCACCTTCAGGCGCAGTTCCAGGCTGGCGGCGGTCTCCGAATAAAGCGTTTGCGCAACCGAAGCTGGCCCCCGCACGTCGCCAAGAAGGCGCACCTCCACCTGAAAGTCACCGCCATCGTTCGAGATGCTGAGCCTATCTCCAATCCGCACCTCCCGCGCAGCCTTGGCAGGCTGGCCATTGGATTGAACTCTGCCGAGCTCACAGGCCCGCGCCGCCAACGACCGCGTCTTGAAGAATCGGGCGGCCCAAAGCCACTTGTCCATTCGCACCGATGTCATTGATTTATTTTCGCAATCTATACGGCCGAAGTCGATCGGGAGTGAGCAGGCACCGCTATTTTTGCGCGGCAAGGTTCGGAGTTGAGACGAAAATGTGAAGGGGCAGGGGATTGGCGAAGCTACGTCTCCATCAGCCCCTGCGAAGCAATCCCGATATTGTCGCGGGTCGAGTTCTTCACCACATACATCATCTCGTCCGCCTGCCGGATAATGTCATGCGGCGTCCGCGCATCATGCGGAAAAGTGGCCAGCCCCATGCTCGCGCGAACGCTCAGATTCAATCCCTGGTCGATGCAGAAGACTCCGGTGCGCAAGGAATCCTGCAGGCGTTTTGCCACCACCACCGCCTGGTCCTTGCTTGTCTGCGGCAGCAGAATCACAAATTCATCTCCGCCGTAGCGAAACGCGAAATCAATCAACCGCAACTGTGCCTTGACCAAATATCCGACTTCGGCCAGCAGCCGGCTTCCAACCAGGTGTCCATGCGTGTCGTTGACCTGCTTGAAGTGGTCGAGATCGATGAAGATCACGCTGAACTGATAACCAAATCGCGCCGAGCGATAAACTTCCGTCTCGAGCGTTTTGTGCAGATGCCGGGCGTTGAACAGACCCGTGCAATCGTCGGTGATAGTCAGTTCCTGAATTTTTTCGACTGCCTTGGCATTCTCGATTGAAATTGCGGCGTAATCGGACAAAGCCTGCAGGAAAAACATCTCCTGTTCGCTCATCTCGACGTCAGCGTTAACCAGTTGAATCACGCCCAGAACGCGGTGTTTCGAACGCAACGGCACGCAGATAACAGACCGGGTCTGCAAGCGTGTAATCTCATCCAATCGCGACGAAAAACGGGGATCAGCCTGCACGTCAGGCACGACCAGTGCCTGCCCATGCTTTGCCACCCAGCCGACGATTCCCTCCCCTACCTTCAGCCGCGCCTTCGACAGCACCTCGGCCGCCGCTCCCACCGCGATGGCAAAGTAGAGTTCGTCCTTCTCCTCATCCACCATCAACAGCGACCAGGTATCCGGACGGAAATACTCCGCCATTTTCTCCATAATCGTCTGCAGAATCGAATCAAGGTTGAGCGACGATGTCAGCGCCTTGGCGACATCGTGAAATATGGTCAGCTCTTGGGACAGGCGAATTGGGGATGTGCCGGCTGCCTCTGGCATGCACTCCTCGGGTCGAGTGTGATAGGAAATTATAGGTTTCGCCGCGCCGCTGCGGCAACGAACGGAGGTAACCAGTACGAGTCATGCCAACCCGACCTGGGGGTCCGAAAGGCGGCGCCCCGGAGTCCACCCCCCCGCGCGGGTACCCCGACCATCGTTTTCTTGGGGTAATCGCCCAGATCGTTCCCGGCGTCATCCAATCAGCTTTTACGGATCGCCCCATTACCGGCTGTGATCTTTCTCTCTAGGATCTGTCTTCTCGACAGAGTAAAATCTCGGTCGCCACCCAACGAGAGCGAGAAACTGCGTTGCCTTCCTTTGGCGAGAAACTGAAACAGGAGCGCGAGAAGCGCAAGATCACGCTGGAGCAGATTTCTGTCTCCACCAAGATCGGCACCCGCATGCTTCAGGCCCTCGAAGAAGACAAGTTCAATCAGCTTCCCGGAGGCATCTTCAATAAAGGCTTCGTCCGCGCCTATTCCCGCGCCGTAGGCCTCGACGAAGATCAAACCGTTGCCGACTACCTCCAGGCTTCCGGCGATGCCCCTCCGGTTTCGACAGAGATTGCACCCCGCGAAGACAACGCCCAGGAGAATGCCGAGAGAGTCGCCCGCCTGGAAGCACACAACGAACCCCCTCGGCAGCTCCCCTGGGGCCTGTTCGCCGTCGGCTTACTGCTGATCGCGCTCGCGCTCTCCTTCTGGAACCGTCACCATCGGGAAACCACGAGAGAGCCTGTTCGGCAGTCTCCAACCGCAGCATTGTCGCCTGTGGCAGCGCCGCCATCAACCACGCTACCAGCGGAAGTTGCAGCGGGAGCTCCGTCCAACTCTGAATCGCCAGCCCCGACCCGGAACTCAACCGCGCCAAGCGCATCTTCAGCGGCCGCTCCAGGCGAGTTCCAGGTGGCGATTCACACTCGCGAACAATCCTGGATTTCGACCACCATCGACGGCCAGGAACACGAGACCGAAACCCTGGACGCCGGTAGCAAGCGCACCTTCCGCGGCCACAAAAAAATCATCGTCAAGTTCGGAAACGCGGGCGGCGTCGACCTGCGCTTCAACGGCAAGAAGATCGACATCGGCGGAGAAACGGGCGAGGTCAAGAGCGTTACTTTCGGGCCACAGGGAGTCGTAGCCAGCGCTCCATAATCTTTCGATACTTCAGACTTATTTCTTTCTTTTCTTCCCTTTGCCGCCGCCGTTCTCCGTTCAGAGCCAATCAGCTGCCATTCAATGTCAAGTCCCTTCGTCACTCCCAATCCCGTTGCGCTTCGGAGGCAAACTCTGATACCGTTTTCAAGAGCGTTAGGTCAGCCCACGGTAAAGAGCCATGGTGTAAGCAGCCTCCCGTATCGAACGTAAAGACTCGAAGTTCACTTGAGGAGATATCAGCTTGCCAGCAGAATTGCGCCAAAAGAATCGTTTTCTTTTTACCTCGGAGTCCGTCACCGAAGGCCATCCCGACAAAATCGCCGACCAGATTTCCGATGCCATTCTGGACGCATGCCTGCGTGAAGATCCCGGAAGCCGCGTCGCCTGCGAGACCCTGACCTGCACCGGCCTGGTCGTAATCGCCGGCGAAATCACCACCAAAGCCTACGTCGACTTCCAGAACCTGGTCCGCGGAGTGGTCCAGTCAATCGGCTATGACAACGCCGTTTACGGTTTCGACTCCAACACTTGCGCCGTAATTTCCAGCATCAACAAACAGTCCGGCGACATAGCCATGGGTGTGGACACCGGCGGCGCCGGCGATCAGGGAATGATGTTCGGCTATGCCTGCAACGAGACTCCCGAACTGATGCCCCTTCCGATTTCGCTGGCCCACAAACTCACCATGAAGCTTTCTGAAGTGCGAAAAAATGGTACCTGCCCCTATCTTCGCCCCGACGGAAAATCTCAAGTCACGGTGGAATATGACGCCGAGAGAAAAGTAAAGCGCGTCGATGCGGTGGTCGTCTCCACCCAGCATTCCGAAAGCGTGGGTAACGATGAACTGCGCGCCGCGATTCTGAAACACGTAATCCAGAACGTGATTCCACCCCAACTGCTGGACGAGGATACCAAGTACCACATCAATCCCACCGGACGTTTCGTAATCGGTGGCCCCATGGGCGATTCCGGCCTCACGGGACGCAAGATCATCGTCGACACCTACGGCGGCATGGGACGCCACGGCGGCGGGGCATTCAGCGGCAAGGATCCGACCAAGGTTGACCGTTCAGCCGCCTACATGGCGCGCTACATCGCAAAAAACATCGTGGCCGCCGGCTTGGCCGACCGCTGCGAAGTCCAGCTTGCCTACGCCATCGGAGTCGCCGATCCCGTCAGCATCCTGGTGGATACGTTCGGCACGGAGAAGATTGATGCAAGTCTGATTCCGGATCTGGTGCGGGCCAACTTCAAGCTCAAGCCGCGCGAGATCATCGAGACACTCGACCTGCGCCGTCCGATCTATCGCAAGACGGCAGCCTACGGCCATTTCGGTCGCAACGATCCGGATTTCACCTGGGAAGCAACCAACAAAGCGGCCAAACTGGCCTCCGACGCAGGCTTGAAGAGAGAAACCGCGGGAGTAAGGAAATAAGGTCAGAGGTTCGAGGTCGGAGCGAGGGTGTAAGAGTAAAGAATGCAAAAATGAAGACCCGAACCCGTAAAGCAGAAGCTCACTAAAACGAAGCAATCCAAGGAATGGGTGACAGGTCTGATTTCACATCTGACCTCTCGCCTCTGACCTTTCATCCGGGGAGAATATGGCTAGCACAACAACACTGATCAGCAGCGACGTTAAGGGATTTGAACTGGCCGATCTGGGCAAGAAACGCATCGAGTGGGCAAATCAATCGATGAAGGTTCTGCAGATCATCCGCAAGGAGTTCATCAAGAATCAACCATTAAGAGGAATCCGCGTCTCCGCCTGCCTGCACGTCACCGCCGAGACCGCCAACTTGATGATCGCGCTGCGCGACGGGGGCGCCGACGTAGCTCTCTGCGCATCGAACCCGCTTTCCACGCAGGATGACGTTGCCGCCAGCCTGGTCCGCGACTACAACATTCCCGTCTTTGCCATCAAAGGCGAGGACAACGACTCCTACTATTCCCACATCATGGCCGCCGTCGATCACAAGCCGCAAATCACCATGGACGATGGCGCCGATCTCGTAACCATCCTCCACACCAAGCGCAAGTCCGAACTCCCCGGCGTGATCGGCGGCACCGAAGAGACCACCACCGGAGTCATCCGTCTGCGCGCGATGGCAAAAGAGGGCGTTCTCGGCTATCCCATCGTAGCTGTCAACGACGCCGACACCAAGCACCTCTTCGATAATCGCTACGGTACCGGCCAATCCACCATCGACGGCATCATCCGCGCCACAAATTTCCTGCTGGCAGGTTCGAAGTTTGTAGTCGCGGGCTACGGCTGGTGCGGACGCGGCCTCGCCTCGCGCGCTCGCGGCGCGGGAGCCGAAGTCATCGTCACCGAAGTTGATCCCACGAAGGCGCTCGAAGCCGTTATGGACGGCTTCCGCGTCATGAGCATGGAAGAAGCCTCCAAGATTGGCGACGTCTTCTGCACCGTCACCGGCAACAAGAACGTTCTCGCCAAGCAGCACTTCGAGCTCATGAAAGACGGAGCCATCATCTCGAACTCCGGCCACTTTAACGTAGAAATCGACATCCCCTCACTCGAAAAGTTATCGTCCTCAAAGCGCACCACCCGCAGCTTCGTAGACGAATACACCATGAAAGATGGCCGCCGCATCAACCTTCTGGGCGAAGGCCGCCTCATCAACCTGGCCGCCGCCGAGGGCCATCCCGCCTCGGTGATGGACATGAGCTTCGCCGACCAGGCGCTCTCCTGCGAGTACATGGTCAAAAATCATGCGTCGCTCGAAAAGAAGGTTTACACGGTTCCCGCAGACCTCGACAAACGTGTAGCCAAGCTGAAGCTCGAATCGTTAGGCATCAAGATCGATCGTCTGACCTCCGAGCAGGAGGAATATCTGGCCAGCTGGTCCGAGGGAACGTAACAGCAGTTCTCGGGTCGGAGGTTTTGGCAGACTGCGGAAAAACTGCAACCGCGCCGATTTTCGGGGCAGGGCACGAGTTGAACTCGTGCCTTGCCGGGTCCGGACGTCCTGAAGGCCCTGAAAATACGGTCCCGCCGCCACCAACATTCCGGTCGTCGTCCTGACCAGGTCCTGATCAGCCTTCCCGGAACAAGATCCAGCCCTCGCTGCGCGGACTCGGATTGCCAGGTCAGTGCGGCGCCTGCGAATCGAAGCTCCAGAATTTCCGCACGCCGCGCTAGAATGAAGGCATGTACCACTACAATCCCTCGACCGCTCTTGAAGAACTCACCGAAGACGCGACCCTCCCCAATCCCGTCCACGTGCGCGACATGATGCTTCGCCACAAACTGACCGCTGACCAGTCGCTCGAACTGAACCGTATCTTCGTCGAATATCAGAAATCCTTCGGCGAGGCGCAAAAGCTCGGCAAAGAAATCTTGAAGCGCCTGGCAGCGTAGCCATATCCCGCATAACCGTCCTCCGCGAACGATCCGCTCCGCATAAAAAAGACGTCTCCCTGATCCGGGAATTCGTCATCTGATAGCGGCAGTACCAATTTTGCCAGAGGGAGTTTCAGACCCATGCCAGACACGAGAAAATCCGGCCAGCCATCCGAAATTCAGAAACAGCACGCCCGCAAGAAAGAGAACAATCCGTTCAGCGAAACCGAAAAGCACGGTCCGGATGCTCACCGCCGTTCGCCCGGAGACGCGCAGGAATATCAAGGCGATCCGTCTGTCCAGCGCCGCAGCCCCGGAGTAGAGGAAGCGGACGAGACCACGGTCGAGGGCCAGGAAACAGCCTGAGACCGCACGAAGAGCGCAGCACACAATCGGTGGGTTCGTCGTCTATTTCGTTGCCGGAGGCCTCGCCTTCGTGCTGGCGCCATCCCTCAAGACTGAATTCCTCAAATATCCCGCCGTCTACCGGACGCCGGAAGGAATGGAAAGCACTATGCCTGCCGGAATGGCCTTTATGTTTTTGGGAATACTCGCTCTCGCGGTTATTTACGCCATGTCGTATCACGACGGTCCGGGCCTTGTACAGGGAGCCCGCTTCGGCGCGCTCATCGGCGTCTTCGCGATCGGCGCGTTCGTGGTTCATAACTACGTCAACCTGCAGATCGGTCTCGCGCTCACCGTGCAACAGGCAATCGCTTACTTCGTGGAGTGGGTCATCACAGGAATAGCGATCGGCCTGATCTATCGCCCCGCAGGCCAGCACTGACTGCCGGCCCCGGCCGGAGGCGGCTCAAGCTTTGCCGTGAATCTTGGCCCACCACCACCGCACGCCGACAAACAGAAAGCGCCAGTCGTGAAAAAATTCAGGAGGCTTGCCCTCGAAGGCGTGGCCGATAAACTGAAAAATCCATCCCACGAGAAACAGCGCCGCCGCGTAGAGCCACAGGCGATGCCAGAAGATGCTGGCGACAAAGAATGGAAAAGACAACAGGATGGTCGGAATGCCCAGCGTGTGGCAAACCCGGTTTACCGGATGCTGATGGCTTGAGCCGTACTGCGAAATCCACTGCTCGCTGCTGCGTCCGCCTAACACGCCGAGATAATATCACGAATCCCAAGACATGCCGCCCGGCGCCCGAAGCCTCTCTTTCTCCGAAAGTCGCATCTGATAGCCACTGCAATCCAGAGCGATATTCAACCTGCGAGGAGCAAGGAGCCATCTCATGACCGAAGTCACAGAATCGATACCGGAGGAAAGCGGACAAAATCCGCAAACCCGCAAAAAAGCGAACCAGTCCCTCAAGGGCCAACAAAAACCCGATGCAGCAGCCCGGCGGCGCGCCCCTGCCAGCGGACAAGAAGAGCAGCGCGATACGACGATCAGCCGGAGTCCTT